>Ga0105046_10008830_pt1 | contig 15819 bp, 9 predicted proteins | sample MAT03_FD_78385 | JGI IMG/M metagenome (GOLD analysis project Ga0105046, IMG submission 78385) | Freshwater microbial communities from Lake Fryxell liftoff mats and glacier meltwater in Antarctica - MAT-03 (megahit assembly) | ecosystem: Environmental > Aquatic > Freshwater > Ice > Liftoff...
CCCCTTCGGCGGTGGCGGCCGGTGATTTCGATGGCGACGGGCAAATCGATCTCGCTGTCAGCGGCAGTGATTCGAATCAAGTGACGATCTTCCTGGGCGACGGCGATGGTGCATTCAGTTTCGCGAGTACCGCGGCCACGGGAGAGGCGCCATTCAGCCTGCTCACGGCGGACTTTGACGGCGACGGCTGGCTCGATCTAGCGACCGCAGATATTAACAACTCTACCGCAAGCGTCTTGCTGGGCGCCGGCGATGGAACATTCGGAGCGGCAGAGATCTACTCGGTCGGCCAACAGCCGCGGTTCATTGTCTCGGGCGACTTCAACGGCGACGGCATCATCGACCTGGCAACCGCCAATAACAATTCAAACGACGCAACCTTGTTGTTCGGCCTGGGTGACGGCCGCTTCGAGAGCGGCATTTCGGTTGCGGCTGGTGCGACCCCGCGGGGTCTTGCCATCGGCGATTTCGACGGGGACGGCAACATCGATCTCGTTGCCAATAACTACTATTCCAAAAGCGTGACGGTGTTGCTCGGCCACGGCGACGGGACATTCCCGGAGAACGATTCAACGAATCAGACCGGCATTGCACCCCTTGACATGGTCACGGCCGATTTCAATGGCGACGGCCGACTTGATATTGCGGTGGCAAACCTCGGTTCGGGCGACGTTACCATTATTCTCGGCCAGGCGAACGGCACGTTTCAGAATGTGGGTTCGATTGTAGTTCTGGATGATCCCATCGCTTTAGTGGCGGGCGACTTCAATGGGGATGGTCGAATCGATCTGGCGGTCGCCCAACAGTATGCGATGGCGATCACCGTCCTTCTCGGAAGCGGTGATGGTTCCTTTATTCTCACGGAAACCATCGGGGTCAATGGACTCCCGAGTGACCTGGCAATCGGCGATTTCAGCGGGGATGGTCTTCTCGATCTGGCTGTCGTCTTCAAATATACCCCCGACTTCTTCTATGGCGATTCGGTCGCCTTGCTACTGGGTGATGGCCGAGGATCGTTTACCGATGGGGGCGAGTTCACGGTCGGGAGTCAGTCCGTCAGCGTTGTTGCGGGCGATTTCAACGGCGACCAGAACCTCGATCTCGTCGTGGGCAATTACTATTCACGAGACGCAACGGTCCTACTGGGTGATGGCTTGGGCGGCTTCCAACCGGGCGTTTCCACTGCGGTTATGGGAGCGGTCACCGCTTTGACCGTCGGCGACTTCAACGGCGACACACGGCTTGATGTGGCCGCCGCAACGACGAGCGACGTGGGCATCTCGTTGCTTTTGGGCCTGGGCGATGGTTCATTTAGTGCCGGTGCGGCGTATGATCCCGGTGCATGGGTCTCCGATCTCGCGGCCGGCGACTTTAACCGCGATGGCTATCTCGATCTGGCGGCCACCACGGATGTAGATTCTTCGACATTCCTGCCAAGCGATCAAACAATTGTTTACTTGGGCGATGGGCAGGGCGGACTATCCATCGGCGGATCGTACGCGGTTGGCGGTATTCCAGCGGCTCTTGTTTCCGGCGATTTCAATGGAGATGGCAATCTTGATTTGACCGCCGCCTCCGTGGGAACATCGACGACGACCACTTTGCTGGGAACTGGCGCCGGTGATTTCCGGCCTACCTTCTTGGCCCCCAATGCCGTGCAGGCGACACCGATCGTTGCCGATCTCACGGGCGATCAAGTCCTTGACACGGTGGTTCTGAATCAGGCGGGACAGATCTTGTTCCGTCGGGGTTTGGCCAATCAACCTGGCGCGTTCGCCTCACCTGTCGTTCTGAATGTCGATCCGCTGACGGCAGCACGCGATCTGGCTCTGGTTCAGGACGGGGCAGGGGGGTATCTACTCGCGGCCCTGAACGCCAACACGTTCTCGATCTCCCCCGATCTGACGATTCCGCGCGTCGCCCGGGTAACGGTCTACCGTCCCGATTCCAATGGCGTCTTCGCCGTCCAGACAACGATCGATCTGCCGGCCGGGTTCCTGCCCGCGAATATCGCATCCGCCGACTTGAACGGCGACGGTCTCGGCGACCTGGTTGTCACGGCCGCCGCCTCGAATCAGGTCTTTGTTTCGTTGCAGTCCGCGTCTGGCGTCTTCGGGCTGCCCACCGCTTACTCGGTCGGCGTCAATCCGTCGTCAATTGGCTTGGAAGATGTGAACAACGATTCGGCCACCGACATCGTTGTCACGAATCGCTATTCAGGCCAGGTCTCGGTTCTGTTGAATCAGGGCGATGGCCTTTTCAACCCGGAGAAACGATACCGGGCGGGAGCCGGTTTGTACGGTATGTCGAGCGTGAATGGCGCACTGGCCGTTCGTTCAGTGGAGGGATCGATTGATGCCGTAACCGGGGAATTCGACGACAATCCCGGCATCGACCTCGCGGTCCTTAACCAAGGAACGGGCAACCTCGTCACGCTTTCCGGCGACGGCTTCGGCGGCTTCTACAATCCGCAAGCCGAACGAACTTTACGCATCGGCTCGTCCGCCACGGCAGTCGTTTCCGGCCGATTTGTCGACGGCGACCCGAACGACCATCTCGCCGTTTTAAATGCTGATCGCGGCGTCGTCGACATTTATCTTCGCGACGGCGCCGGCAGTTTCTTCATGTTGGGTTCGTATAACGCAGGCAACCAACCGACGGGCCTTTCGGTGGTTGACGTCTCACGCCCGGGGGGAGGCGGCCCTGACGGAATCCTCGATCTCGTCGTCGGCAATTCGTACGGGGACCTCCTCATCCTGACGGGCAATGGCGACGGCACGTTCTCGGAATACCGCCGGATTGAACAGCAAGTTTTTCTGGCCGTGGGCCGGTCTAGCACCAGTCAATTGCGAACATTTTTCTTCAGCGATCAAGGTAGCGATCAACTTGCGGTCCGCACCGCCTCGGCCCGATCGTCGGTCGTTGCAAACGCATCCGTCTTTCAAGATCGAACCTCGGGGATTCAGTCGCCCGGCCCCCAGCAGGTCATCACGGCTCTGGGCAAGCAATACCTGGCGGTCGTCAACAACGGCGCCAACAGTCTCTTGATCTATACGCTCGATTCCAATGGTATGCCGATCCTGAGCAGCAAGCAGGTCTATTTCACGGGTACGGATCCGGTTAGCTTGACAGTCACCACGACGATCAACGATTTGAACGGTGACTCCATCCCCGATGTGGTGATCGCGAATCAAGGATCCAACGACGTCTCGGTATTCTTGGGCAATCAGATGGGGGACAACTGGGTACTCTCCTATCGCCCCCGGCAAAACACGGGCGGCATCGGGCCAACTTCGGTCGCAATCGCCAACGCGACGGGCGCCAATGGGGTGCGCACGCCGGACACCGCCCCCGACCTCATTGTGAGCAACGGGCAGTCCAGCAATGTCAACATTCTCCCCAATCTAGGCAACGGATTCTTCGGGAATGGCGTGGCGAGTGGTCCGTCGTTTCAAATCGGGGCCAATCCCGATCAGGTGTTCGTCGGCAATTTCGATACGAAGGCGGGATTGGACCTCGTCACCATCAACGCAAGTTCCAACAGTTTGACCCTGATCACCGGCTTTCAGTCGGCTCCGGTTTTCTCCACCATTGTCACCGGAAGTCAGTTCCCGTTGATTGCCGTCGCATTTAATCTCAATGGCGACAATGCCAGCAGTCTGCTCGTCGCGAACTCGGCCAGCGGCCTGCTGGACCTTTATCAGGGGACCGCGAGCGGTTTCGAAGTGGTGCAGAGTTTGGATCAGTCGCTCGTGCAGCATTTGTCGAGCCTTGCTTTAGTCGCGGCCGGCGATCAAATCGACATTTACGGGACGAATGATGTCAGCCAAGTCGCGTTTTTGCTCGGCACCTTCGGGCCTGATATTCCAGACCAATTGCCTTCCAGCCCCGTTCCCGGTGGATCGCCTTTTGCCCCCGGGCCGGAATTCGCGGACATCCTGCCTTCCGTTCCCGGCGTTCCCGGTGGATTGCAGATTGCCGCGAACAGTCCTTCGTTCAATGTTCCCACGTTGGTCGTTTTGGTCCTGGGCGCAAACTCGACGAACTCGAAACAACTTGAGGCGTTGGAAGAGGGTTTTGTCGGTCTTCTGCTGTCGTCGACCAGCTTTATCCTCATCCCAACTTTTCTGCCAGCTATAGGTGTCGATGAAATCGCACCCAACGACCCCGATGCCGAAGTGAAGGATGCTGTGGCGCCTTCCGAGACAAACGGAATTGTTCTCCTGAATGTCGAACCGGAGACGATTGGGCCTGATCCGTTGAAGAACGATGAGCCGCCACAACCCAAGGATGAACCGAAGGAAAACGATCCAACGGTTGACTTGCCAGGTTTTGCCGAAGCTCTCCCCCGGAGCGTCGTTCCGTTGCGGGAGTTGGATGTTGCCGTGGCGACATCCGTGGCTGATACGCCGTTGGTCCCGCCCCGTTCCGCTGACGGCGAACTAACTCCAATGGCAAAAACGTTCGAGAAGACAACGACTGTGGATTCAACAGACACGACCGGAAGCACCCATCCAGGTGACGATACGGATGTCGAGACAAGCATGCTTGACACCCGATGGCATTGGCTGGCCGCCATCGTTGCGAGTCTTTGGCTGATGCCCACTCGATTCTTCGTTCACTGTGGGAGAATCGGTCGATCACCCTGGGCGTCGTCGCCCGGGGCGTCCTCTCCGAAGAAGCAGTCCTCTCTCAAATCGTGACCATGACGCGGTCGCGGATATTCCCTCGACAACACGAGTAACCACTCCGGAAGCGTTTCGGCTGGCAATCGATCGCCGGTTTGTTAGCCTATTGGGCATGCCATTGATCCGATTTTCTGGAGATGACTCTCATGTTTGTCACCACGTTGACGTTAACCATGGCGGCCATGGGCCAAGGCCCGGCGGATTGGTACGAGCCGTTCCCGGCACACAAGATCGTCGGCAATGTTTACTACGTTGGCTCCAAGGATTTGGCCACGTATCTGATCACATCCCCGGAGGGGCACATTCTCATCAACAGCGGCTTTGAACGTACGGTGCCCCTGATTCAAAAATCGGTCGAATCGCTCGGCTTCAAGATGACCGATGTCAAGATTCTGCTGGCAAGCCATGCCCACTCGGACCACGTGGCGGGTCATGCGGCCCTGCAAAAGGCGACGGGCGGCAAAGTCTACGTCATGGGCGGCGACGACCAGATCATCGCGTCGGGCGGCAAAGGGCAATATTTTTACCCGAAGGATCGTTGGGACGCGTGCAAGGTCGACCGTGTTCTGAAGGACCTTGAAGAGGTCAAGCTCGGGGGCGTCACCTTGGTCGCTCGTTCGACGCCCGGCCACACGCGCGGGTGCACCACCTGGACGTGGCAAGTCGAGGAAGGCGGCAAAAAGTTCGATGTCGTCGTCATCGGCAGCCCCAACGTCAACCCCGGGTATCTGTTGGTGAACAACAAGGACTACCCCGAAATTGCCACCGACTTCGCCAAGACATTCGAGATTCTCAAGAGCCTGCCCTGCGACGTGTTCCTCGGCGCCCATGGCGGCTATTACGGCATGGTCGATCGCTACGACCTTCTAAAAAAGGGGCAGAAAGACGCCTTCGTGAATCCTCAAGGCTACAAGGATTACGTCGCGTTCAAGGAACGAGCCTTTCGTAAGACTCTGGCTGAGCAGAAGGAAAGAGCGGCAACGCCTGCTATCGCGGCCATCAACGATCGGTTGAGCAAAGAGGTGGCCAACAAGGAGATCGCCGGCGCGGTGACCCTGGTTGCAACGCCGGATAAGGTCATTCACCTGGACGCGACCGGTAGCGCGGCCCTTGACCCCGCTGAACCGATGAAGACAGACGCCATCTTCTGGATCGCGTCGATGAGCAAGCCGGTCCTCGCCACGCTCGTGCTCATGCTTCAGGACGAGGGGCTTCTGAACATCGAAGATCCGGTCGACAAGTATCTGCCGGAGTTCAAGGAACTCAAGACCGCCGACGGCAAACCGGCCAAGGTCACGATCCGTCATCTCCTCACGCATACTTCGGGCATGGGCGAAATCACCGCCGACCAGGCACGCGATTCGAAAACCCTGGCTGCCGTCATTCCCCTTTATGTCGCCAAACCGGTCGCTTTCACCCCCGGCTCGAAATGGGTTTATTGCCAATCGGGCATCAACACCGCCGGCCGGATTGCCGAGGTCGTCTCAAAGGAGCCGCTTGAAAAGCTCCTCGAACGCAAACTCCTCGGTCCGCTCGGAATGAACGACACCACGTTTTATCTCACGGACGATCAACTGCCGCGTTTGGCCAAGTCGTACAAACGCACCGAGAAGGGGGAGCTTGAAGCAGCCGAGATCCGCTTCCTAAATGGCAAGTCGCCGACGAGTACCGACCGTTTCCCGGCGCCGAATGGCGGGCTCTTCTCGACCGCGTCCGACTACGCCCGCCTGTTCCAAATGCTCCTGCGCGAGGGCGAACTTGATGGCAAACGTTACCTCAAGCCGGAGACCGTCAAGCTGATGTCCACGATTCAGACCGGCGACCTCAAGACCGGCTTCGCCCCTGGCCACGGTTGGGGCATCGGCTGCTGCGTCGTCCGCGAACCGCAAGGCGTGACCGAAAAGCTCTCAGCGGGCGCTTTTGGCCACGGCGGCGCGTACGGCACTCAGGCCTGGATCGATCCAGGCACGAAGCGCGTCTACATTCTGATGGTCCAGAGAACCAATTTCCCGAATTCAGATGGGTCCAATGTGAGAAAGGGATTTTTGGCGGTGGCGACCGCGGCGCTTGCCGATTCGAAGAGTAAGTAACAAGATTGTGGCGAGCGACGCCGCGTACGCATGTCGCTCGCCATCTATCAGATGCTTCTACTTATACAGGTCCCGTATCCCATTCTTCAGTCCATAAATCTGGTCGACTTCACCATCCGTCAGCGGACGATCGAAGACCGCGAGGTCATCCATGTGTCCGACATAGGAAGCGCCGAGCACCAGTAGCACCTTCGCGGGATCCCAGTCGAACGTCATCTTCCATTTTTCGATCGAACCTTGCAGTTTGCCGTTCAGGTACAACTTGCCGACCGGCGGCTTGCTCTTGTCGTTGATATTTTCGAGCGTGAACACGACGTGCGTCCATTTTTCGCGTGAGAACGGAGCGCGGGCTACCTGCACCATGGGGCGTTTTTCGAACGGAATGTCCGCCCAGGCAACGTTTGTGGGGTTCCAGATCTCGAAGAGCGGACGGATGGCGTAGCGGAAGTAGCGCGGCGTTTCGTCTTTCGACCATTCCAGGAAGATGTAGCCTTTTTTGTTGTCATTGCCGATGATTTGAAGCGGATCGCAGTAGCCCGGCTCTAGATCTTTATCGGGATCAAGGCGCAGCCAGGCGGAGACGCTGGCACTCCAGCTTTTGGCGCTGTAGCCGAGCACGCCTGCATCCTTGAACGAAGGGCGAGTGACGCCCTTCGTCGGAAAGTGCAAGGCCCCGCCGAATCGCCCCGCGTCGACTGACAGCTTCACATCTTCGTTCGGCTTGGCGGGAACCAGCAACTGGTCTTGCTGAACGTAACACGTTCGGTCGCCCCGAGAAAAATCGGCGTCTAGCCCTTTGTCGAACGACGCATGCATCGTGAGGGCATGTGGAAGCGTCGTCTTGCCCATCTCGGCCGCAGCCAGAATCGTCCTGGCCTCCTCGGCGTCAATCTCGTGAACGAACAGGTTGCGCCAGCGGATTTCCCCGCCATGGGTTTGCAGCATGATCGGTCCCTTGACCGGCAGCGGCTTGGTGCGATCCCAGAAATTCTCCATTACCGCGCCGTCCACGACCAACTTGTCGTTCAGCCAAACCCGCGTCTTCGCTCCGATCTGCCGGATGCGGAATTGGTTCCACTCGCCAAAAGGTTTATCGGCGAAGACCAACGGATCGCGGCCAAGCGCAGCCGGGCTGTTGTTGAAAAGTCCACCGGAGCCGAGATGGGGTTTGCGGGTCGGTTTCTTGGGATCGAAGACTTGATTCCAATCCCAGATTTGCACTTGAGGCGTCCCGCGCAGATAGATGCCGCTATCCGCTTTGGCGACGGTCTTATATTCAACGCGAAACTCGATATCGCCGAACTCCGCTTCGGTGGTGGCGTAGGGTCCGGTGCCGTTATTGATCAGTTCGCCGTTCTCGATCGTCCACGCTTTGGCAAAGTCAGCCCGCTGTTGCTTGAGGTTCGCGTCTTTCTTCTCGCCTTCGAGTTTCGTGCCCAGGTGCGGATTCAGGCCGTACCAGCCGTTAAGGTCTTTGCCGTTGAAAATCACCTTGAACCCGGCGGGAGGAGTCGGCTCCGCGGCGTCAGATGACGAGCGCATCCCCGGTAGAACAATGCCTATTAGCAGGAACGAAATTAGGGATCGAATCATTTCTTAGCTCCTAAAAGTTGTTTCATGGCGTCCATCAGAACAGGTTCGACCTCTGGCGCTACATTGCTGGCTCTGGCACTGGTTTCGTAGCCGCCTTCGGCATAGGCCACCGTCGTGCCGATGTAGGCCGGCCCGTAATCTCCATAGGCCGCCATCGCAACCTGCAAATCGGGACGCATCTTCTTGGCGGCTAACTGGTACTCGACGAACAGTTCGCCCGGCATGTGCAACACACGCGTTGTTCCCACGCGCAGACAGGCAATGTCAATCGCATGACCGGACTTGCAGCGGACGACCCAGGCCAGTTGATCCGCCTTGGAGACATACCCTCGGGCCGGCTCGGTTTTCAAATCTTTGATCAGATCTTCCTGCTTCAAATGCGGCGCGACCGGCAACTTGACCGGGATCGTCTCCCAACCGACGTCGGCGGCGGTCAGCGGCAGTTTCTTCGTGTCCGCCAAGGCTTGCTTCATTCCCTCGGCCAGGCGTTGGGCGAGCACGAGGCGGTTTTCCTTGTTGCCGTCGTTGTATTTGCCCGCGCCGATGTTGCCCCCCGCGCCGTTGAAGTGAACGTGCAACGCTTCCGGAACCGCCTGCCCACGGATGAAGCGAGCGATTCCGGGAAAATCGGGGCTGGGGACGCCGGTGCGATAATAGCTCTGCGGATGACAGGCATAATAGCTGAGTGCCGTGATCGGCCGATCGCCATTCCAGAACGAAAGCATGGACACATCCGGATCGATCACGCCCTCCGGTTCGGCCCGAAGTTCGGGATCTTTCGTCGCGGTGTAGCGGACCGCGCGCACTTTGCCGTCCGGCCCAAGAATGCGGCGATTGGATGCGACTTCCTTGACCGGGGCAACGCCCCAGCCGTAGTGCGTGGCCGGTTGAGCGGTCTCGATGCCGGCCTTGATCGCTTTGCCCGCCCGCTGAATCACATCCCGATGGAATCCACCATCGAAGCGGCCAAAGTTTTTCAATTCGAGTTCGCGAATGAGCCGCTCGGCCGTGAAATCACAACCGGGGGCGTCGTGCTGGTGGAGCGCATGGACGACGACGCGATCGCGCGTGGTGCCGGCGGCGTTCGCCAACCCTTCGCGAAATTGGTCATGCCCTTCATTCGCGATGCCGATCCAATCCACCGCGCAGAGAATCATCGGTTTGCCGGCCCCGAGGATCACGACGCCCCGGCAACGGAGCGTCAATTCATCGAGCCGTTTGACCGGATCATAAGCCATCGCCGAGCCCAAAGGCGGCGTCGCGTCCACGTCGAACACCGCGATTTTAATGTCAGGCAGCGCGGCTTTTTCCGGGGCATCGCTTGCTCGAAGAGCAGCGAGGAAAAATAGGGATAATGTGAGAGCGAGAATTAGCGGTTTCATTTTGAATGCTCGTCCAGTTTTTTTGCAGAGGAATTACTTGTACCCCATTTTCGAAGCTGATGACATTGTTTTCTTCGACTGAGGTCCGACTCGAACACGCAGCGTCAACAGACCGCCCAGGAAGAGAGCCCCGGCTACGAAGAGGTAACCATAGGTGAAGCTGCCGTAGGCCGACTTTAACTCGCCGACGATGACTGGGGCGGTCATGCCGCCGAGATTGCCCATGCAGTTGATAAGGGCGATGCCGCCCGCGGCGGCCGGGCCGGTGAGGAACGATGCGGGAAGTGTCCAAAAGGTGGGCAGCATCCCTTTCACGCCGGTCAACGCCACGGCCATGGCGACGAGGAAGATCCACGGGTTGGGCGCTAGGGCGAGTCCCGCCCAGCCCAACGATGCCAAGAACCCGCAGCCCGCCAGGTGCCAGCGCCGTTCTCCCGTTTGATCGGAATGCCGGCCGACGAGGTTCATGCCAATCATCGCGATGACGGCGGGGCCGGCCGTCAGCAAGCCGATTTGCACCACGGACCAGCCCGGGAACTGGCTCTTCACGAACGAGGGAATGTAGTAGCCGTAGGCGTTGTCTCCCACGGCAATGCAGAAGTAGATGCCAATCAACAACCATACCCGCGGATTGAGGAATGCCGCGCTCAGCGAATGGCTGTGGCCTGTACTGATCTTCGAGTTGTCTTTTGCCAGTTCTCGCGCGAGCCATTCCCGCTCGGCGGGGGTCAACCATTTGGCGTGCTCGGGGCAGTCCGTCAAATAGCGGAGGGTGACAAAGCCGAGAATGACCGCGGGAATTCCTTCAAGGAGGAAGATCCAGCGCCAGCCCCTGAGCCCGCCAACTTGATCCATGTACTGAAGAATGGCGCCCGAGAGGGGATTGCCGACAAACGAGGCGATCAAGGCGCCGGTCATGAACATTGCCACGGCATGGGCGCGAGCCCGGGCTGGGAACCAATGGCTGATATAGAGAATGACGCCCGGGAAGAAGCCGGCCTCGGCGATTCCCAAGAGCACGCGCATGCCGCAGAAACTCCAGCGGCCGGTCACCCACATCATGCCCATTGAAATGAGGCCCCAGGTTACCAGCAGAAACGCAATCCACCTCCGCGCTCCCACCCGCACCAGAACGAGGTTGCTGGGGATTTGAAACAGAATGTAGCCGATGAAAAAACTGGACGCTCCCCAGGAGTAGTCGAGTTCGCTCAGAATGTGAAGATCATCCACCATCTGCAATCGAGCAATGGCGATGTTTCCTCGGTCGATAATGCTGACGACGAACAACAACAAAAGATAGGGGATGAGACGACGCCAAACCTTGCGCAGGACCACCGCTTCGGACGGCTCGGTTTCGTCAGGATTCGCGAATTCAGACATCCAACGTCCTTTCTTCGATATGCGAGTGAATTACGCCGCCGCCTCTGCGTGTCAAGGGAGCGTTCGCGTACAATCTCCAATCACTACTGCGTCTGAGCCCAGGGATTCGGAGTACCTCATCCCTGGGCTTGTTTGTTTTGCGAGAGGGACGAACAATGCGCATCGCGATCGCGGAAATTGCTCAAGAAACCGATTCCTTCAGTCCGTTGACCGCGGAGTTGAAGGATTTTGAAGCCTACGGGCTTTATTCTGGTCCGGAGATTCTCGAGCGCATGCCCGGTGTCGGGCCGCTCGGCGGCTTTCTGGAAGTTGCGGCCGCGCAACCAGCACCCCTCACCATCTTGCCGATCATTCGAGCCTTTGGCAGCGCCGGGGGCACCATTACGGTCGCGACGTTCGAGTTTCTCCTTGCCAAGCTAGTTGAGGGATTGAAGCAGTCGCTGCCAGTCGATGCAGTCTTTCTCTCGCTGCACGGCGCCGCGGCTTCGGCGAACGAGGATGATGTCGAAGGCGCGTTGCTGCAAGCGGCGCGAAACGTCGTTGGCAGTAAGGTCCCCATCGTTGTTGCGCTCGATCATCACGCGAACATCACGCAGCGGATGGTAGATTGTGCGAATGCGCTCATCGGCCATGAGACGCAACCCCACGACCCGCCCGCGACGGGGCGTAAGGCGGCGAAGGTTCTGTTTCGCATTCTGCGAGGCGAAATTCAACCCGTGATTCGCTGGCGGAAGATCCCCATGATCACGCCACAGGATCAGTTCCTCACGTTGGAAGGCCCGATGAAGGAATGGTTCGACCTGGCCCGTCAGATGGAACAATGCAAAGGGGTGTTGGACGTCTCGCCCTATCCGATGCAACCGTGGTTGGATGTGGCCGAGGGCGGCTGGGCGGTGATCGTCCACACGGATAATGATCTGGAACTGGCCCGGGTGTTGACGAATGAAATGGCCGAGAAGGCCTGGAGTCTGCGTGACCGGTTCTGGGTTTCCGCACGGGTGGCGCCCGCCGAGGCGATTCGCCAGGCAGTGGCCGCGAAGCAGGGCCTGGTGATCCTGTCCGACACCGGCGATTCGGTATTCGGTGGCGCCCCCGGCGATAGCACCTGCATCTTACGGGCCTTGCTAGATCAACCGCTCGAAGGTCCCGCTTACGTCCCCATGGTGGATGCTGAGGCCGTGAACGCGGCCATCGCCGCGGGCGTCGGCGCTCCGATCGCGATCGCTCTCGGCGGCAAGATGGATTGCGTCTTTAGCCAACCTGTTCAGGTCACGGGAAAGGTAGCCGCGATTTCACATGGGTTCACGGTTGACCTGCACGATCGCGGCATCTGCGATCTTGGGCGAACCGCGCTTCTGCAAGTCGGCTCGATCTATATCGCCTTGCTCCAACATCGTTCTTTCGCGATCAATCATCCGGTCTTGTATTCGCACCTAGGCCTCGAGATCGCCGACGCCAAGATGGTGGTCGTAAAGACTGCCAGCAATTTTCAATTCTTCCAGCGCTGGCGCAAGGACCTAATCCGCGTCGATTCGCCGGGCACCACCCAGTCTGACCTCACGGCGTTCCAGTGGAAGCGCGTTCTCCGGCCGATTTACCCGCTCGACCCGTCAGCGAAGTTTTCCATGTGAATCGTTCGTCAATTCACAACGCCGACTCTCCGGCTGAACCCGAGTTCCCAGTAGTTGTCCATTTCCTGCGGGTTTTTCTGGTAAGGAACCCCGGCGAAACAACTTCCCGATTCAGGAGGGTAACGCGCGGTAGTTCCATTTGGGAAGGTAGTCGTCGAAGAGAATGCGCATGGTTTTCTTGAAACCGTTGGCGACTTTCTTGCCGGTAGCATAGACCTTGTCCAGGATGTTGACCAGCACGTTCAGTCCCGTCCTGGTTTCGGTCTTCGCCATGTAGTGGCGGACCTGTTCGACCGTTTGCAGAATTATTCCCTGACAAGCGCGGGTCACATGGGGAAACAAGCGATGCTCGATCGGATTGTACTTGGAGGTGTACGGCGGGTAGTGCGCGACGCGAATCTCGAAGCCCAAGCGTTTCGAGAGATCTTGCAGCCCCTCTTTGAACAGATAGCGTGACGAACTGTTGCTGCCGCCGCCGTCGCACAGCAGCAGCAATGACTTCGCTTGCGGATACTGGGACTGGCCGACGTCCTTCCACCATTGCCAGATGCTGTCGCAGGCGAATTCGCTGGTGTCGTGGCTGGTGCCGAGGTTGACATATCCCGAGTTGCGTTTGAGATCGTACAGACCGTGCGGGATGACGATTCCCGTGCCGAAACTGGGAAAATCGTGATCCCAAACCTGCTGCGTATTCTGCACGTAGAGTCGGCCATCACGATAGAAAAGGCCCATCAATTCGCGTTTTTTGGTGTCGATGCTCAGCAGCGGGTTGAGGGAATCGAGATATTGGCCTTTCAGGGCGGCGATGTTTTCAAACTGGGCGTTGCGATCCTTGTGCTGGCCCATCTTCAGGTTCTTGAAAGCCTGGCGTTGGCCGATGTCGTGAAGATCGAGGAGTTGCTGCACGATTTTGGGACCGGCGGGCGTTCCCAACTCTTCGAGACGGTCGGAAATCGCCTCCTTGGAGAGGTTGGTCCACAGCGAATCCACTTTCATGGGATCGCCGGCCGTGTGATCGTTGAGAACCTTCTGGAAGTTGGTGTCGAGTTCAGGTTGGGTGTCGATCAGCCGTGGGCGGCCACCCCTTTTTTTCGGCATCGTTCGCGAGGAACGTCCGGCAAATCGTCGAGATCGCGTCGGCCGCGGCGAATTGTCTTGGGATCGCAATCGAGCAGCGCGGCAATGTATTCGACGCCGCCATGCCCGAGTTTGGCTGCCTCGACCGCGGCATACCGGCGGCGGTCTTTCTCCCGCAACGAGCCATACATGGTTTTGACGACTTGTTCAACTTCCGGTGAAAAAGACATGGTATCTCATCCTTGAGAAGGTCCGCAGAATCGTAAAAATCCATTATCCGATCCGACGATGATACCACGCCGCGATAAAATCGGGAAGTTGATTCGCCGGGGTTCCTAAGCAACACCACGGGCACGAACCACGGCGGCTGGGCGTTCAGCTTCCACGCGACCAGCGCCGATGGCAAGGCGACGCTGCTGCTGCCCCAAGCGGAGTGATGGGAAGCATCGACATCCCGTCTTTCTCACCACACTGTCACCGATGGGATGACTATGCTCTGTGTCGAAGCCGGTGTCACCTATGAACTGGCGCGGGCTCGACCGGACGTGATTTGCCCATTGCTTTCATTCGTAGAATAGGGCGACGGCAATTTCTTCAGGTTTGTGAAAAGCACATCATCCTAGGCCAGGTTCGGCTGGGAAGGAATTTGGCGATGGACGATATCGGCAACCAATACGGCGAGGACGAATTGATCGCGGTGTTCGCCCGGCTCTTTCCGCGTGGCTTCGCTGGTGAAGACGTGCGGCGCGACATCGCGCCCGCCGGCTGGGCGGCTTCGCCACTCGTGGCCCTGTTTCACCCAACTGTCGAGCAACGTTTCGAAGAAGCTCTGCGGATCCATCGCAATATGGCGCAGTTACAGCGTCCGGACGATGCGCGGTTGCCGAGTCCGGAGCCGACGCTCGAGGACATTGCCGCTGAAGACGCTGAATCCCTGATCGAACCCGACGAGGAAATCGCGCGCGCCGTTGGGATGTGTCTTTGGGATATTTTCTCCGACAGTCACGATGTCCTCGACACTGATGGGCGGGAAATCAGTCTCGGCTCGTTTCGGTCTAGCGGCGGCTTCCTGGCCGACCGACTGAATGAGCAAATCAAAGCTGGCCTTGCGAAGGGGCCCGCGGTCAGCGCGGCGGAACGGGCGACCACGGTCGCCGAGCAGATGCGACAACTCATGCCCGAAAGCAACAACGATCTCTTCTTGCAAATGATGAAGGAGCAGCAAACAGGGCCCTACGATTACATGGACTTTTACATGGGCACCGGCGTGATCGCTGGCCGCGCCGATTTGACTCCGGTTTAACGCATGATCTTTACGCGGCTCAAGGCGTTGGATTTGGACTGGAAGTTTACTTTTCCCCGCTTGAACCTCGTCGATTTCCGACCGCTCGGCGACGCCCTGAAAGCCCGCGAGGCGGAAGAATCAGGCGAGCCAGATTGGCTGACGTATTCACCTGAAGAGGCGCTGGCCAAGGACGACGAGAACCGGCAAAAGGATGAAGAGATCGCCAAAATGCACGAATCGCTCGACGATGGCTACCTCGAAGCCATCGAGGACGCCCAAACGCAACCCCCGCCGCTGACGGTGGAAGTCTACGCCGCCGTCTTCGGCCACTGGCCCACCGGTTGGCCGCCGACCGCCGAGGCGTGAGGGTCGAGGCAAGGTCGGTAGTCGGGATCGCCGTCTCACCACGCGTTTTTTTTCCAACATGACCTCTCCTGCCACTTTCCACCATTTAGCGGAACTCTCATGAGTTCCGGTGAGCCCACCGCGCTCGGCAGAGCGGAAGTCTTGCGACTTCCGGGAGTAGAAAAGTGCGAGGACCCGTTTCTGCCTGCAAGATTGTCGTACGGGTGCGTGAGCGGGGGAGTACGGCCAAGGCCAGCGCGCATAAATAGGCAGTCTGGGTGGACTGGCGCTTTGGTCGTTGGTTTCATACTTTGTTGGTAGCATCGGGCACAGAGCCCGAGGGTTCTC
>Ga0105046_10008831_pt1 | contig 15819 bp, 9 predicted proteins | sample MAT03_FD_78385 | JGI IMG/M metagenome (GOLD analysis project Ga0105046, IMG submission 78385) | Freshwater microbial communities from Lake Fryxell liftoff mats and glacier meltwater in Antarctica - MAT-03 (megahit assembly) | ecosystem: Environmental > Aquatic > Freshwater > Ice > Liftoff...
CGGCGGGATGACGCCAGCCGTCGCGACTGCGGCCACCGAGGCAATCGCCATGATGATGCCGGCGGACACGACCGTGCGCAGCCCAGCGATGGCCGTGTCAGAGCCTGGGGATGCTGACCCGGCGGCGTTCGTCTCGCTCGGGATCACGAGCGAGTGGGCTGCGAGCAGGCGCAGGGCGGCGCGGCGGCGGTACCAGCGCAGCCAGACCAGCCACAACAACACAGCGACCAGAAGCGCGATGGGCGTGCCGGCGGGGCTTGCCGAATAGTTGGGGCCGAGCGCCGTCGCAGCAATGAATAGCGCTACCGGGGCGAGAGCGCCAAGCTCGCCGCGGCGCGCGCGCAACGCCACCGAGAGGCCAACCACCGAGGTCAGCAGCACGAGTACCAGTGCAGGCACCAGGAGTGCTTGGTAGTCGCCGACCGGCAGCGTGATGGTCACGAGCTGTTTCCAGCCGAGTGCGACGCCAGTCACGAGATCGAGCAGGCCGTCAACCGTGGGAAGCACGGTGTACTGAGCCTTGGCCGGAACGGCCAGGGGAACGCCGACGGCGAAAAACGCGAGAACAGTCGCGAGCAACACGATGGCGGCCGGCCAACGGAACACCGCGCCGAGAATCGCGATCAGCGATCCGAGCGCAAGCGTGACGGCGATCAGAACGATGAGCGCGTTGCTCGCGTAGATGGGCCAGAGAGCGGTCGCGGCGATGATTGTAGTCACCCACAGGAAGGCCGTGGTGACGGTGATGAAGACGACGCCGGGGCGGGTCACGCCGCCGCCGATCGAGCGAGCGACTTCTGCAGGTCTTCCAGGTAGCCGATGGTGAGCACGCTCAGCCCCGACACCTTGCGAAGCCCCGGGGTGCTCTCGGGGTCGCACACCACCGCGACAACCTCGACATCGGCGGCAAACTTCGTGGATGCCGCGCGCAATTCCTGCGGGGTGGCCGCCGAGCCGCAGACCAGGAAAACGACGGAGATTCCGCTCGCCTGCTCCCCCGTGACCCGCGCGACGTCAGTGATGCTCAGCGCCGTCTCGGCGTGCTCGACCTGCGCCAGGTCGTCAAGCAACCGGGTGCGCGTTAGGGTCGACAGCAACCGAACGGCGAACACCTTGCGCTTGGCAAACTGCGGGGTAAGAACGCTCGTGACGACCGTGACGGTACGGGCATCCCGGATCGCCCGCGCACCGAGCGAACCCGCGACGCTGACAGCCATCTCAAACTCTTCTTCGGTGGAGTAGTCAGAACTTGCCAGACTGAGCGCGATGACGAGGTGGCTGCGGCGCGTCTCTTCGAACTGGCGCACCATGTAGGTTCCCGTGCGGGCGGTCGACTTCCAGTGGATGTAGCGGCGTTCGTCACCGGGCATGTACTCGCGCAGCGCATGAAACGACACGTCGTTGTTCGACAGGTCGCGCGTCGGGTTACCCTCGAGGTCGCGGATAAAGCCTGTGCTCATGCTGGGGATGCCGATGGTGCGCGGATGCACGAACAGATCGGCCTTGTCGGTGAACACCACCTCGCGGCGCACCAGGCCAACGGGGTCGGCGCGAACGCTGCGCACGGGCCCAACAGCAATCACGCCGCGACGGGTAGTCGGGATGACGAACTCGTGCGACAGCTGCGCGCCGCGGGCAATCCCCGGCAGCATCACCTCAGCAAGTCCAGCGCCCACCGGAATGTCCACGGTGAAACCGAAGGCTCGTCGCCGTGCCGGGTTGGACACGGCGATCTCGCCAATCGCCTGCTCGCCGACAACCACACGACTGTGCGCGACTCGCAGGTCGATCGTGATCGGGGTGCGGCCGATCAGGTAGAGCAGCGCAATGATGACGATCGCGGCACACGCGTATCCGACCACCACTAGCTCGACCCAGCCCAGGCCGTAGCCGAATCCGAGAGCGAGCGGCACCAGCATCACCATCGTCCAACCGAGTGGGGTGACGACGGCCGCGACGCGCGCGAAGCCGCTCGAAACGACATCTGCTATCGCCCGGGCGAATCGCACCGTGGCAATGATGGCGTCGGCGAGAAAGCCGGTGCGGTCACCAACGATGCGGGTGCGGGCGTTGGTGAGTCCGCGAGTGCCGCTGGAAAAATTCGTGTCGAAACGGTTTGTGGAGACGGTCGGCTGCGAGCGCACCGAACCGCGCGTCGTGGCCCGTGAGGGCCGAGACTGCGCGGCGCTGCTGCGGTCGCGGGCGGGCATCAGATCGCTTGTCGCTCGCTCGGTGGCGGGGTCTCGATCAAGATCTGGCTCATAATGCTCGGTGCAGTGACACCGTCGAACTCGGCCTCCGCGTCGATGACCAGACGGTGCGCGAGCACCGGTTCGGCGAGCGCCTTCACATCGTCAGGGATCACATGGTGTCGCCCGGATGCCGCGGCGAGCGTCTTTGAGGTTCGGATGAGTGCGAGCGCCCCTCGCACACTCGCGCCAAGCCGCACCTCGGTGGCCGTGCGGGTGGCCTCGACCAGTCGGCTCACGTAGTCATTGATCGTGGGGTCAACGTGTACCGCGCGCGCCAGCTGGCCCATCTCGCTGACAACGTCTGCCGTGACGATCGGCGGCAGGATGGTCTCGTGCGCCTTCACGCCGGCCCCCTCGAGAATACGCAGTGTCGATGCGTGGTCGGGGTATCCGATCGAGGTCTTCATGATGAAGCGGTCGAGCTGTGCTTCGGGCAGCCGATAGGTGCCGGCCTGCTCGATGGGGTTTTGGGTGGCGATGACCATGAAGGGGGCGCCCACCGGGTGCGTGACGCCATCCACGGTGACGTGCGATTCCTCCATCACCTCCAGCAGCGCCGACTGGGTCTTGGGGCTTGCCCGGTTGATCTCGTCAGCCAAGACGATGTTGGCAAAGATCGGTCCGGGGTGAAACTCGAACTCCGACTTGCCCTGGTCGTAGATGCTCACGCCAGTGATGTCGCCGGGCAGCAGATCGGGGGTGAACTGGATGCGGTTGCTGGTTCCCGCGACGCTCTGGGCGATCGCGCGGGCGAACGATGTCTTACCGGTACCCGGAAAGTCTTCAAGCAGCAGGTGTCCCTCGCTGAGCAGCGCAGTGAATCCCAGGCGGATGACGAAGGTCTTGCCCACCAACACCTGGTCGACGTTGGCCACGAGGCGGTTGAAGATGTCGGAGAACCAGGTGGCCTGCTGCGGAGTCATGGTCATAGGGGTTCCCTTAGCTGGTGTAGGCGGGGCCGTTGTAGCTGACATCGTAGGTCTGTCCGTTTTCGGTAACGCGAACGGTGAGGGTAGGAGTTTCGAGCAGTGTCGCGTCGGAGTGGCAGGCCAACGCGGTGGCAGGCTCCCAGACGTTGGGTGCCGGACCACACAGGGTCTCGATGCTGTCATAGCTTCCCTGCGGAATGCCAAGCCAGGTGAACGTTCCGCTGTTGTTGAGACGCAGCGCTAAGGCGGGTTCGTCATAGACGAAGCGCACCTCGTCGAGACGAGCATCGATAGGCGTGCCGAACGGAAGGCTGGCCGACCACTCGGACTGACAGATCGGTGCGGCGCCGTAGCTGCGACAGGCCCGCGCCTCAATCTGCAGGTCCTTGCCGTACTGGGTGCCATCCCCGGCAAGGAACGAGCCGACCGTCACGGGGCCGTACTGCTGAGCCGAGACATCCCCAATGAAGCGGTAGTAGATCGAGTAGTCGCTGGTGAGCGCATCAGCACCCATCGATCCGCCGCCCAGCACCATGTCCCAGACCGACCCGTTGGCCTGCGGCGCAGAGATGTCGAGCGCCGTGATCACGTCGGGCGGGGTGTGCGCGATGACGACCGAACTGCCCGTGCAACCCTGGCCGTTGTAGGCGAACACCATGAGGGAATACTCGACGTTGGGTGACAGACCCGAGAAGGTGGTCGAGGTGCCCTGACCGACGCTTGCGACCGACGCGCCGTTGGGCGAGACGGTGCCGTTGGTCGAACAGGTTGGTGCCGCACCGGTGTAGACCGCCGCGGTGTAGTTGCTAATCGCCTTGCCATTGCCGGAAAACACCCCGGGCCAGTCGAGCGAGATCGAGCTGGCATTGGCGGCCGTGGCCACCGGAGCCACGGCCGCGATCGGGGGTCCGGCGGGCACCCCGGACTGCGGCTCGCTCGTGTTCCATACCGACACGGCCGTAAAGGCGCCGTTGCGCGGACTCACGGTGTAGCTCACCGCTACCCCGTTGGTCAGTGAGGAGTCGACCACGTCGATGGTGCACGTTCCTCCGCTGCACGCCGCCGGGGTGGGGGCTGCGGTCACTCCCCCAACAGTGACGAGATACGAGGAGACGGCCGATCCCCCCGATGGCGTCGTCACCTCATTCCACGAGATGCGAAGCCCGCGGTCGAGGGGTGAGCTGCTGAGCCCGGTGGGCGCGGGCGGAATCACGTCGGACCAGACGGGAGAGCTGAGCGTGTAGGGATCGGAGTCGCCGATCGCGTTGGTCGCGACAACGCTCATGATGACAGCGTTGCCTGGACCATTGCCGGCCGTCGGAACGCTGCAGGTGGTGCCTGTGCAATTGGTGACATTGACCACCGCACCGGCCACCGTCGACGTGACTCGGTAGTTTGTGATGGGCGAGTTGTTGAACGGTCCGGCGTTCCAGCGCATCGTGATCGAGCGGTCGCCGAACCCCGTCGGTGCCAGGTTGGAGACCGGATCCGGGCGATCCTGCACAGAGACGGCAATGGTGCCCCACACATAGCGATCCGGATCGTTCGTCGCGTCGGCGACCTGGTACTGCAGCGTAAGGTCGATCGGCGCGGTGTTCGGGGCGGCACTCACCGTGAGCGAACTGCGATCGCTACTGGGTTGGATCGAAAGGCCGGCGGGAACAGATCCACCATCGAGTCCACGAATGTCGAGCACCCTGAGCGGCTCGCCCGGGAACGGGTTGGTTGCCTCATCATTGGCGAGCACGTCGACCGTGGTCGTTGAGCCCCTCGTGGCCACCGCCGAATCCGGTGCGGGGCGCAGCAACGGCCGAGTGGACTTCACGACGGTCAGATCGATGCGCCCCGAACGACCCTCGGAGAGGTCATCCCGAACCGCAAGCGAAATCCCGGTCTGGTCACCCTGAACCGCGTTGTCGTTGGCCCGGATCGTCAGCAGGCTGCCGTTGAGCACATGAGTAAAACCCTGGGGGAACGGAGAAAGCACCGTGTACGCCAGCTCGTCGAGGTCATCCGGGTACGGGTAGCTCGTAAGTTTGAGCAGGTCGATGATCTTCTCCTGCCCTGGCTCGAAGTCAATCACGGCGCCGGTGAAGTCCGGCGGCTGGTTATCGCGGGGCAACACCTTGATGGGCAGCACCAGAACGGCGGTAAGACCGTTGGGATCAGTCACCGACGTTCCGTCGGTGACTTCGAACGAGATGGATGCCGGCCCGAAGTACTTGTCTGCTGATCGGTAAACCAGCGTGTCGTCGTCGACCACAAGGTCACTACCGTCAGCGTGAGTGGCCTCGACGGTAGAGGCGTCGGTCAGGCGCACATCCTTGCCGCCGACCGCGATCACATAGTCGTTGAGGTCGATCACGAGCTCGACTTCACTGTTGACCTGAAGTGCGGGGGCTCGGCGGTCCAGCTGCGGCAGCGCATCACGGAAGCCCGGAACCTTGATGAAGGCGTAGCTGAAGACCGTCGGATCGTCGGGATGCGTGACCTTGAAAGGGATGATCTGGCTCTTTTCGCCGATCGTCACCTCGATTTGTTTCGTGGTCGTCACGCGCGCCACCGAACCATAGCCGGGGTAAACCGAGACGCCAAGCGAACGGCTGTCCCCGTCGGCAAAGAACACGTTCGCCAGCACATCGATGGTAATGCGGTCACGCTCGAGCACATCCGAGAGCGTCAGCACCGTGTCCGCGGCCACGGGATAGGCGAGGGGGGCATCCGGATCGACAGTGATGCGGATGAAGTTCTGGCTGGTGCCGCCCTTATCGTTTTCGATCGAGTAAATCACGCCGTAGTTTCCGGGCGTGCGAGGCGGGGTGACCTCGACGACGTCGGCAACGATCGTTGCGGTGGTGACCGTGTCGTTGGGTACCGCCGAGACCAGCGTCAGCGGGCTACCGTCCGGGTCGGAATCGTTGGCGAGCACTTGCACCGACACGGTGAAACCAGGTCGTACGGTGACCTCGTCGACGATTGCGACCGGATTCCGCGCACCCTCGAGTCGGGGGCTGATACCCACCCGCACGGTTCCCGTTGCCCTGGCCCCGAGTGAATCGCTCACCGTGTAGGTGAAGGTGTCGGTACCGGCCGAGTAGTCACCCGCCAGGTATGCGATTGTGTCGTTCTCGACGGAAATCACCGACCCGCGCTCGGGGTTGGTCGCCTGACCAAGAAGCTGCACGGAGTCGCCGTCGGGGTCGATGCCCGCTAGAGGAATTCGAACTCGCACCGTCTCACCGGCGATAACGCGAGCCGTGACCGTGGCGGGGACCGGCGGGTTGTTGGTCGCGATGTCTGCCTCACGAACCGCGATCCGCAGAAGGGCCGTCGCGGCCTGGCCGTCGGGACCCGTGACGGTGTACGCGGCGGTAAAGTTGCCGGTCTTGTCGGGTGCGAGGTAGCGCAGCAGCTTGCCTGAGGCGAAGAGCAGCCCCGAGTCGGCCGGCAGTTTTTGATCGAGCGTCGGCTGAAGCGTGAGGTCAAGGCCGTCCGGGTGCTCGTCGTTTGCCAGCACCGGGATGTCGATGGCCTCGCCCACCCGCACCGTAACACTGTCGTCGTTCGCGATGGGTGGCTGAACCCGCGTAGGCGTGGGAATCTCGATGACCGTGATTACCCCCTCGGCCTCGGCGAGACCATTGCTGACCCGGTAATTGAACGAGACCGGCCCATCGTCGAGTGGAGCGTCGAGGCTGACCCGCACGATGCGCTGATCGATAACCTCGGCGCGAACTCCGGAGTTCGGTTCGAGGTTGGTGAGTCCCGTCACCAGCAACACACCGCCGGCCGGATCGACGTCGGTGCCCGCGACATCCACCCTTTCGTTGCGTAGGGTCTGCACGAACACGGTCTTCGGCACGGTGATCGGCTTAGTGCTGCTGTTCGGCGGAGCCTCGACGTCGACCCGCACCAGTCCCGTCACGGTTTGCGTGCCATCGGTTACGACGTAATCGAGGTAGTAGCTCTTGACGGTTGTGCTGGTGAAGCGGAAGGTGCCCGTCTCGTAGCTTGGAGTGAGCGTGACATCGACCTTGGCGGGAACGCTGTTCAAGCGGATTGTGCCGCTGCCCCCGCGCACGTGGCTGAGCGGGGCGACGGTGATCTCCTGGCCGGCATAGGCAACCATCACAAAAGCATCGGCGACCAAGGGCACCTCGCCCGCTGGCTTTACCGAGACCGCGACGATTCCGGATGCCTCGGCTGAACCATCGGACACGACAACTGTGACGACCTTGAGGTCACTCCCTGCCCCGGAATCTGAGAACACGATCGACCCCTGGGGCTTGGAGGTTACCGCATCTGGTGGGCTCGCCGACGCACTGGTCAGGTAGAACGCGTCGCCATCGGGGTCAACCCAGTCACCCAGCACCTGAGTGGTCACCCGCCCACCCGACTGCACGGTCGAGGAGGTCGGGCGCACCTGTTCCGGCGGCAAGTTCTCGCCCGCCGAACGCACCGTCACGACGACACTTCCCGACGCGGTGCCGCCTCGTCCATCGGTGGTGGTGTAACCAAAGGTGATCTGCCCGGCCGCCGTCGGGGCCAGCGTCAGCTGGATCTGCTGCCGCTCGTTAATGAGATCGATTCGTCCGACGTTCTCGTCGATGGGGCTGAGTTCGCTCACAACGAGCACGTCGCCGTTGGGGTCGTAGTCGTTGAGCAGCACGGGCAGCACCGTCGAGCGACCGGGCCGCGCTCCGAAGGCGTCATCAACGGCGACCGGAGGAAGCTGGGCCTTCTCAACCTGGGGAGGCAGATTCTCGTCGTTTTGCTGCTCTTCGGGCTGGTTGTCGTCGACGACTACCAGGTCGTCCCAGTTGTCGATGAGTTCACCCGACCCCTGAACAGCCCAGGTGGCGCCGCTGCGCCGATCGTTGAGGACCGCGCGAGTGCCGTTGCTCATAAACGACAGACGAGCCGCACCAGACAGCGATGCAAGCGTGAGCGAGACACCATCGGCACCGTCCGAGACGCAGTGGCGCCACAGGTTGCCTCCCGTCCAGGCCGCGAATTCGCAGCCGTCCAACACCAGCGGACGCGTCGCGGACCCGGCCTGGCCTCCCACCACGAGAGCTGCGGCACCACTGTCCAGTTGCACACCAACCAGGCCACTGGAGTACCCGACCAACACCCGGGTGCCGTCAGTGCTCGGTGCCTGCAGCACAGCGCCGGTGCCGGCGTCGATCGTGGACACGAGGTCCACGATGCGGCCGTCGAGGTGGAGTACCTCGGCGTCCGCGTCGAGCACGGCCCACCGCCCGTTCACCGACGTGATGCTGAGACCGGCCGTCTCTGTGCCGAAATCGACGGACTGGGTCGACTCGGCGGCATCCGTGACCGCAGCGTTGACGCGGTAGACCAGGGATGCCGACGGCGAGTAGGCGAAGAGAAGACCCGTCGGGTCGACGCTCACGATCGCTCCCGCTCCGAGGCTCAACGACGAGCCTGACTCGGCGTCGAAGCTGGCCAGGTCGCCGACCCCCAGGATCCAGAGCTCGCCGGTGCCTTGCTCAAGAATCACGACCCGATCCCCGGCCAGAAACACCTCCGGGCGATTCGGCGGAAGCGCAACAGTGTCGTCGACCAGCGATGTGGCGGGATCGACTATCTCTACTTTGTTTTCGGTTCGATCGACAAGCAACACGGTTGAGCCGCCCTGCAACACGTCGATGTCGTTGCCGGTCGACGCGACAACGGAGTTCAGCTCGAGCACCTCCGTGTTCGCGCGACCGATTGCCTGTTGCCCGCTGTTGGCAACCCACACAGACCCGTCGTTGAGGTCGAGTCGTTGGGCGGTGTATCCGGTCGACGCAATGGCCACCGCCGCGATAAGGGCGACTATGACAGAACCGCTCGTCAGGCTGATAACGAGCGATTTGTGACCGGCCATCCACTGCCTAAACGTCATGGAAAGTCACCCGGGTATGTCCGCGCATTTCTCGCCGGATGCCGCGCCGGTTTTGCCCTCGCGATTGACGGTCACGACGATGCAGACTCGGTCGCCCGGCGCCGCGTCCACCACGAAGCTCGCCGTGCGTTGCTGCACGACGGGCGCGCCGTCTCCCGTGGAGATTTGGTAGGCGTCAGTGGCGGTGAGCCCGGGATCCGCCCAAGTGAACTCCACCGTGTCATCCGTGACCTGTGAACGAATGTCGGAAACGGTGGGGATGTCGCTTGAGCCGGCGCGAATCAACACGAGGGTCGCGGTCACGCCCAACGCAATCACCAGAACGGCGGCCACCACCAGTCCCCACGCCAGCAGCTGCATTCCCTTTGCCGGCCGCGCGGGGGTGGTACCTGTGCTGCGCCTACCGCCGGGATGTGTGTCGCGGATCACCGTTCCGACTCCGCTGTATGCACCCTGCCCGGCTGCGGTTCGACGCCGACGTCGGCGCTGCCCCACGGTGAAAACGGGTGTCTGCCCGCCGCGGATGCGGGTGCGATCCTCAAGGTCGGTGACCGTCGCCAGCGCCCAGTCATCCATTGCGACCTCGATGTGGGTCTGCGGAACGCCAAGTTCAGTCTCGACCGCCTGAAGTTCGTGAATGACCTCGAGCACGCTGGCCTGCCGATTCTCCGGCTTGCGGGACATTGCCTTTGCGAGGGTGCGCTCGAGACTCGCCGGAACGTCGCCCCGGCCGATCGGCTGCGACTTTGCGCGGTTGATACGCGAAATGAGGTCGGTTGATTTGTTGCTCTCGCCCGGAATCTCGAACGGCGAACGCCCCGCGAGCAACGAGTAGACGGTGGCGGCGAAGGCCCAGACCTCCGACTGGATCGTGCCGGCCGTCTCGTCCATCAACACTTCCGGCGCCGACCACGGGATCGACATCCCCACGGCTTCGTTCTCGTTGGATTCGCTGAGCGTCGAGGCGATGCCGAAGTCAGACAGCACGGGATGCCCATACGCGGTCAGAAGGATGTTGGACGGCTTGATGTCGCGGTGCAATACCCCCGCGCGATGCGCGGTCTCGATGGCGCTGCCGATTTTCACGGCGATGCGAAGCACCTCGGGCACGGGGATGCGCTCGCTGCGGTAGCGCTGGCTCAATGATGCGGAGCACAGTTCCATCACCAGGTAGGGGCGGCCATCGGATGACACGCTCGCCTGATACACCGTGAGGATCGACGGGTGCGCGCTCAACTGGGCCATGAGGTTGGCCTCGGCCTGAAACATCTGACGCACCTGGTCATTGACGACCTCGCTCAGCATGACCTTGACGGCCACCTGTCGACGCGGCATATTCTGTTCATACAGGAAGACGTCGGCAAAACCGCCAGACCCGAGCACGTGGACGTGCGAGAACCCGGGCAGGGTGGGGGGCTGCGATGGCAGTCGGCGCGCCACGAACACCCCCTAGCCTGTCGAGACGGTCTAGCCATTGTAGGCAGCACACGCACTCGCCGCGCCGGTTCCGCCCCCGAACGGGGGGGCGTGGACGGTACCCCCAATTGACGGCTAGACGCGCGGTACTGTGTCGCCCGGTTCCGGCGGATCCGGTGCCTCGAGAACATCGACCACAATCGTCGTGATGTTGTCCCGGCCGCCGGCCGCCAGGGCCGCGTCGACAAGAGCCCCGGCAGTCTCCGAGGGACTCAGACCCGCTGCAAGATGAAGCCGGATGCGCTCATCGCTGACCTCCTTGGTCAAACCGTCAGAGCACACCAGCAGTCGCAGACCGGTGCGCAGCGGCAGCATCCAGAAGTCGGGATACGGCTGCGCGTTGAACCCCACCGCTCGAGTAGTGATGTTGCTATCCGGGTGGTGCTCTGCCTCGTCACGGGTGAGGGCACCCGACTCGACGAGCTCTTGCACTACCGAGTGGTCCGTGGTCACCTGCGCGAGTTCGTTGCGCTCAAACCGGTACACGCGGCTATCGCCGATGTTGAACACGGCAAAGAACGGGTCACCGTTGCGCAGCGCCAGAGCCACCCCTGTGACGGTCGTGCCAACACCCAACTGACTGTCACCGGCGATGGTGGTGATGTCGTCGGTCGCCGCCTCGAGCGCGCGCTCGATGGTCTCCGGTTCGAGGAAGGTACCGGTCGCGATCAACGCGAGCCGTTCAACGACCGCTGCGCTCGCGAGATCCCCCGCGGAATGTCCACCCATGCCGTCCGCCACCGCAAACAGGGGCGGCTTGGCAACAAAGCTGTCTTCGTTGGCGGCACGACGCCGACCCGTATCAGTCGCCGCCGCCCACGCTATGCGTATCGAGGTCGAAGTCTCGCCGGGAAGGGCGATGGCGAAGTTCGGGTTGCTGCCGCCGATCTCGGTCACGACTGCCTTCCTGCCTGAGACTCACGTCAGGCGCTGAATGGGGAGGATCTGAAGGATGTTGTCGTCACCAATATCCACCAGCGTGCCGGGCGACACTACCACCGACTCACCTTGCCGCAATTTTCGGGGCACGCTGCCCGGCGCCATCACAACGGAACCGTTGGTGCTGCGAAGATCAGTTACTATCACGGATGACCCGAGCTGGCGCACCTCAAGGTGCGTGGCTGACACCTCCTGCCGTGGGGACGGCACCCGCACGAGGCGCGGCACCCCGCCCCGGGCAACCCGCGGCGCGCTCGGGCGGCGGCCGATGTAACACGCCACGTCGAGGGATATTGGCTCGGGATGTTCCCCCACCGAAAACGCGTAAAACGCGCGGGCGATGGGCAGCTCCGGCTCCAACGCGGGAGGGTGAACTACGGGCGACTCGATTCGGCGGAGCGGGATGCGCGTGCGCTCGAGATCACCACCAGCCGAGTCTGGGGCTTCGGCGGCTGGCGCCGGCATCCGCACAGGAACGATAACGGTGTCATCGGTATCCTCGGTCATGGCTGCGAGCCTAACGGTGGCGGTTTCGCGCCGCGGTCACGCCCTCGGCACGGCACCTCAGCCGATGAACGACATCACGTGCTTGATGCGCGTGTAGTCCTCGAACCCGTAGCTCGACAGGTCTTTGCCGTAGCCAGAGTGCTTGAATCCGCCGTGCGGCATTTCGGCGACGATCGGGATGTGGGTGTTGATCCACACGCACCCGAAGTCGAGGTGCTTGGCGAATCGCATCGCCCGCGAGTGGTCTTTCGTCCAGACGCTGGAGGCGAGACCGTACTGCACCCCGTTGGCCCACTCCAAGGCCTGCTTCTCGTCGATGAACGACTGCACGGTGATCACCGGCCCGAAGATCTCGTTCTGGATCGCGTCATCCGTCTGTCGAAGACCGGAGACAATTGTGGCCTCGTAGAAATAGCCCTTGTCGCCCTGACGGTGCCCGCCCAGTTCAACCTTGGCGTTCGAGGGCAGCGAGTCGATGATGCCCGAAATCCGCTCGAGCTGGTTCGCGTTATTGACCGGACCGAAAAGCACACCCGTGTCGCTCGGCGCACCGGTCTTGGCGTTTTCGCTAGCAAACGCGGCGAGCGCCGCCACGAACTCGTCGTGAATGTTCTTGTGCACGAGCACTCGAGTGGCAGCGGTGCAGTCCTGTCCAGCATTGAAGTAGCCCGCGATAGCAATACCCTCGACCGCCGACTCAATGTCGGCGTCATCGAAGACGATCACGGGCGCCTTCCCGCCGAGTTCGAGGTGCACCCGCTTGAGGTCGTTGGCTGCGGCCTTAGCCACCTCCATGCCGGCGCGCACGGAACCGGTAATCGACACCATCTGCGGCGTCTTGTGATCGATCATCAGGCCACCCGTCGTACGGTCGCCAGTGATGACGTTAAGCACGCCCTTCGGAAGAAACTCCGCGGCAACCTCGGCCATCAGCAGCGTCGAAGACGGCGTGGTGTCGCTTGGCTTGATAACCGTGGTGTTGCCCGCGGCGATGGCGGGGGCAAACTTCCACACCGCCATGTTCAAGGGGTAGTTCCATGGGGTCACCTGACCGATTACGCCAATGGGTTCGCGGCGGATCGACGAGGTGTGGTCTTTCATGTATTCGCCGGTGGCCATCCCCGACAGATGGCGTGCCTCGCCAGCGAAGAAGCGGATCTGGTCGACCGAAACCATGATCTCGTCATCGACCAGGGACGCCCGGGGCTTACCGGTGTCCTGTGACTCACGGTCCGCGAACTCCTCGGCCCGCGCTTCAATGGCGTCGGCGATGCGGAAGAGCGCGAGCTGGCGTTCGGCGGGGGTGGTCTCACCCCACTCCTCGAACGCGGCGGCGGCGGCGGCGAACGCCGCATCGACATCCTGGGAACCGGACACAGGCGACGAGGCGTAGGTTGCCTCGGTCGCGGGGTCGATGACGTCGAAACTCGAGTCCGCGTGCGCTGAGACGTACTCGCCGTTGATGAAGTTCTGGATTTCCCTGGCAGCCATGGCTCTAACTTACCTGCGCTCTGGTTGAGGCATCCACCCCTTCCGCTGCTGATTTCGACAGTCTGACGGCGCGTCTGGTGCGGAATCGCTTGTCAGCGACGTCAACGGCTGACAGAATCGAGCCATGAACCCCTCGACTTCATCTAGCGCGGGACGCCCCGCAGGCGCCAAACCGGTGCAGCTCGATGACGTGTCGAAAGCCATCATCGAGCAGCTGCAGAACGACGGTCGCCGCTCATACGCCGAAATCGGAAAAGCTGTAGGGCTGAGCGAGGCGGCGGTGCGTCAGCGAGTTCAGAAGCTGACGGATTCGGGCGTAATGCAGGTGGTCGCTGTCACCGACCCGATGCAGCTGGGCTTCTATCGCCAGGCCATGATCGGCGTTCGCGTGGCCGGCGATACGACCATCGTTGCCGAAAAACTCGGTCGCTTGTCTGCCGTGGACTACGTCGTACTCACTGCGGGAAGCTTCGACATTCTGGCCGAGGTCGTGTGCGAAAACGACGAAGACCTGATCAACCTGCTCAACAAGCAGATTCGCGGTATCGAGGGCGTTCAGTCAACCGAGACGTTCGTCTATCTCAAACTCCACAAACAGTTCTATAACTGGGGAACAAGGTAAGAAAATGAGCACCACCTGGAACGAAGCCGATCTGCAGCAGAAGGCCAAGGACCATCTTTGGATGCACTTCGCCCGCCAATCCGTGATGGAAGACGGCCACGGTGTGCCGATTATCACCAAGGGTGAGGGCCACCACATCTGGGACAGCAAGGGCAAGAAGTACTTCGACGGCCTGAGTGGCCTGTTCGTGGTCAACGCCGGCCACGGCCGCAAGCGCCTGGCCGAGGTGGCCGCGAAGCAGGCGGAAGAGCTCGCGTTCTTCCCGATCTGGTCGTACGCCCACCCCAACGCCATCGAGCTCGCTGACCGGCTGGCCGGCTACGCCCCGGGCGACCTCAACCGGGTGTTCTTCTCCACCGGCGGCGGCGAAGCGGTCGAGACCGCGTTCAAGCTCGCCAAGTACTACTGGAAACTTCAGGGGCGCCCCACCAAGCACAAGGTGATCTCGCGCGCCATTGCCTACCACGGCACGCCGCAGGGCGCGTTGGCGATCACGGGCATCCCGGCCATGAAAGAGATGTTCGAGCCCGTGACCCCCGGCGGTTTTCGGGTGCCCAACACGAACTACTACCGGGCCGCCGAAATGGGTTTCGTCTCCACTGGCTCGGCCCACGATGAAGAGGCCTTCGGCTTGTGGGCTGCCAACCGCATCGAAGAGATGATTCTGTTCGAAGGGCCAGAGACGGTCGCGGCGGTATTCCTCGAGCCGGTGCAGAACTCCGGTGGATGCTTCCCGCCGCCGCCCGGCTACTTCCAGCGGGTGCGCGAGATCTGCGACCAGTACGACGTGCTGCTCGTCGCCGATGAGGTCATCACCGCGTTCGGACGCATCGGCAACATGTTCGCGTCGACCACCTACGGCTTCCAGCCCGACATGATCACCTGCGCCAAGGGAATGACGAGCGGGTACTCCCCCATCGGCGCCACGATCGTCAGCGACAAGGTATACGAGCCGTTCAAGCACGGCACCGTGTCGTTCTACCACGGGTATACGTTCGGCGGGCACCCCGTGTCATCCGCGGTCGCCCTTGCTAACCTCGACATTTTCGAAGAGGAGAAGCTCAACGAGAACGTGCGAACGAACTCGCCGATCTTCCGCTCCACGCTGGAGAAGCTCAAAGACTTGCCCATCGTCGGCGACGTGCGCGGAGACGGATACTTCTTCGGCATCGAGCTGGTGAAAGACAAGGCCACCAAAGAGACCTTTAACGATGATGAATCGGAGCGCCTGCTGCGCGGATTCCTGTCGAAGGCGCTCTACGACGCTGGCCTCTACTGCCGCGCCGACGACCGGGGTGACCCCGTCATCCAGCTCGCTCCGCCGCTCACAATCGGCCCCGCTGAGTTCGACGAGATCGAGAGCATTCTGCGCGGCGTACTGTCAGAGGCCTGGACCAGGCTCTGATAGCGGCGATTCAGGCAACACGGTGCACCACAGCGAGACCACCTATCGCCAGCTGAGCTTCTGGCACGCCACGGTTGACGACGACCTCACCCCGCGTGCCGCGCTGCCCGGAGATCGCGACACGCAAGTCGCGATCATCGGCGGCGGTCTCACCGGGCTGTGGACCGCGTGGTACCTCAAGCAGCGCGACCCGACGCTGTCGATCGTGGTGATCGAGAAAGAGATTGTCGGCTTCGGTGCGTCGGGCCGCAATGGCGGCTGGTGCAGTGCCCAGTTCCCCGCATCCA
>Ga0105046_10008832_pt1 | contig 15818 bp, 14 predicted proteins | sample MAT03_FD_78385 | JGI IMG/M metagenome (GOLD analysis project Ga0105046, IMG submission 78385) | Freshwater microbial communities from Lake Fryxell liftoff mats and glacier meltwater in Antarctica - MAT-03 (megahit assembly) | ecosystem: Environmental > Aquatic > Freshwater > Ice > Liftoff...
AAAACGTGAACTGCTACGATTAGCCCTAAAATTATTGCGACAATTCATAAGATATTTGCCACCTACATAAGCTAGCACTCCTGAAAGACCTATGCCCAAAGCAACAGCACCGCCAGAGTAAACTCCGGTCAAATCATCTGAATGTGGATTATCATCATAATAGTTTTTAATCGTCAAATATTGTCCGGTGAAAGCGACTCCAGCTACGCAAATGCTATACAAAGCTTTAACCTTCCAACACCCCGATTGCGCGTGTACTAACTCTTGTCTGTCTTGCATGGACAAAATTTTTGCATTAATAAGTAAAAAGAAACCTAAAAAAAATATACCTACTCTATAATTGGCCATAATTTACTCCTGGCTATGAAAAACTTTGACATCATATTAATACTCTATTTAGAATTTGCACTAATTGAAAGAAAACACGCAATATTTCAGGATTGATTAAAAAAGTTTCTATAAAGATTAATTATTTGAATATCGCATGCAAATATGATAGTATTAAAACAATAAATGTTTTTTAAAGCAAGGATTTATGATTACTTACTTCTTTTTTTTCTTTTTAATGATTTTTTTTGATTATTCTTTTACGATGCACAACAGCAATCCTAAAGTAATATCTCTTTTGAAAAAAATAAAAAAAATTGATCCGCACGCATCAAAAGAAAAATACCAAGAGCTGTTCTATGAATTGCAACAAAATAATCTTTCAATAGAGGAGTGTGTAGAATTATTACTAGAAAGAAAAAAAGATAAGGCTTTAAACCTTATAAAAAAGAATGGTTATTTGAACGATGAAAATATTAGCACGCTCAAAGAATTTTATGAAAAACTTCAAAATTCAGAATCAGAAAAGAACATTAAATTAGTCATCCATATTTCACCCGACATTTTTCTCTCACAAGAAGAGAAAAATGAAATTATCACGCTATTTTCAGACGACTATCACGTGAAAACAAAAATCGCAAAACCTATTTACAACTTCCAAAAGCTTAATAAAAATAGTGATATAAGCCAAATTGATGGAACATCTTGTCAAAGAAAGTTTAAAGAATCATCCGAGAGCAATCGCCTTATAATCACGCCCGGCTCATGCCATGTTTATGTTGGAACAGACTTTGAAGAATCATCCGATAAAAGACGGAAGGCAATGCTTTTACATGAAAAATATCACCTAAAACGAAACCATGACATTTTTGAAAAATGTCTTGATACCTTTGTTCAAGAAAATATGCACTATAAAAACCCTACCTTGATCTTACCCGCTTATTTTAACTATCAAAACTTTTCTCGGGTTCTTGAAGAAGAAGCTGATCGACTAGCAGCTATTTCTGATGATGTCACTACTTCCTCATATTTTATTGAAGCAATTGAAATTGATCCTGAAGAAGAAACTGATCGTTCTGCAAAATACGCAAAACATCCACGTACCAGAAAACGATCTGAGTGGTTTCTGCGCCTTTACAAATTGAAAGAAGCCGAAGAAGAAGCCCCTACATTAGAAGCTTTTACTTTGCATGCAAAGAATCATCAGCTTACACGAAGCGCTATGAAACCTACTTTGTTTGCTTAAAGCATAAAACATCAGCAAACCCTCCATGACCCATCAGTAAAAAATATTTTCAAATTTCTCAAAAAATTATAATTTTAACGAAGATTGTTGGGTGTAATTCCAAACTTTCAACATACGTTGAATGCCGCCAGCAAAAACAATTCCCGTAAATATAATCAATACAGTGAGTTGATATGATGGAATAAGTATCATACAGGAAAATACAACAAAAGCTTCCGCACGCTCAACGAGGCTATGATCATAGTGCATACTTTTTTCACCTTCATTTTTAAATAAAGCACCAGCTAATACAAAGGTTGAAAAATGCAACAAAATTGAAGTAAGAAACAAGCAATAAAAAAAAGAATTTTGCGGATACAAAAATGAAAAACTTAAAATAAGAGCACATTCAACCATTCTATCACTTATCAAATCAATAAATGCACCAAATGGATTTGATGCATGAGTAAGACGCGCTATGCTGCCATCAACAACATCCAACAAACCTGAGCACCACAATAACAACAATGACAATAATGCATACCCCAAACTTAATGCTAACGCAGCGCATAAGCCTAAAAAAAATGCCGCGCACGTGACCATATTTGCCGTTATTTTATGATTACAACAAAACTGCGCACAAACGGAAAATAACGGCTGCATGCGCGCTCGAAGATAAAAATCTAACATTCCATGTTACTTTCAAAAAAAAATGTATATTTTTATTGTTGACTACTCTACCATTGGACAAACTTTTTTCCAATAAATTAGATGGTACCTTTTTCTCGATTAAATAAATAGAGATAACGACCTAATCCTTCTTGCTCTAATGTATCAAGAGGCACAAAGCGCAAAGCTGCTGAATTGAGGCAATATCGCAACCCTGTTGGCAGAGGGCCATCATTAAATACATGCCCAAGATGCGAATCTCCTTTTTTACTTCTTACTTCGATTCTCGAGCTAAACCATCCTTTATCTTCTTTTGTAACAATATTATTTGGCTCAAGGGGTTTAGTGAAACTTGGCCAACCAGTCCCTGAATCATACTTATCTAACGAACTAAACAAGGGTTCTGCTGAAACTATATCAACATAAATACCTGGATTTTTATTGCCCCAATACTCATTTTGATAGGGAGTTTCTGTTTTACTTCTTTGGGTAACCTCAAATTGAAGGGGTGTTAATTTTTTTCTTAATTCATCTTGAGAAGGTTTAATAAAGTCATTTGCATTCTTTTTTAATAATTCTTTATCCCAGACTTTAGATAAAAAAGCATCACGACCCGAATTATAACGATACCACGCATATTTAACAGGATTTTTTTTATAATAGCCCTGATGATATTCTTCAGCAGGATAAAATGCTGAAGCCTTGGTTATTTCTGTAACGAGAGGTTGTAAAAATCTATTAGATCGCTGCAAAGCACGTTTTGAATTGTCAGCATCAACTTTTTGTTGTTCAGTTAGATAAAAAATACCAGATCGATATTGAATACCACGATCGACAAACTGACCTTGGCTATCAGTAGGATCAATTTGACGCCAAAAAACATCAAGAAGTTGTTGATAGGTAACGATTGCTGGATCATAGCCAACCTCAATAGCCTCAACATACCCCTTTTGTGCATAATTTGCATAGGTGGGATTGTCACTCTTGCCATTCACATAACCAACAATCACTTTAAGCACTCCAGGAACTTTTTCAAAAGCGGGTTGCATGCACCAAAAACAACCACCCGCAAAAATTGCTTTTTCTCCCGTTGAAAAAATAACGCTATTCTGTGACGCCAAAAAAAATAATACAATACTAAAAAATATATTTTTCATTAAAAAACCCCTTTATTCTATTTTTGATCTTTGCCAAAGACGCTTACCGATGAATGAAGAAAAAATAAAAAACGCTAAAATTAAGGAACCAAACAAAACTTTTTTTGAAAAAATATCTTTATTTGATTGAATAAATGCCAATTGTGAGCCTGCATAGGTATAAACCAAAGCACCAGGCACTATGCCCAGTAATGTTGTTATAAAAAATTTTTTTAAGGGAATCACCGTTAAACCACATAAAATATTAACTAAAAAAAAGGGGAAAATAGGCAAAAGCCGAACAATCATAAGGTAATACATGCCATAAAAAGATAATTCTTGATTAAAAAAAGCTAATTGTTTTGAAAACTTTTTTTGCAAATAATCGCCAATTAAAAAACGTGTTAACAAAAAAGATCCTAGTGCTCCTGCTGTTGCACTAAAAACATTCAAAATAGTTCCCCAAAAAACACCAAATAAAAAGCCCCCTGCTAAAGAAAAAATAGCGGCTCCAGGCAAGGAAAAAATAACCACTGCCGTGTATAACACAACAAAAGTTACGACAGCTGCAGCAAAATACTGATCAGTAAATGCTTTTAAAGTATCACTTTGGTGCTTTAGAGTATCTAACGTTAACGTGTTAAACAACCCAAAATACCAAGAAAAAATAACTATAAAAAACATTGTAGAAAAACATACTATCGATAAAAATTGTTTTTTTTTGCTATCCATAAAAGACAAAACCTTTATCTCTTGTTTATAATGACCTGATTCATTATAGTAAAACAACCATACTTACTTTCAAGACAATAAAAAAATATATATATAAATAGAAAAAAATAATCTGTGAAAAACATTAACTACGATATTGTTATCATTGGCGGAGGAGCCGCTGGACTTACCTGCGCAAAACTCGCCAAGGGAATGGGCAAAAAAGTCTTGCTGATTGAAAAAAATAATATTGGTGGCGAATGTACTTGGACTGGATGCATACCAAGCAAAACTCTCATCCATGTGGCCAATAGTATACATGACGCAGAATCATTAGAAAAAATTGGCATCAATCTAATACGATCTATTGATTCAGAAAACATTATGAGGCACGTACGCTCAACAATTCAAGCAGTGTATGAACGAGAGACTGAACAAGATTTAGAAAAAATTGGCATCGATGTTTTAAAAGGTACCGCCTATTTCTTAGATGGCACAACCATTATGTGCTCTGGTATAAAAATCACCACAAAAAAATGCATAATTGCAACTGGCTCAAGCCCATTTATTCCCCCAATTGATGGCTTAGACTCGGTATCTTATCTAACGAATCAAACAATTTTTGCTTTAAAAAAATTACCGAAATCTATGATTATTGTAGGAGGAGGCCCAATAGGCGTTGAATTGGCCTCTGCATTAAATCGTTTGAGTGTTAAAATAACTATTGTAGAAAGTTTTTCACGCATTTTAGCAAAAGAAGATAAAGAACTCGTTGCTATTTTGTCAAAACAACTTGTCAAAGAAGGCATACAAATAAACAACGAGACACAAGCAATAAAGGTTGCGCAAGAACAGAACGCCATTTTACTCACCTGCACAAATAAAACGGGAGAAAAAACCATACAGGCTGAATCACTGCTTATTGCCGTAGGACGCCAACCAAATATAAACGAACTTGATTTAGCTAAAGCTGGCGTACAATATACTCAAAAAGGGATTGTTGTTTCATCAACACTCCAAACAACCGCTCATAGTATTTATGCATGTGGTGATGTTGTTGGCCCTTATCAATTTTCACACATTGCCCATTATCAAGCAACGATTGCAACTCGCAATGCTTTAATTCCTTTTTTCAAAAAGCGAATAAACTATGAGAACATTGCCTGGGTTACTTTCACTGATCCTGAACTTGCTCATGCAGGACTCACCGAGGAACAAGCCTTAAAAAGGTATGGGGGAACCATAAAAATGTATCGATCTAATCTGGCAACCCTTGATCGGGCAGTTACTGATGGGAAAACAATTGGCTTGGCAAAATTTATTTGTGACAAAAACAATAAAATTTTAGGTGCACAAATTTTAGGTCCGCGAGCGGGCGAACTTATCCATGAAATTCAAATCGGGAAAAAGCTTAACACTCATTTTCAAAATTATTTTTTTACCATTCATGCATATCCCACCTATTCAGAATTAATTTGGCAAGCTTCTAAAACGTGTTATATTGAAAAACTTCAAAATAATTTTTTTATTAAATGTATTAAAAAAATTTTACAATTTTAATCAAATCTCATTCTGTGAAACATTAATTGACGCTCAAATGATAGCAATAAGATTAAAATAAAAATTATATTTTTCCGCTCAAAGCACGCACAATATCCAATAGCTCTGAAAATCGTATGCTAGATGTATTGAATAAAACAAAAGTTGATTTAGTTTGTGGATAAAATTTTTTCCAATAACGCTGACGATCTTCCAGTCGGAAAATTTTTTTTGCAATCTTGAAAAGCGTTCGCGCCAACCATTGTGAAAAACACCCTAACCCTTCTATTGCACCTAATTGACTTGCTGGAACTGTTCCAATTGAAAAAAAAGAACAGCATTCATTGCGCAAGATCGATAACGTTGATAACATAATAAACTCAGAAGTAACCGTTGGCGCATTGGGAATTACCATTAAAATATTCAAAACCCAACCATGAAACGCATCGATGCGATTCAACATTAAAACGGCAATAAGCTCGCCGTTATGCTCAGCATAAAACCATCGTTTATGAATACGATCCTCAAACATATTTACTGATAATAAATATATTTGAGGACCTTTTCGATTTTTTAGCCAAACTTCACGTATGTTTTGTAGTGAGGCTTCCATCTGCTCATCGTAACCACAATATTCTTTAACGTTAATGCCATCACGAATTGATTGATTATACTTATTACGCAACAAGGAGGCTTTCTTACCCTTTTTATTGGTTGCATCGATCTGTGGATTGAGTATAATTTCAACGCCACATTCAATAGCAGAATTACAATAACGATTCAATGACCATTTCATAAATTGTTCTGAGACAGCAAGATAAAGAATCTTTTTATCTTGCTGCGTGCAAAAGGCATGAAATTTCTGCATTAATATTTCAAGATTTTCACCAGGACAAACAGGGTCACCCAACACAACAGCATATTTTGTTGCCATTCGATACCCTATCACGCCCTTAACTGAGAGAACACTAAAAAATTTACACGAAGGATCGAGCAAAGCAATTGATGCAGAATTTCCCCAACGACAAACATAATCAGCCGTAGGCAAATTTTCATATGAAAAAATTTTTTTTTCTTTTGAACTTGTTATATAGTTTTTCATCTTATGTGTAGTCTGTTCAGAGCTCATGCAAAAAATCAACATTTTTTATTTTTTAAAAATTTATGCCCCAAGCTGCCCAAAAAGTAATGATCCGTTTTAAACCAAATAATTTCGATGTATGATCAAGCCCGTATGAGATTGCGGTCGCAAAACCGCTTGGATGATCTTGTAAGAAAAAAAATTGTTGATAACTAACATACATATTACTTCGTATAAACGTAGTTTCATCAACCACGTGCTGAATGATCGGTCTGATTGAAGGCCCAAATAAAAAACTCGGGTTATAACCAAGCTCAAAACTATGTCTTCCGAATTTACTGTGATGCGCAATATAAAGATCAGTTAAATTACCGAGGTTAAATTTAAATTTTCTTCCTTGAAGCAACGCAATGATTATTGTACGTTCAAAAAATCTAATATAACGAACCGCGGATCTTAAAGAATGATTTTTATTTTTGGAATATATAAAAGCATTATCAATTTGAAGACCAAAACCCACATGCCCCGTACCAAACTGAATTCCTTCAAAACCGGTTTCATTATGTGTTGGAATGCCCAATAACGATGAAAAGGTAAGCTTGGTTCTATCACTCACGGCATGACTAAAACCACCAGATACTAAAATATCATCTGTTTGTGTCCGTGAAAAATGAAAATCATCTAATTTTTCACTCACACGTCCAAATGCCCAGTCTGCACGTAAATAAGCGTTTTTTGAAAAAAAAATGAGACTTTCTAGGGCACCAAAAATATTTTGATGAATACCAGTATTTTTTTTGCGCATTTGATTAATAAGAACAAGCGACTGCAGCAAAGGGCCTTTAATTTTTTTTTGAAGCTCTGCCGTGATTTGGCGTTTAGTTATTTCTGCAATGCGAAGATTATACACAAATGAAACACCAAGACAATGTTGCATGAACATGCAACAGATAAGAACTGCTTTCTTTACTACTTGTTTTTTCATTATCCCTGCTTATTCAACGCTAAGGAATACTAACTAATTTTTTTATGACTTCTCATTACTTTTTTGGCATAAAAAAAGCAGGCTGCATCTTCTATAAATACTCTCATACAAAATAGACAAGAGCTTAAAAGATACAACCTGCCTGTTAAAAAGTCTAGTTACAACTAGCGACCGAATGATGCATATTCAGAATAGCTGCTAGATCTGCTTCTACCGCCTCTACCACCAAAGCGACTTCCGCCTCTTTGCTTTCTGCCAGCAGAACGATCTTGATTACCGCCATTAAAACTACCACCGCCAGCATTGCCACCAGCATTATACGCATTGATATCAACACGAATACGTCTGCCACCTAGCACTGAGCCCTTTAAGCGATCTGCAATTTCTTGCGCGATTTCTTGTGGAACAACAACAAAGGTACGACGTTTAATCACTTTTACTTTTTCAAGTTGTTTTTCATTAATTGAAGCAACTTCTTTCAAGCAATCAATAATATCATCTTTGGTGACGCCATCATCTGAACCAACGCTTAGGCATAGTTCTTTGACTGAGCTATTTTCTTCCCCAGAATCAGCATTATTATTCAATTGTGTTGTAGGCGCAAACTTAATTGCTTGATCACCAGCAAGATGTTTAAAGAATTTTTCATCAAGCAACGAAACAAGCGCTTGTGATAAATCTTGTTGAGAAAAAGTGCTAACTAATTGATTCAAACCAGCTGCATATGAACTTTGTTTGCTTGAAGGAGCAATGATACTTTTTACGTATTCATCAGCTTCTTGCATACGAACTTGTGCAATCACGTCACTAGAAGGAACAGCAATTGGATTAATTACAACTTTAAACTTACGTTGCAAGCCACCGATATAACGTGTTTCGCTTTGGCTAACAAAGGTAATAGCAATACCTTCTTTACCAGCACGGCCCGTTCTACCAATACGGTGAACATAACTTTCTTGGTCATCAGGTAATGAATAGTTAATTACGTGTGTTAAATCTGAAACGTCAATACCACGAGCAGCAACGTCAGTTGCAACTAAAATGGTGAAATCACGTTGTTTGAACATTTTAATAACACGGTTACGTTGCACTTGGCTCATATCACCATGTAATGCATTTGAAGCATAACCACGACGAGAAAGATGCTCAGCAACTTCAGCGGTTAATAATTTTGTTTGGCAAAAGACAAAGCCATAAAATTCAGGAACACTATCAATAAATCTGCTTAATGCTGCAATACGATCACGCATTGGCACGACACAATAGAATTGTTGTGTTTTTGAGGTGCCAACATTTTGTTGACTTACACGAACAGAAACAGGATCTTTCATATGCGCACGCATAATATCACTAATTCCTTGTTTCACCGTCGCTGAGAAAAGCCAAATTTGTCTATTTGCTGGAGCATATTGCAAAATTTCATCAACTTCTTCTTTGAAGCCCATATCAAGCATAATATCTGCTTCATCAAGCACTAAGGTTGTTAATGATTTTAAGTTCAATATTTTACGACGCAAATGATCATTAAGACGTCCAGGAGTACCCACCACAATATGAACACCACGTTTTAATAAACGGATTTGCTCTTCCATTGAAACACCACCATAAATGGGTGCAATTTCAATATTCATTTCTTGAGCAACGCTGCGCAAACTTTGACAAATTTGAACAACTAATTCACGGGTTGGAGCAACAATAAGACCTTGAACGGCACGATTGCTAATATCTAGATTCTGAATTAAGGGAATACCAAAAGCAAGCGTCTTGCCTGTTCCTGTTTGAGCTTGACCATGAATATCAATATTCTTGGCACCCAACAACATAGGAATAGCTTTAGCTTGGATTTCTGTAGGGGTTTCAAAGCCTAACTTTTGTAATGCATTAGCAATTGCAGGCGCTAAGGCAAGTTCTTTAAAAGATTTCATAAGAATTAATCCTATCGAAGGTTCGTGATGCTTGCCTTATATAAAGCAAAAAAGATATAAAATACCTTTTTTTTAGTATATATGGGCTTCCAGTTAAGACGGCGCTCTTTAAATCGAGCAAAATTGGGTATCACAAACAGTATAAAAATTCGCTTTACAATTTAACCCCGAAGGGCTCACCGCCTCTTTGGCCCTCTTAGGATACCCTTAATCCTAAGACAAATTGTCAATTTTGTCAAATAAATATCTATCAAAGGGGATAGTTTGACTTTACCCTGGGTTGACAAAAAATCTGATTTTAATATCCTGAATAATGAGGTTTATTATAGTAATTACCCACAATTACTCTTAAATGGAGGAATTTTGATGAAATTCAAAAAAGTCATAACTATTGGTTTATTAAGCATTTTTGCCTTGCTGGCAATCCGTTCTGTTCAGGCGGCTGATGTTGCAAGTACAACGATAGAAACAGCACAAAAAGCTACTGAAGAAATTTCTCGTTTTGCTGTAACTATCGATCCTGTTAAGTTATATAAAGCAATAATCTCTTTTATTGATGCTAAACCAAAAACTGCTTTCGGTTTGGGCATAGCTGGTACCATTGCTACAATTTTAACACCAATCTATTATATTCATTGGACAGGACAACAATCTGAAAACTCAAGATTATTACAAGATGCCCTTTATGAAGATTTTCATAAACCTGGCAATAAAAACCAACAAACTGCAAATGATTGTGCAATAAATGCTAGATTTTTTCCTTTTATTAAGCGAAAATTATTAGAAACACTAGTAACAGATTTTTATAGTTCTACTGGCGTAAAAAGAAAACAAATTTTAGATCAGATTAATAAAGCAATTATTTGGTAGTTCAATTTTATAGGTTCATATTGGCATCAGAAAAAAACAATCATTTTAAATTTAAAACCTTTAAAATGATTGTTTTAATAACAAATTTTATTTTTCTAAACATTTCCCCACAAACCTGGAATAAAGAGGCAACCTACCTCTTTGCTCCTGGCCTTTGGTCATCTGAACATCAAGTTGCCAAATATTGCTCAAAATATAGAGCTTCAACAGGTGAATTAGTCACCAGCCAACATAACTTTGAAGTGATACAGGGAAAAACCGCTCTTTCATGCAATTTTCCCGAAATTAGCCTCCGCAAAATGTACAAAACAGATGATGCTTCTTTGAGAATGGTTCCTTCTATTGTTATCAATGCCATCTTGGCACAATTTGGTAACTATATTCTTGAAACAAGCAATAACCATTATCAAATTACTATTTCTGGCAAACCAAAGGGCGACTTGAGCATTAACCCCTATTTCCTCAATGTATTAAATCTTAATTTTGGGCAAATGCTTGATATTGAAGTTATTAAAAACAACTATCAAGAAATCATTAAAAATCCTGAATTACCCCAAGATATAATTTTATATGGTGTTTCTCGCGGCGCAGCCGCCGCTTTTAATTTCATTGCAACAGAATATGAAGGCATGAAACAAAAACGCATAAAAGCTATCGTGCTTGAATCATGTTTCGATTCTCTTGCCAACATGACATACCTAAGCTCATTATTGTCAATCATCTTGCCACGCTATGAACATAAAGGGATCGCCCCTATTCAACCTGATATTTTAGAGAGTTTTGTTAACACCTGTAACAAATACGGGATTTCGGTTCTCTTTGTAAGCTCATTAACTGACAATCGCGTTCCGTATAAAAGCACGCGCAATCTCTATGAGCGGGTAAAAAAAGCCGGACTTAAAAATATTGATTTATTGACCTTAAAAAAATCATCGCATTCAGGGTATAGCAGTGATAATGTTCAAGATACCCTTGATTACTTAAAAACAGTCCATTCATTTTTCAAAAAATGTGAATTACCCTTTATCCCAAATTTTTTGTACTAATTTTATACCAAGTCAGTTGGATGAGCTTAATGGGGCCTATATGCTTGAAGATCAAGATCTAGAATTGATTGAGCTTTTGCACGTGGCTTATAAAGCCCAGTTCGCTTATAGAACTCATCAAATGTAACGCCCTTTATCTTGCGTACGGCAATAGATTCAGTACCCATTTCTTCATTTTTGATATGCTTTGAAAAAAAGCCATTCGTATGCCGTAAAATATTATATACTTTTTCATAGGAACATTGTTTTATTGGACTCGGCACTGAAACCGTATATAAACTTATCCCGTCGTCCGGATAAACAGTCAGCTTAATCTCGTGAATCTGATTATCCTTTAAAAAGGAGGGATCAAAGTAAAATTCTTGATTTGGATTGAACAATAATGTTTTTAATTCTTTTTTATACTGTTTCAAGACAACTGACAAGCGAACTCCATCAATATTGCGCAAATAATATCCTGATATTGGTTTTTCTAATGTAATTTTATGAGGAACGATCGTGCGCATTTTGTTAGATCGGGCATATAAAGTCGCAATATCACACAATAAATAATCATCTATACCATGAACATTATAAATATTTTTTTCGGAATCATAATCTATATTAAATGAAAGCTTATTATCTTTCTCTTTTTTATCAGCACGCGCAAAAAACACTTTCAAAGCAAGCGCCCTAACTGATTGCAGATAGTAATGCGAAAGAAAAACTTCCCCATTCGGTCTTAATTGTTCATTTTTCAACACAAGAGAATCATTTTGATCTTTAATACAAACATCTACAGGAACACTGTCAATATTTCTCAAAAAGTAGCCTGCACGCAACAAAGAAACATGCCACATGATTAAAATCATTACAAAAAATATCATTTTTCCCATTAACCTTGCCCCCTCAAAAAAAATATTTTTTATAGCGATATATTTTCATTTTGACAAAAATTAATTGTTTAAGACAAGAGATTTTTTGAATCTTGTTTATTCTTAATGTTTTTACTAACATAAAAGAAATTATCTACACAATAATGACAAAAAATTACTTATGAAATTATTATTTTTAATCTTAATTTTTTTCTCTTGCAACCTTTCCTGCATCCCAAAATGAAAATGAACAATTTGAACAAAAAGTTACCATACAAATTTTAAAAGAAAAAAATAAAAAAATTAAAAGAAAGCTTCTCATCTATGTCAAAACAAAGAAGATTAAAGAAATTCTTGCCAGACATATTCTCAAACAAGAGGAAACAAAAAAAATAACCCGAAAAAATCAATTAATAATAGCTTTCCCTTAAGCCCCCTTTACAGCGATTCGTAGCATTTTTTAAACTAACTTTTTAACACAAGGCGATATTACTATGTTTTTACCATTGTTATTGTTATTGCTGACATCTTCTCAAGAAATAGTATCCTCAAGTCATCCTTCAACTGCTTCATTGATGGCTGTTGAAGAAATTATGAATCTTTTACAATCGGGAGAAAATAAAGATTATATTGGTGAAAACATTTCACAATTAGAACATGCTCTCCAATGTGCTCAGCTAGCAAAAAATGCCAACGCGGACGAAGAAATCATCATTGCTTCCTTATTACACGATATCGGTCACTCAGTTACCCTCAATGGCGCACTGACCATGAATGGCTATGGAGCACTGCATCATGAAATAATTGGCGCAAACTATGTTCTAGAAAAAAATTTTTCAACAAAAGTGGGAGAACTTATTAAAGGTCATGTTTGTGCAAAACGATACCTCACGTATTCGGATTCAAAGTACTATGCAACATTATTAGATGCCAGCAAAGAAACGCTCAAAATGCAAGGCGGACCAATGACTGCACAAGAAGCACAGGAATTTAAACAAGATCCTCTCTTTGAACAAAAATTAATAATGCGCTTCTGGGATGAACAAGCAAAGCAAATTGGTTGGGTTGTTACACCCTTAGAAAGCTATAAAGAACTTTTATTACGAACTATTTATTAATAGAGTACGGATAAAAAGATCAAACTATTTATTTTTTTTACCGACTCATGATACAAGTAAACGAGAAACTGTTTAAACTCCCTAAAAAAAGGATTTTCCATGATGAAAAAAGGTCTCTTTTCACTAACTATTCTCAGCGCTTTATTGCTCGTTTCATCAGTTGATGCACAGTCACGTTGTGGCTGCGGAGCTCGTCCATCTGCTCCTGCTCCAGTACCTGCACCAAAGCCTGTCCCACCTCAACAAGCAAAAAAGATGGTAAAACAAGCTCCAAAGCAAACATCAGCTCCAAGACCTCACAGATCACATAAATAAAATCATTAAGGGATCTGTTTTTTAGCAGATCCCTTATCAATATTACTTTTTTTATAAAAACCAAAAATGGCAATTTAACAAACAACAGTTCTTGTATCAACTGCTTTTTTACAAGTTTTTCCCAAATACAACGCAATAAAGAACCAAATAAACACAAATGCAAAACCAAAATAAGCAGTCATCATGATATGACACATTTGGCCAGCATGCATTCCCATAGTATTTTGCATAGGCTTTAAAAGCATATTATAAAACCCGCCACCCTGGCGCGCGGATCGTGAACCAAATGTTTCAATCCATGCCTGTGCTTTAAAACGCACATCATGCGTTGTTGGAATATAAAGTTGCTTAACGGCTGGAACATTGAGCGAATAATGAAAAGCTTTAGAACCAACCATAAGCCAAAAAAGAAATGATAAATGATGAATAGTTATAAAACCAAAAATTGCACATGCCAATATAATTGGCATAATCGCTAAAGAAACACCTAATCCAAAAAATCGGGTAACCCGATTCACGCCTAACACTAAACAAATTAGTGTCATGCCACTAACCCAGCTACTATACGTTGCAATATATTGAACAAGTTCCAAACCAGAAAAATGCTGCGCAACCATACATTTGAAATGAAAATCAAAAATTTGTGTTAACATCTCAAAGAAAAACATCATAGTAAAAATACATAATAAATAGCGATGTTTAAGCAATAACTTCAAACCCTCAAAAAAACTTGGTTCTTGTTTTTGTATTAATTCTTTTTCATTATTGCCATGAAATGATTGTAATAATTTTTGTGGGGTTGAAGCTAAAAAATATTTCAAGAACCAAGAAGCACTCAACAATAATATCGAACACATCATCACTGAAAGGCCATTGGTTGTACATCCAAAAAATGGCGGAATTTTAGTAATAAGAACAATAGGACCGATAATACCACCTAATTGGCCTAATGCCATTACTAAAGAGAAACCTTTTTTTGCAGATTCAGGCTGTGTTGTATCAACAGCTATTGACCAAAACAAGGCAACCATCAGTGAACCATATGTTTCAACAACAGCATAATACATATACCCTAAACAATGTGTCCCCCAAGCAGCCCATCCTGTTCTTGCCGCAATAACAGCAGCATCAGCTTCACCAATGGAGTTACTCATAATAAGGAATGAGAAAAATATAATAACACCTGTATACCCTATTGATAGCATATAAAAAAGACGCTCTCGAGAGAAATAATCTAAAAGTCTCGAATAGAGCATAAGCATAGGAACTAAACAAAGTAACCCTGTAGCTTTAGCATAGGGAAGCATAGCAGGACCAATGAGGGTACTAATTAATGCCTCTTTAATAGTCCCCAAAGTCCAATATGAACCTATTATGGCACTAAAAACAGCACCCATTTTGAGAAATTTTTTGAATTCTTCGCGCTCGAATGAGCCAAAAAGAGGAGAAAATACATTTTGAAAAAAAGTAACTATCATTGAATCTTTCTTTACAAGAAACTGAGGTGGAAGAATCATCGCTTACTTATTTTACTTTATTTTGCTTTAAAATACTAAAAAAGCTTTTATATAGCCATAATTTAACACAAATAATACATATAGTCAAAAAAAATATTTCTATTCAAAAATAAAAGGACCCTGCTTTATTTATACATAAAACAGATTCCTTAAAATGTAGTATATGTTCTTTATATTATTTTTTTGGCAAAGCCATTAAAATCAACGCCCCAAAAATGCTCAGAAGAGCTCCATAGAAAAAACCCCAGAAAGGAGAACAAAAAACCCACAAGCAGCCAACTGCTGTGCTTGAAAAAAAATCACCAACGCCACAAACAGCCCCCAACAAACCGTAGCCCGTGCCACGATTATCGGGCGAAAGAAAATCTGCCGCCAAAGCGCTTTCCAATGAATCAGTAATTGCTGCTGAAATACCCATCAAGGAAAATAAACAACCTAAATACCATATATTATTTGCTTCAAACACAAGACACACAGCAACAAAAGAAAATATAAGATAA
>Ga0105046_10008833_pt1 | contig 15818 bp, 15 predicted proteins | sample MAT03_FD_78385 | JGI IMG/M metagenome (GOLD analysis project Ga0105046, IMG submission 78385) | Freshwater microbial communities from Lake Fryxell liftoff mats and glacier meltwater in Antarctica - MAT-03 (megahit assembly) | ecosystem: Environmental > Aquatic > Freshwater > Ice > Liftoff...
CAGCGCCCACAGCGCCCAAGACGGCTGACTCGGAGGCTCGCCGACTGCTGCACGAGTTGCAAGTGCACCAGGTTGAGCTTTTGCAGCAGAACGAGGAGCTCCGCACCGTTCGTGCAGAGCTCGAAAGCAGCCTGGCGCGCTATGTCTCGCTGTTCGACTTCGCGCCGGTCGGGCTGGTCGGATTGGAGTCGGACGGATCGATTCGGGTCTTGAACCGGCGCGCCGCCGCGATGCTCGGCGCCAGCCTCTCGGGTGGGCAGGCGTTGCGCCAGTTCGTCGCACCACAGAGCACGGCGGCGCTGATACTTGCATTGGCAGGTGGCCAAACCGGGCAGCAAGGGCCGATCGAACTCCAGCTTGCCGCACCTGGGCCCGTCGGGGCGCGCTTTGTCGACCTCGAGGTTCAAGCGCCGGCCATGGACGATGATGCCTGCCTGGTGTCGCTCGTTGAAACGACTGAACGGCGGCACGCGCAGAGCGAATTGAGGCGCGCGCGCGATCTGTTGGAGCTGTCGGGCCGGGTGGCGCACAGCGGCTTCTGGGAGCTCGGCTCCGAGGGCAGGCGCCTGGCCTGGTCAGCCATGGCGCACGAGATCCTCGAGGCCGAGCCGGGGTCCGTGGTCGATCTCGAAGAGTTGCTGGGCTGTTTGGCCGATGGCGAGGTGCGCGAACAATTGCAAGCCGCATTCGAGCAAGGACGGCAGGGTACGGCCTTCGAACTCGAGGTGCCGGTGACGACGATGCGCGGGCGCGCCATCTGGATTCGCTTGTCGGGGGCGCCTGAATCCGACAGCGGCACCCCGCCGCGCCTGCTGGGCACGGTGCAGGACATCGACGCGCGCATCCGACTGGAGCAAGCCCGCGTCGGCCAGGCGCGTGCGGAGTCGGCAAGTCGCGAGAAATCGGCCTTTCTTTCGCGCATGAGCCATGAACTGCGAACTCCTCTGAACGCCGTGATGGGATTCGCGCACCTGCTGGCGATGGATGCTGCGATCGCTGCGGTGCCGCAGTCTGCGCAGCGCGTCGGGATGATTCAGGATTCGGCCAAACAGCTGCTCTCGCTGATCAGCGAAGTGCTCGACCTGTCGCGCCTTGAAGCGGGTGCCGTGGTGCCCACGATCACTTCTTTTGATCTGGTGTCCTTGCGCAACGAAGTGGCGGCGATGCTCGCGCCTTTGGCGGCCGAGTTCAACGTTTGCCTGTCCCTGCCGGCCTGCGAAGAGGCGGTCCATGCGGCTGCGGACCGTCACCGCACGCGCCAGGTGCTGTTGAACCTGCTCAGCAACGCCATCAAGTACAACCACCCCGGCGGCGAGGTGACCGTGCAGCTGAGAGATGCGGGTCAATGGGTCGAGGTCGCAGTCATGGACAACGGCATCGGCCTGTCTGACGAGCAGCGCCTTCGACTGTTCCAGCCGTTCAGCCGCGTCGGCGCGGAACATACCCTCGTCCCTGGCCTGGGACTGGGCCTCTCGATCTCCAAACAATTGGCCGAAGCGATGCAGGGGCGCCTGGAGGTCTCGAGCGAGCCCGGCGTCGGCTCGGTCTTCACTCTGGTGCTGCCGCGCGGGAGCGGCACCAGCGCTGCTGTGAAGACACAGGAAACGGTGCCTGCGACATCGGCCGCGCGGCCGCACCGGCTGAAGGTGCTCTACATCGAAGACAACCCGGTGAATGTGGTGATGATGCAAGCCTTGCTGGAGAAGCGGCCGCAAGTGCTGTTCGAGTTCGCCATCGACGGCGCGTCGGGGCTTGCGGCGGCGCGCCGCTGGCGACCGGATCTGGTGCTCTTGGACATGCAACTGCCTGACGTCGATGGCGGGTGGGTCCTGCGCCAGATTCGGGCCGATCCTGAGCTGTCAAGGACTCGCATCGTTGCAGTGTCTGCCGACGCGATGGAAGAGCAACAGCGCGCCGGCCTGGCGGCGGGCCTCGATGCCTATCTGACCAAGCCGATCAATTTCGACCGCCTTCTGTCGCTGGTCGACGACACGCCGTCGCTGCTGTAGTCGTGCTGCCGCAGTCGTTCGCCGCTCGCGCTCGAGTGCCTTCAGGGTGGTGTCGCGAAACCGGCGCGCCAGAGCCTTGCGGCGCTGACGAAGATCGACGGACCCGAGAGCGCAGCGCCGTCGCGCGCCAGCATCACCCAGGCCAATGTGTCGTGGTGGCTGCCCGGTATGCGGTCGGCCGCACGCACGCCCGCGAGCCAGGCATGCAAGCGCGCATAGCGCTGCGGATGCCGCTGTTGCGTCCAGGCCAGGCCGACGAGGTCGGCAAAGGCCTCCTCCCGGCGTGTGGCCTGCATCGCGGCATAGTCGCCGTGCAGGCCGCTGTCCAGGCCGGCAGGCATGGCCGGCGGGCTGAACCCCGCGGGCAGCAGGGCCCAAACACCGTCCAGGTGGCGCCGACAGTGCGCGAGTTCGTGCGCAGCCATCAGTTCGAGTGCCGGGTTGACGAGATCGGGCGCCAGCCCCGTCAGCGCCAGTGCTGCGGCCGGGTTCTCGCGCAGCGACAGCACGAGTTTGCAGCGCCCATCGACGAAACCCAGCGCCAGCGGCACGGCGTCGGGGGTCGGCTGCGGCTGTACCACCACGTCCAGCGGCAGCTGTTGGGCACGTGCGTAGCTGATCACCGGCCAGAGGCCCCGCAGCCAGCGTGTCTCGGTCTCGGTCAGTTCGCCAGCGCGGCCCGCCCCGGCGCCAAGCAGCGCGATGCAGACCACTGCGGCGCATCGCCATGGGGTACGCCTTGCAATGCTCATGCGAGCTCGGCTTCGGCTTCGGCCTCGGCCTCGCGCGCCATCGGCTGCGCCGCGAAGCTGCCCAGCCAGCGCGCCAGCGGCTCGCCGCTCAGTACCTCGTGGTCCAGCAGGCTCAAGGCCAGACCGTCGAGTTGCACGCGGCGCTCGCCCAGCAGCCGGCGACATCGAGCCTGCGCGCCTTCGAGCAGCGCGCGCGCCTCGTCCAGCACGGCGGCCTGCACGTCGGGCCCGAGCAGTTCCTTGGGCACGCCGGCCACACTCAGCAAGCCGAAGCGGTCAGAGAAGCCGAGCGAGCCGACCATCTTGACGGCCAGCTCCGAGGCCCGCTTGAGGTCGTCGGAAGCGCCGCTTGAAACACTGTCCAGCACCATCAGCTCGGCCTCGCGGCCGCCCAGCAACATGGCCAGGCGGGCGGACAGCTCGGCCTTCTGGTACAGCGGCTCTTCGCTCTCGCGGTGGATGTGGGTGACGCCCAGGGCCTGCCCACGCGGCTCGATGCTGACGCGCTCGACCGCGCCGACCTGCAGCACGTGCGCGACGAGCGCATGCCCGGCCTCGTGGTAGGCCAGGCGCCGGCGCGTGGCCTCGCTGAGCAGGGACTTGATGGGCGACACGTCGCCGCCGAGTTGCTGCGTCTCGATGGCGCGCAGCAGGTGCTCGGCGCCGACACGTTCGGCGCCTTGCTCCGCCGCTGTCGAAGCTGCCTTGTTGACGGTGTTGGCGATGTCCGCCGGCGACATGCCGGCACTCATGCGTGCCAGCGACAGCGTGTCCGCGCGGCCGTCGTGCTGCAGCCGGCCCACGTACAGATCGAACAGGCGCTGGCGGTCGGGCAGCATCGGCAGCGCCAGGCGCACCAGCATGTCGAAGCGCCCCGGCCGGCGCATCGCTTCGTCGATGTTGTCCTCATGGTTGGTCGCGCCGACGACGACGACGCCGCTCAGCGGGTCGAAGCCGTCCATCTCGACGAGCACGCGGTTGATGATGCGGTTGAGCTCCGATTCGACGGCGCCTCCGCCTCCTCCACCTGCACCACCACTGCCCGCGCGGCCCTGGCTGCGCTGCCCGATGCCGTCGATCTCGTCGATGAACAGCACGCAGGGCGCGTGCCGGCGCGCCAGTTTGAACAACTCCTTCACCTTGGCCACGCCCGCGCCGTAGTACATGGCGGTGAAGTACGAGCCGTCGACCGCGATGAAGCTGGCCTCGCACTCGCCGGCCAGTGCGCGCGCCAGCAGCGTCTTGCCCGTGCCCGGCGGGCCGACCAGCAACACACCGCGCGGCGGCGTGGCGCCCAGTCTGGCGTATTTCGCGGGTTCGCCGAGAAAGGCGCGCACGCGCGCCAACGCGGCCTTGGCCTCGTCGCTGCCGACGACGTCGGCAAAGCGCGTCGGTGGCTGCACCGTCAGCATCGACGCCCCGCCCAAGCCCATCTGCAGCCGCGTGGCAACGAACAGCGCGCCCAGCACGATGCCGATGACGAGCACCGGTGCCAGCACGGTCTGGGCACCCTCGAGCATGCGGCGGCTTGCAGTGCGGGGGTCGACCTGCACACTGACCAGCGCGAAGCCCGCCTCGGCGCTGCGCTCACCCAGGCCGTCCAACGGCGTCCCGGCGCAGCCCGCAGGGGTGCAGCCGGGCACCGTGGTGCTGGCTTTCTCACCGTTTTTCAATGTGTACAGCATCAACCCGGGCGGCGAAGCCGCCAGCCCGACTGCCGACAGCTCGCGCGCGGCCAGGCTGCGACTGAAGTCGGCCAGGCTCCTCTCGTTGTGCAGCCAGGCCTGCGCGTCGGCCTCGAAGGCACGCACTTCAGGCAGCTGGCGCGCCAGTGCTTGGCCTGCGGCGTGCTGATGCAGAGTCACCGCGCCGACGAGCAGGGCCAGCCCGAGAGCGAGAGCCCCGGCCAGGCGCGGATGGGTGCGCAGGGATTGCAACAGCTTGCGGGTGCGGGTCATGGCAGCGGCGCTCGGCCGGAAGGTCGAAGGAGGTGAAGGAGGTGAAGGAGGTGAAGGAGGCGAAGGAGGCAAAAGAGGCGGAAGAGGCTGAAGAGGCGGAAGCCGCGAAAGAGCCGGAAGGGGCAGCGGTCGCGCGCTATTGGCTGTGGGCCGTGGGCTGTCCGCTGTCGGCCGTGGGCCGCGATCTACGGGCGCTGCAGCCGCTGCAGCAACCTGTCCGTCAGTGCTTGCGCCAGGCTGGCGCCGCCGCTGCCGTCGACGTCGGCGAAGCGGCGGTGGTGGTCGAAGAACACGTTCTCGGCGCTGGTCTGCAGCGACGGCAGCGCAGATGTGAGGAAGGCGCGCATCGGCAGCTCGCCGAGTTCGGCTCGAATCGCTTCGCGCAGTTCACGCGCAGCCCGCAGGTAGGCGCCGGCGTCCATTGCGACATGCCGGCCGTCGCTGACCTCGAGGCAAACAATCTGATTGGCAATGCGGATCTTGTCGAGGGCCATCGCGGGTCTTTCTGGGCGCGGATCACACCACAGCCCAGTGTCGGTCGGCGGATCAGGGGTCGATCGCCGGAACAAGCAGGCAAAGCGGCAGGTACTCCGCCCGCTGTGCACCCCGCCTGCCGATGCTCGTGCGCATCGCCGGTCTGGCCAGATCAACCGCCGCCGCCGCCCACAGGACGTGGACGGCGCTCAGCGTCTGCCGCGAAAGCACTCCACCTTCCAGACCTCTTGATGGCGAGTCACCGACGGCATGCGGGACGACCTCGGGGGGCCGACCGGGCGCCTGATGGCGGGCGCTGCCGCCGTGCGATCGACTCCGCTGCGGCTACTGCTTCTGTGCGACGACGCGGCCTGCGGCGTTGACGAAGACCCGATAGCGGTTGCCGTCGCTGCAGGTCGCGATGTGATCGTTGTCGTTCAGCCGCGTGGCGCTGACCACCTGACCACAGGGCAGGCCGAGAAGTGCGATCACCGACGTCAGGTCCTTGAGCAGCGTCGCGTCGTCCGCTGCGTGGGACGACACCCCACTGAAAGCCGCCAGCAAGGCAGCACAAGCCCAGGCTCCGACAAGATGGTTCATGAGCGTTCTCCGTCTACAAGAGTCAGATGGTCGAGAATTTTTCGCGGCTCGACAGGATGCCCCAGATCGATTCACGGGATGCCGCGAGCGCACTGGCCAGCGGCGGGTCGGCGTCCTGCAGCAGGGCGAGCACCTTGAGCACCAGCAGATCGTAGGCTTGCCGCAGTTCGGCCAGCGAGGTCTGGAGCCGTCCCTTGTAGTAGTCCCGAAAGCGGTCCAGCAGGTCATCGACCTGATTCTTGACCGTGAGCTTGGTGAAGACGCCGATCGCATTCGTCTCCCGCAGTCGGGTCTCGAGGGACTTGAGATCCAGTGGCGGTGGTGCTGCCGGTCCGGCCACGGCCGGAGCTGGGATCCTGGCCTGCGGGGGCGTCGCGGCAGGCTTCGACGCTGACGCAGGCGATGGTGGCGCTTTCACCGGCACCTGGGCTGCCGGCATCACGGGTTTGGCCACGGCTTGGCTGGCAGGGGCGGCGACCTCTGGCGTCGCTGGCGCAGCCGTTGGCGCGGCAGCGACGCCGCTGCGTTGCGTCTGTGTCGCCGGGGGTGCAACGGGCCCTGCCGCGGGCGGCGACGCCGGCTGTGGCGCAGAGGGTGCGGGCGTGGGTTCGATCGGAACGGCCGCGCGGGGCGCTGCGATGACGCTTGGTGACTCGCGTTGTGGTTCACGCCAAGGTTGGCATTCGGTTGCAGCGCAACCTGCCGCCAGCAGCGCGCACAGCACGCCGCACCCCCTTGCCACCGACATCGACCAGCAATGCTGATCGAAGCGGCCGCCACCAGCGGCCGGCACCCCTCGAGCAGGCTCGCGCTGTTGGCACACAAGGCTTCCGCTACGGCGTCGCATCGGATCGCCTGACGACGTAGATGTGCCACACAGCGATGAACATGGCCGCGATCGTCGGCCCGAGGACGAAGCCGTTGATGCCGAATACCGCCATGCCGCCAAGCGTCGTGATCATGACCAGGTAGTCGGGCATGCGCGTGTCCTTGCCGACCAGGATCGGCCGCAGCAGGTTGTCGACCAGTCCGATCACGAGCACGCCGTAGGCGATCAGCGCGACGCTCTTCCAGATCGCGCCGCTGACGAAGAAGTAGACCGCCACCGGGAACCACACCAGCGCCGCGCCGACGGCCGGCAGCAGCGACAGGAAGGCCATCAGCACCGCCCACAGCAAGGCCGAGCCGACCCCCAGGACCCAGAACGCGAGGCCCCCCAGTGCGCCCTGAATGGCCGCCACCAGCAGGTTGCCCTTCACCGTCGCGCGCAGCACGGTGGCGAACTTGTCGATCAGGTCCTTCTTGTCTGAGGGCGACAGCGGAATCGACTGCCGCACGGTCTCCACCACCGATTCGCCATCGCGGATCAGAAAGAACGCGATATAGACGGTGATGAACAGTTCGGCAACGAACGTGAACGTGTCCTGACCGATGCCCACCATGCGCGCCGCGATGAACTGGCTCGCCTGTCCCATCGCACTTGTCAGTCGTTGCTGCAGGGTTTCGAAGTCGATCAGGCCGAAGCGATCCAGCATCGCCTTGATCCAGCCGGGCAAGGCGTCGAAGACACGGTGGAAGTAGAGCGACGGCGTCCACTCGCCCGACTGCAAACGCTCGTAGACGCTCATGGCCTCGCGCGCCAGCGCGGCGCCGATGAGGACGAGCGGAACGATCACCAGCACCAGAACGATGAGCAGCGTCAGAAGAGCGGCAGACGTGCGCCGGCCTTTTAGGCGCACCAGCAACCGGCGGTGCACGGGCGCGAACAGCAGCGCGATGATGCAGGCCCACAGGATCGTGCCGTAGAACGGCAGCATGATCCAGCCGAACGCGAGCGATACGGCAAACAGCAGCAGCAGCAGCGCCCTGCTCTCCAGGTAAGTGGGCACCCTCTCTTCAGGCGGCATCATCGTGCAGCGTCAACACCGCCAGACGCGGCAGCGGCAGAGCGGCAAGCCACCGCGCGCGCACAACAAATTACCCTGCTCGAAGCACGCTCGCCGCACGGCCGCAAAAAGTGTGGCTAAAGCCGCCCCATCAACAGCAGCACGAGGATGATGACGACCAACAGACCCAAGACGCCGCTGGGCGCGTAACCCCAGCTCCTGCTGTGCGGCCAGGTCGGAACGACGCCAATCAGCATCAGAATCAAAACGATCAACAGTATCGTGCCCAAGCTCATGGGGTTCTCCAGAGGAGTGAAACCGGCGAAGTAATTCGCCTGCGTTGAAGCCCGACAGCCCTGCGGCTGTCCGGCTCAGGTGTGAGGCCAGTAGTCCGTTCCGCCAAACCCGTTACATGAAATCGCGCCTTTGTCCGCCATGCGTCGTTGCAAATCCGCGCCGCAACTACGGCTATGGCTGTGGTTTGCGCCTGGCCTGACGAACGAACGCATCGATTTATTTGTAACCAGTTTGACGGAACGAACTGCTAATCCTTCGTGAACCAGGAGTCGGTCGCCTTGCGTTCCCAATCGGCGACTTGTTTCTCGGCTTCGTCCTTGGCCAGGCCGTAGCGCTCCTGGATCTTGCCGGCGAGTTGCTCGCGGCGACCAGCAACGACGTCGAGGTCGTCGTCGGTCAGCTTGCCCCATTCTTCCTTGGCCTTGCCGGTGGCCTGTTTCCAGTTGCCCTTGATGCGGTCCCAGTTCATGTGAATCTCCTTTGGTGATGGGTGAATGGAGGCGGGCGTCGGGTGCCCGCGTACGCGTCGAGGCTCAAGGCCGCACGGCGATGTCGTTCCTGACGGACTTGACGCCGTTGATGTCGCGCGCGATTTTCTCGGCGGTCGCCTTTTCTAAGGCGTTCTTGGCGAAGCCGGACAACATCACAGTCCCGTTGAGCGTTTCGACCGAGATACTCGAGGCGGCGACGTCCTTGTTCTCGGCCATGCGGCTCTTGATCTGGGTCGTGATGACGCTGTCGTCGACAAAGGCACCCACTGTCGATTGGTCGCGCGTGACGGCACAACCGGATGCGGCAACAAGTGCCAGAACCGCGAGCGCCGAGGCGCAGGTGTTACGAATGTTCATGATGAATCTCCAACGGTTTGTATTCGAGCCCTGATTTGTCCGACCGCAACTCGCGGAAGAACTGATCTGAATTTAGACGCAGGATGAAGCGCGCTCTGTACGGTAGCAAACACAAGGGGCCCTGAAAGTTGATTCGACGCAATCGAACGCGTCGCGGCCCCTTACGGACTGGCAAAAAGAGGTGGATGAGGCGGTGCTGCTCGGTGGCTTGCCCAAAAGGGAGTTCCTGCTCGTCTTTGCTCCGACTCTTGCTTCGGCGACCACGAGTGCCACGTCGAGATGCGCGGCCCGCCATGTGCCCACTGGCCCTGTGGCCAGGGCACTGGCCAACCGCTGCACTGAAGGCATGCTGGCCGGCGGAGACGGCCGAAGAAGAGTCACCGTCGTTTCACACAAGGCCGCGATGCTCTGGGTTCCGCATTGAGCGACCGACATTGCAAACCTCCAAGACATCCAGCCCGAGCAGGCCGGCGGCCTGGCCGCGCAGGGCTTGACCATGGGCAGCCTCCGCGCCTAGTGCGCATTTCTCAATCCCTGTCCCACCTCCAACTATGGCAAACACCATGCTCAAGAAACTTGTTCTCTCCGTAGCCGCAGCGGCTGCCCTGCCCGCCTTTGCGCTGAACACCGGCGACCTGGCGTTCACCGCGTTCAATGCCGACGAAGATGGCTGGGCGATGGTGGCGCTGGCCGACGTCGGCGCGGACACCCAGGTGTACTTCAGCGACAACGAGTGGGACGGCGCCGCGTTCAACACCGGCGAGAGCTTCTCCAGCTGGACCAGCGGCGCCAGCAGCATTGCCGCCGGCACCGTGATCCGCTTCAGCAAGACCGACAACTCCACGCTGCTGGCAGCATCAGTGGGTACGCTGGCGCGCGAGACCGTGGCTTCGAGCACCAACTGGGGCCTGAGCGCAACGGCCGACACGCTGTACGCCTACCTGGGTACCAGCGCCGCAGTACCCACTACTTTCCTCGCGGCCATCAGCAGCGGCACCTTCGGTACGTTGGTCGATGGTAGCCTGAGCAACACTGGCTTGGCTTTGGGCGCTGGCGCGATTCAGTTGAAAGCCGGCTCCGACTATGCCGAGTACAGCAGCGCGCGCAGTGGCCAAACCAGCTTCGCCGACTACAAGACGCTGGTCAGCGATGTCAGCAAATGGAACGACCTGGGCGATGGCTCGTTCACCAACACCGTGCCTGACACCACCGCCTTCAGCGTGACCGCCATACCCGAGCCCGAGACCTACGCACTGATGCTCGTCGGCCTGGCCGCTCTGGGCATGTTGTCCCGTCGCCGCGCCTGAACCCGGAGACTCCGATGATTCACCCACTGCGCATGTCACTCTCCTCCGCCTGCGTCGCCAGCGCGCTGGCCCTGCTGGCTGGCGCGGCCCAAGCCCAGACGCTGCCTGCCGCATGCAACCAGCCGGCCACCGCCATCGGCGCGGTGCAGGGCAGCAACGATGTCTCGCCGCTGGCAGGCACCGCAGTCACGGTGCAAGGCGTGGTGGTGGGTGACTTCGAAGGCGCCCCGCCCGCGCTGCGTGGCTTCCACATGCAGGATGCCGGCGACGGCAACCCCGCCACCTCGGACGGGGTGTTCGTCTTCAACGGCGCCAACACCAACAACGTGGTGGTTGGCCAAGTGGTGCGGGTCACCGGCACGCTGTCTGAATTTCAGGGCCAGACGCAGATCAGCACCAACGACGCCGGCATCGTTGCCTGCGGCAGCGGCAGCGTGGCTCCCAGCGATGTGCTGCTGCCCTTCCCGGATGCTGCGTTTGCCGAGCGTTACGAAGGCATGCTGGTGCGCCTGCCACAGACGCTGTACGTAACCGAGCACTTCCAGCTGGGTCGCTTCGGCCAGGTGGTGCTGTCGGTCGATGGCCGCCAGATGCAACCGACCAATGTGGTGGCACCCGGCGCTGCCGCGCTGGCACTGGAGGCCACCAACCAGCTGGGCCGCATCATCCTGGACGACGCGGTGCAATCGCAGAACCCCGACCCCATCGTCTGGGGCCGTGGCGGCATGCCGCTGTCGGCCGGCAATACCCTGCGTGGCGGCGACACCGCGAGCGGCATCGTGGGCGTGATGACCTACACCTGGGCCGGCAATGCCGCCAGCGGCAACGCCTGGCGGGTGCGACCACTGGGCGCGCTGGGTGGGGCAGCGCCCAACTTCCAGCCCACCAACGCCAGGCCCTCCAGCCCGCCGACGGCAGGCGGCACGCTGCGGGTGGCCGGCTTCAACGTACTGAACTTCTTCAACAACGTGAGCGGCTGCACTGGCGGCGCAGGCGCCGCTGCAATGAACTGCCGCGGCGCCGGCTCCGATGCCGGCAGCGTGGCCAACCAGGCCGCACAGTTTGCGGTGGAGTACCCGCGCCAGCTCGCCAAGACCGTCGCCGCATTGGCCAAGCTGGACGCCGCCGTGGTGGGCTTGGTGGAAATCGAGAACGACGGTTACGGCGCCGGCAGCGCACAGCAGGCGCTGGTGGATGCGTTGAACGCCACCACCACGCCCGGCCGCTATGCGCTGATCGATGTCGACTCCCGCACTGGCCAACTCAACGCCATGGGCAGTGACGCGATCAAGGTGGCCTATATCTATCAGCCGCAGCGGGTGCGCCCGGTCGGCCGCACCGCAGCGCTGAACAGCACCGTCTTCGTCACCGGCGGCGACAGCGGCCCGCGCAACCGCCCGGCGCTGGCACAAGCCTGGGAGCAGGCCGATGGCGCACGCTTCATTGCAGTGGTCAACCACCTCAAGAGCAAGGGCAGCGCCTGCGATGCACCCGACGCCGGCGACGGCCAGGGCAACTGCAACGCAGTACGCTTGGCCGCAGCCCAGTTGCTGCGCAACTGGCTGGCCACCGACCCCACCGGCACCGCCGACCCCGACCTGCTGATCCTGGGCGACCTGAACAGCTACGCCAAGGAAGACCCGATCACGGAGTTCACCGGCAACGGCTGGCGCGACCTGATCGTGAACTACGGTGGCGCACAGGCTTACGGCTATGTGTTCAACGGCCAGTGGGGGACACTGGACCACGCGTTGGCCACGCCCTCGCTGGCGTTGGGCCAAGTGGCGGGTGCGGCACATTGGCACATCAGCGCCGACGAGCCCAGCGTGCTGGACTACAACGTCAATTTCAAGACCGCCAACCAGGTCAACACGCTGTACGCAGCAGACGAGTTTCGCAACTCCGACCACGATCCTGCGGTGGTGTCCCTGGCGTTGACGGCGCCCGTGCTGCTGCGCGGCGGCGCCGGCAGCGACGTGCTGAGCGCCGGGCCGGCCGATGCGGTGCTGATCGGCGGGCCCGGGCGCGATCTGCTGACCGGCGGCACGGGCCGCAACCAGTTCGTCTACACCAGTGTGCTGGACGGCGGCGACACCATCATCAACTTCCGCCCGGGTCGCGACAGCCTGGTGCTCACAGCACTGTTGCAAAGCCTGCGGGCGCCGGCAGACCCCCAGGCCAGTGGCCACGTGCTGTGCGCCAACCTCAGCACCGACGCGCTGGTCCTGGTCGACCCCGACGGCAGCGCGGGCCCCGCCCTGAGGCGCCCCGTGGTGTTGCTGAAAAACGTGGGCTGCACCAGCTTGACCACGCCCGACAACCTGCGCCTGTGATGTTCTGCAACCTGTCCGACCCTTGCCCCGGAGCCTCCACCATGACCAAGACCCTGACTCTCGCCCTGCTGGCCGGTGCCGCGCTGCTGCATGCCGGCAGCGCCAGTGCGGGCAACTCCTGGTTCGATCTGCTCGGGGTCACCGACAGCGGACCACTGAATGGCCAGACCTTCAGCGGCAGCTTTGCCTACGACAGCAGCGCCGCTGTGGCCGGCTTCAGCGGCAGCCTCCCGCTCAGCGCCTTCAGCCTGCAATTTGCCGGCCAGGACTACAGCCTGGCCAGCGCCGACGTGGCGCCAGCCGCAGTGTTTGGCGATGGCGTGTTCCTGGGCCTGGCGTATGCCGACGTCGACAGCAGCGACAGCTCCTTGCGCTCGCAACTCGCATTGGTGCCCGGCTTCACCGCCTTTGACGGTGAAGCCTACCTGGCGTATGTGGGCGCGGGTGCAGCCGGCGGGTTCGGCAGCTACAGCGTGATCGCCTCAGTGGTGCCCGAGCCACACAGCCTGGCGCTGCTGCTGGCCGGCCTGGGTCTGGTCGCAGCCGTGGCAAGGCGCAGTCGCTGAAGCCCGGCAGCGGGCGCGGGTTGCTTCCGAATTGCCAACTCGGCATGCGACATCTGCCACTGCGGGCATCACTGCCTTGAACGGCGTCAACAGGCGCTACACCACAAACAGCGGACGGACGCCCGCCGGCGCGGCGAGCTCTCCTAGAGCTTGCCTGCGCAGGATCTCTTGCACATTGCGCATCGCGAAGATGTGCAGAAACGTCGTGATGTGCGCACCTGTCGCCAGCTGGGCACGCTCTTGCTCGTAGATCCTCGCGACATCGTCCACCGGCAACTGGGATGCCACTGCCAGCTGCGCGACGATCCGCGTCTGGTCGGGCTGATTCTCTTGCGGAACGGACATTGAGGAGCCTGCAACAGGAGTGGCGTCGCGCACAGGCTAGCCTACCGTGACCGGTACTTCTGTACGCCAGCACACACAGGAAGCCGACGCCTGAAAGCGAGGTCGGCAGCGGCCTGCGGCGGGATCGAGCCACGCGACCGAATCGCCGATGCCGCCATCAACTCGTCTCAGGTCATGACTACGCCCAAGACGCGGTCAGCATCGAGCCCGATGGTGCGCCGATGGAGATGGCCGATGGGCTCGCCGCCATTCAGGAGAAGGGGCGCCAGTTCATGGACTCGGTCGAGGAAATGCACGGCATCGTCATCGGTGAGCCCGTGGTGGCCGGCAACTTCTTCACTGTCTCGATGGCGCTCGACAGGACATTCAAGGGCCGGGGACGCGTGAACATGGAGGAACTCTGCGTCTACGAAATCGACGAGGGCAAGATCGTGTGCGAGCAGTTCTTCTACAGCGTCGCGTGATGTCCGGCATCCGCCGCTTGACGGCGCTGGATGCGAGGTCCCTTCTCACCGCCACTTCGGGTCACTTGCATGGCCGTCTCAGTTGGCATCTGCCGTCGCCCGGTCGGCAATGGCTTCTTGAAAGGCCAGAAGATTGCTCACCTCATGGCGATGCATGCCGTCCGGGCACCACAGGTCGAAGCGGGCTTCATGGCCGCTGAGATCGAGCAGCCCGAGGCCGACCACCTTCTCTCCGAAGCGGGTCTGCATGTGATCGGGAATGATGAATCCCAAAGAGGGCATCCACACGTGGCGCACGCCATCTGCGCTGAGATCCAGGTATTGATGCGTGTGGCCCGACACGACCATTCGAAGCGTCCGGCGCAAGGCGCCGGTCAGCAAACGCTCACGAGCCGCGTGGACGACGTAGCGTCCCTTGCGCGTGAACTCACCCGGCGACGGCCGCAGCAGGGGTCGATGCAGGAACAGGACAGTCTGGGTATGCGGCTCGGCCTGATCCACCTGCTCCTCGATCCAGGCCCACTGGACTTCCTCCTCGTCGGTCGCACTGCCGAACAACTGCGCGTTCACGCCCAGCAGCAACCAAGGGCCGCTGCGACGGACCCATCGATCCGGGCCGAACAGCTGGACATAGGTTGCCAGCAGGCGCCTGTCGAGCGGCAGTTCCCCCGAGGCGTTGCCGATGTCGTGGTTACCCGGCACGCACAGCATCGTCGCCGGCCACTGTCGCACCAGTTGCACGGCAAACTCAAGTTCCTCGGGGTGGGTCTGGCCGTCCAGCGTGATGTCGCCCAGGTTGATGGTGCGATCCGGCGCCAGGCGCTCAACGGCGCGTCGCGCGGCATGCCAATTGGCGACGCACTCGGGCGAGCGCGCGGACAAGTGCGTATCAGCGATCAGGGCAATGCGCATGCTGGCGGCCTCCGGTTGAGCGGCCATCAGGTCGCCAAGATAGCCTAGCCTCCTTGTGTGACGGGTGGGTGTCCTGAGTCGATGACCGGAGGGTGATGTCAGGTCTGCTCTGCAGGTTGGGCGTCTAAGTTCCGAATGCCGTCAGTCAGCGGCGCCCTTGTACCAGGCTGCTCGCCCAATCTTCGGCCCAATCGTCGGCCCGATCGCCAGCCCGATCGCAGGCAGCAAAGCTGTCCTCCAATCGTGATGTCCAGTCTGTGCGCCAACGCACGCCCCGCACATCTGCCGAAGAATTCAGCGGCGAGTTGCACACGCAGATTGATCCGACTCAAGCCAATGAACTCGACTTGAAGTTTGCCGCGAAACTGTCATTCGCGCTGCCCAGACTCAAAGGTGTATCCGATCAGATCAAGGCCCGAATGCAAAAGTCAGAAGCAGTTGCTGCCATGGGAAACAGCACGCTGCTGCTCCCGGCCTGGATCAAGGCGGCGTTGGCCGCCAATGACCGCCTGAAGCTCTACCTGACGGTGTTGCAGGCGGCAGCAGCGCATGCAGAACACCCCGAGGCCGAACTCCTGGACCTCGGCCCGGAGATGGCCGCTGCAGGAGTCGATGGCCGATGGCTGCGTGATCTGCCCGCCGCATCGTCGCGAGTTGACGGCGCACTGATCGTTCCGGAACTGCGGCGGCTGGCCCAGCACCTGGCCGAGGACCTGGGCGTCATGGCACGACCCCTGCTCGAAGCGCATCCCTTGGAGAGCGACTCCCGCGCGCGGCTGAAGCACTGGGTCGAGTGGCTGGGCGCGCTCAGCGACAAGCACAGCGGCAGTGCAACTCTCAGCCACGAACAACTCAGGTTGCTGACGAGTGGCAAGCGTGAAAGCAAGCGTGAAAGCAAGCGCGAAGGCAAGCGCGAGAACAAGCTTGAGAACAAGCGCGAGAACACGCCTGAAGGCAAGCGCCTGATGGGCGGCGACAAGTCCGGTAGCGACGAAGACAGCGTGCACCTGTTCGTGATGGACCTGCACAAACAGCTCAACCAGCTCGCGGTCACTTTGTCCAACGAG
>Ga0105046_10008835_pt1 | contig 15817 bp, 15 predicted proteins | sample MAT03_FD_78385 | JGI IMG/M metagenome (GOLD analysis project Ga0105046, IMG submission 78385) | Freshwater microbial communities from Lake Fryxell liftoff mats and glacier meltwater in Antarctica - MAT-03 (megahit assembly) | ecosystem: Environmental > Aquatic > Freshwater > Ice > Liftoff...
ATGACGCCGAGGACGCCGAGGAAGGCGAACGGCATCTTGGTGCTGGTGAGCTTGCGGAGTTCGGCTCGGAAGAGCCTTGTCATGGTCATAGCTGAACGACCTCCTCGGGATCGGTTGGGTCGGTGGTCCACGTCAAGAAGAGTTGCTCGAGTGATCCGGCGTGGGGTGAGAGCTCGCGAACGGCGATACCGGCCGAGAAGGCCCGATCCCCGATCTCGGCGATGTCCATGCATCGCACGACCAGTCCGTCGGTGCCCTCGGTCTGGGTTGTCGCGCCGTGTTGTTCCAGCACGTCGGCGAGCCGGTTCGGGTCGGCGGCTCGTACCAGTGATGCGCTCTGCAGGAGTTCGCAGAGCGCTCCGTGGGTGACCAGGCGCCCTTGGTCGATGACGATGACGTCGTCGACGAGGTGTTCGACCTCGGCCAGCAGATGGCTCGACACGAGCACGGTGCCTCCGCGTGCCGCGTGGGTTCGCAGGAGGTCGCGCAGGGTTCGGATGCCTTGTGGGTCGAGGCCGTTGCCTGGTTCGTCGAGAATGAGCACGTCGGGTTCGCCGAGCAGCGCGGCGGCGAGACCGAGCCGTTGGCGCATGCCGAGCGAGTAGGCCCCGGTTCGGCGATGCGCGGCCTTGGCGAGGCCGACTTGTTCGAGGATGTCGTCGACTCGGGCGTGAGGGATGCCGATGGCGTCGGCCAGGATCAAGAGGTGGTTGCGACCGCTTCGCCCTGGGTGGAACGCGTCGGACTCGATCAAGGCCCCGACGGTGTGTGCGGGGTTGGTGAGGTCGCGATAACGGTGTCCGCCGATGGTCGCTCGTCCGTGGTCGGCAGCGGCGAGGTCGAGCATGATCTTCAAGGTGGTCGATTTCCCGGATCCGTTCGGACCGAGGAACCCGGTGACCCGTCCAGGGAGGACGGTGAAGGTGAGGTCGTCGACGACGGTGTGGTCGCCGTATCGCTTCGTGACGTGGTCGACCTCCAACGTGTGTCCCGTCGTGATCGCAGTTCGGCCGAGGTCCGTTGGCGGAGCGGCGGCGGGCAGTGTCGCTGTCGATGACGTGGTCATGGGTGCTCCCTCTCCGGGGTGGATGCTGCGCGGCTCTCGATCGTGGCGCTGCGCGTCGGGCTGGTCGCGAGCGGCGCCGACGTCGGGTGATCCAGGGGACAGATCGACCTCTGCGGCGGGGTCTCCCGGCCCGGCGCCGACCACGCGAGTTGGCTCATGAGGAGTCATGGGGATGTTCCTTGCCGTGCGCGTGCGGGGAGATGACGCTCGCCCTCGGTCGTGCCGCTGGTCGCGTTGTAGGTGATGTCGTCGAGGTGGAACTCGAGGTATGTGAACTCGCCATCGGGATCTGGGGCGTGCCAGCGGGCTTGGCCGATGGTGGCGAGGCGTCGTGCTCCGGTGTTGCGGTAGTCGGTGAGCGGTGTGGACCAGGTCAGCCTGGTGAAGCTCTTGCCGTTGGGTGATGCGGCGAGCCGGTCGTCGGAAACGAAGTCGACCAGTTCGTGGTCGTCGTTGAAGGTGAGTACAGCGCTGATGGTCTGAGCGCCGTTGGTGTACGCAGCGCGGACGCGGTGGTCGTCGATGTCCTGCCAGCTGATCGGAGCGTCGGCCAGGGCAGCGGGCGCCAGGATGCACATGTCGTTGAACAACGTGACGGTCTCGGCGCGGTCCAAGTCGGGTCCGGCGGCATCGACCATCGTCACGAGTGAGCAGACCCTGACCTGCATGTGTGCTGCCGCATCCGCGAAGGTGTGCAACACGTCGACCGGGAAACCGAACATGGTCGCGTCGATGAAGAACAGTCGACTGGGTTCGGGGCCGTAGGTGTTGACCTGCTCACCGGTGAACGTCATCCATGGCTTCGTCGCTCCGGCACGGATCCGGCCGTGGATGCGTGCCGCGAAGTTCGTGACGCGGGCCTGGCCGACCGCACCCGACTGGCGGATGTACGCGGCGACAGCGACGGGCAGGTGCTCCAGCTCGTGGTCGGTCAGAACCGTGACGGCGTGTGGTCCCGAGAGCGCCGTGCTCACACGGTGGTGGTACTCGGCGCGTGCGCTGTGCGGACCCTGTGATGCGTACCCGTGGATCACGGCGACGAGCAGGACGATGTTGGCGAACGTGCCGGCGTTGGCGTCAGCCCATGAGGTGATGATCACCATCTGCGACACCACGACGGCGACCGCACCGATCGGCCACCACCGGGCGACCTGAGCGACCAGCAGTGCGCCGGCGGCGACCACGACGATCGCAGCGGCGAGCCAGACGACGCCCACGGCGGTACCGACCGGATCCTTCAACTGGCTCACGTCGGCCCAGCCGAACCCCTCGACGGCGCCGAGGAGGTGGATCAGGCCGTGCAGGATCACGACGATCCCGACGACCCAACGCACTGTCGTCCTGGTCGACGGGACCAGGGATCGCGAGGTGAGATGCCCGATCATCGGACGATCACCTCGTCGAGCGGTCGACGCAGGCTGTACGGGGCGAGATCACCGTGGCCGAATCGCATCGCGAGTTGCGCATGTTCTCCGTCGAGCGCGAGGAGCGACTCGAGCTGGGGGCGCAGCGGGAGCACTTCGATGGGTTGATTGACGAACGCTGTTCGCACGTCGAGCACTGCCGCTTGCAGCGCGAAGCGCTGACACGCTCGACCGGTCTCGATCCAACCGGGTCGGTCGTCGCAGAGGGCGACGAACACGGCAACCCCGGCCGAGCTTCGGAGGTTCGTGGTGTCGCGGTCGACCTGTGCTCCGGCGCGAAGGATCAGCTTCGACAGCGGTCGTGCCAGCCAGGTCGGTAGCGGCGGGTTGCCGGAACAGTGGCCAGCGAGCCCATCCCCGCTGCGTTCTGCGGCGGTCGGGTTGAAACGGATCCACGACACCAGCTCGCGCCGGAAGTCGTTGTCGTGCAACTGGGCGGTGTTGCCGCGAGCGACGAGGTCGCAGATGGTGCTGAGACGGGACGGGTCGGTGACGAGCAAGGCCCGGACGCCGTGGCCCGTTCCGGCGCGTTCGAGCAGTGCCAGCTCATCGGCGCTCAACGATGTCCCATCGAAGGGCTGGCGCGTCGACTGTCGGGTCGTGATCGCCCCAACGAGCGCGTCGGAGAGGACGTCGTCCGATGGTCGGAGCTGGACGACGATGGCATCGCTCGGTTCGTCGTAGCCGACGTCTGTGGCGAGGCCTTGTGCTGCTGCAGCGTGAACCAGGTTCTCTGCTGCGCAGCCCAGGCTTCGGTACAGATGTGCGTCGTCGGGGTCGACGACGGGGCAGCGGCGTGAGCGGTCGGGCAGGATCGTGATCGAATCCGTGTCGAGGCGGAACCTCCACGGTTGCGTGTTGTGACTCGACGCGGCCAGCGTGGCGAGCCGGACGAGTTCGCGATCGTCGCGGGTGCCCCGAGCCGGTGGTGTTCGTAGCGTGCCCGCAACGTGGTCGAAGTATCGGGTGGTGGTCATGGTGACCTCCGGTCGTGGACGCCTGCGTCAGCGAGCGACGGTGGGGGCAGGGGGAGTTGGGCTGCGGGTTCGGACCCGCCCTGGTCGAGGTGGAACGGCGGGTAGTCGTCGGTCATCAGCGCGACGTAGGCGATCACCCGGTAGATCCACCGGTTGACGCCCATGATCAGTTCGTAGAGGCCGGGCGGGTAGCGGCCGGTGAACAGCAGCACCAACCCCGCGCCCGCGACGAGGATCCCGAGGAGCCCGCCACCGAGCACGAACCTCGCACCGTCGTTGTCGCCGAAGGTCCACGTGGCGGTGAGGACACCGACGATGAGGAGATGTGGGATCGCCAGCAGCCACGACTTGATCAGCACGAGGCCTCGCGAGAGATGCTCGGGGTAGGCGATGTCGAGGCTGGCCGGGTAGTCGACTGCGTCGAGTGTGAACGGCGGGTACCGGTCGGTGCCGAACGCACTGGTCGCGTAGAAGCCGACCCGCCACGTCCAGCGCAGCACGCCGACGTTGAAGTCGAAGATCGATCGGGGATATCGACCGGTGAACAGGATCGCGAAGAATGCGACGATGGTGAGCACTGCGAACGCGAACCACAAGAACACCAGGACAACGAAGTGCGGGATCGCGAGGATCCACTTCACCAGCCACTGCCAGCGGCTCAGGTCGGGGTCGAGCTGGCCCTCGATCACCAGCGGGTACGACCGTGAGGGCAGATCGTGATGCCCGACCGGGCGGGCCGTTGCAGGGCGTGCCGTCGTGTCGTCGACGGTGGACGTTCGGGCCACACCACCGATGATCAGTGCGGCCCCGAGCACGAGCGCCACCACACCCCCGATGCCGAGTCCGACGGCGAGTGGTACGAGATAGTCGACCTGACCACCGAGTTCGATGTCGACGGCGACGTTATCGCTGGCGTCGGGGTTCATCACCACGATCGCCCAGTTGCCCGGCTCGAGGTTCCAGGTGATCGACTGCGTCGCAGCACCGGACGCTCGCGCGACCCAGAACACTTGATCTGCCGGCGATGCGGGTGTGGACGTACCGTCGGGATTCTCACGGCGGTAGTCGGCAGAGAACGGACGGAAGTCGACGTTGGTGATGTCGTCGTGGGGTACACCGGCAAGGTAGGCCTCGACGTCGGCTTCTGGGCCGATGCCGACGAACACTCCAGCGGTGCCCGAGCTGTCGACGCTGATGCGAACGGTGGCCAGATCGCGGTCGGCCCACCAGTCGTCGGGACCCGGGTCGCCGAGGTCGATCTTGTCGGAGGTGATGGCGTAGCTGTCGGTTGCGAACCGTTCGTTGGACGTCGTGAAGAACCCGGCGTCGTCGCGTTGGGTACCGAGCGCCCAACCGAGACTGGCGCCGCCGGCCACCAGGCCGAATCCGATCATCGCGATCAACGATCCGAGGACGAGGAGGATGACACGTGCAGGTTTCATGAGCGGACTCCTTCGGTGCTCATCGGAGCACGCTCGCGGTGTGAGGCGTCGCCGTGCGGGTTGGATCGGGCGCACCGGCCACGGGCGGGCCGAGCAGTGAGTTGGCGGACGGGGCAACCGCGAGCCCGATCAAGGACCACCCGATCCAACGTGGAACTTGCATTCGACCGATCTCCGTTGCTTCATCTTCCGCGCTCCAGTGTGCGATCAGCAGGCCGACCAGAGAAGGGTCCAAAGTCCAGAACACGACGGGACTGCTTGCTCTGGCGAGGGCTGAACACGCGGACGACGGTGGGAATCGACCGAACCTCTGAGCGAGGTGTCGAAAGAGGAGTTGATATGCGACAGCTCGATGAGCGTCCCTCCCAGGTCGGCGAGTCGATCACATCGTCCGCCAGCGCCACCACCGACCGCAACAGCGGCGAGCGGTCCACTGAGGTCGCTCAGGAACATCCGCAGCGCCGCGTGAAGCGGCTGATCGACCGGGCAACAACACTCGTGTGGCGTGACCGAAGGGTCGGGTTCGCGGTCGCCGCAGGCGGTGCTGCCATCGCGGCGGTGGTCGCCGGCTGGTGGACCCCTCGGGGCCCGATGACCACCTCGCAGGCCTTGGCGGCGATGGTGATCGGTGCGGTCTCGGGCGCGCTCGCCGGCATCGCGACCCGGTCGCGTTGGGCGATGCTGCTCGCCCCGGTCGTGTTCGTCGCCGTGTTCGAACTCGTGCGGATCGGTGCCGATGGGCCGACGGTCGACGCGATCCGCCCGGGCAGCACGTACGGCATCCTCGCGTTCGTGGTCGGGCGGGTGTTCCACGGTCTCGTCGCCCTGGTCCCGATGATGCTCGCTGCTGCGTTCGCTGCGGCTTGGGCTCGCCGAGACCACGGTGACACGTCGGTGCGACATGGTCGGGCGCGCGCCGGGTTGAACGCGCGTCGCACGTTCGCCGTCGCGACCACATTCGGCATGGTCGCGTTGGCTGCCGGCATCGCCCGCCCTGCCGGTACCGACCAGATCCGAGTCGACGGCGAGCCCGTTTCGGCAAGCATCGCCGAATTGATCCGCGTCGACATCGGCGGCCACGACCTGGCCCTGATGATCCGCGGGGCGAGCACCGACAACCCGATCCTGCTGTACCTTGCCGGCGGACCGGGCGGCAGCGAACTCGGCGCGATGCGCAACCACCTGTCGTCGCTCGAACAGGACTTCCTGGTCGTCACCTGGGATCAACGCGGCACCGGCAAGTCCTACACCGAGATCGAACCCATCGCGACGCTCACGTTCGACAACGCCATCGCCGACACGATCGAGGTCACCAACTATCTGCGCAACCGCTTCGGACAGGACAAGATCTACCTCCTCGGGCAGTCCTACGGCTCGACTCTCGGTGTGCGCGCCGTGCAGCAGCACCCAGAGCTGTACACCGCGTTCATCGGCACCGGCCAGATGGTGAGCCAACGCGAGACCGATCGCATCTTTTACACCGACACACTCGCCTGGGCACGCACGACCGGCAACAACGACCTCGTCGACGAACTCACCACGCTCGGGCCGCCGCCCTACGCCGAACAGGGCGACCTCGAAGCAACACTCTCGTACGAGCACGAGATCTACCCGTACGACCACAGCCGCAACTCTGAAGGCGAAGGCGGGTTCTCCGAGAACTTCTTCGTCTCCGAGTACACCCTCGTCGAACAGATCCACCTTCTCGGCGGGTTCCTCGACACGTTCTACGTGCTCTACCCCCAGTTGCAGGACATCGACTTCCGCATCGATGCAACCACGTTGGAGGTGCCCGTCTATCTCGCCCAGGGAGTTCACGAAGCACGCGGCCGAGCCGAACTCGCCGACGAGTGGTTCGCGATGCTCGACGCCCCACACAAGGAGATGGTGCGCTTCGACACCTCCGGGCACCGCCCCCTGTTCGAGCAACCCGCAGCGTTCCAGGAGTTCATGGTCGGCACCGTCCTCGCCGACACAGCGCCGAGCACGTGAGCTTGCGACGGCGTCGAACGATGCTTCGACTCGAGCCGTGCACACCCTGCTCGCTCGCCCTTCCCCCACCTCGGCCCGGTTCGGCCGGGCTCGCCGGGGCCCGGGGATGGCTGGGGTACGGTCGCCGTCATGTTCGGGACGACTTCGGCACACGTTGACATCGACACCGGCGAGGGCACCATGGGCACGTTCGTGGTGCACCCCGATCAGGGCGGACCGCACCCGGTGGTGCTGTTCCTGATGGACGCGCCGGGCAAGCGGCCGCTCCTGCACTCGATGGCCTCGCGCCTCGCCGGACACGGCTACTACGTGATGCTGCCGAACCTGTACTACCGCACCACGGCAGGGTTCGAACTCGACTTCGCCAGCGCCGAATCGTTCGCCCGGATGCGCGACCTGATGGGCGCACTGGGCAATCGGATGGTCGCCCGCGATGCCTCGGCCCTGTTCGCCCACGCCGAGAGCGACCCTGCGGCGCATGCTGCGGACGTCGGGTGTGTCGGCTACTGCATGAGCGGTCCGTTCGCGTTGTACGTGGCCGCCGAGCACGCCGACCGCATCCGCGCCGCCGCTTCGTTCTACGGCGTCCGACTCCACGTCGAGGCGCCCGACTCGCCGCATCTGCGACTCGGCGAGGTCACCGGCGAGCTGTACGTGGGTGCCGCCGAGCACGACGACTACGTCCCGCTGGAGATGGTCGACCGGTTCGAGGCGGCGATGGCCGATGCCGGTACACGTGGGCGGGTGGAGCGCTACTGGGGGAACCATCATGGCTTCGCCTTCGACGATCGGTCCGCCTACGACCCGGTCGCCGACGCCCGGCACTGGGAAGTGCTCCTCGATCTGTTCGGGCGTTCGCTCGCTGGCCCAGCCGGTGACGCAGCAGGAGCCAGCAGATGATCGACGAGCTGATCGTTCGGTCGTGGACCGACGGCGACCACGTGGGCGTGGTCGAGCTGTGCCGACCACCCGACAACTTCTTCTCGGTGGCGATGGTGGCGGGCGTCGCCGACGCGCTCGAAGCGTTCGATGCCGACGACGAGGTGCGGGCGATCGTGTTCGCCGCGCAGGGCAAGCATTTCTCCGCCGGTGCCGACTTCACCGCTGCGGCCAGCGGCTCGGAAACGGGCTCGGTCGTCGACACCACCGAGCAGCTGTACGCGGCAGCGGTGCGGCTGTTCCGTACCCGCAAGCCGATCGTGGTCGCCGTGCAGGGCGCCGCGGTGGGCGGTGGACTCGGCCTCGCCCTCGCTGCCGACTTTCGCATCGCTGCACCCCAGGCCCGCTTCAGCGCGAACTTCGCTCGCCTCGGTTTCCACCAGGGTTTCGGTCTGTCGGTCACGCTGCCCCGTGTGGTCGGTCAGCAGGCTGCCGCCGAACTGCTCTACACGGGTCGCCGGGTGAGCGGCGAGGAGGCGGTCAGCCTGGGTCTCGCCGACCGACTGGCGCCGCTCGATGGGCTGCGACAGGCAGCGATGGCGTTCGCGGCCGAGATCGCCGCCTCGGCACCGCTCGCCGTCGAGTCGATCCGAATCACCCTGCGTGGCGATCTCGCCGACCGGGTCGCGGCAGCCACGGTGCACGAAGCAGCGGAGCAAGCCCGGTTGCGTGCCACGGCCGACTTCGCCGAAGGCACGCGAGCGATGGTCGAGCGTCGACCGCCCGACTTCCGGCGCACCTGACAGCGATCGAGTTGGCTGCGATCGAGTACAGCGCCGTCGCCTGCACCGCTGGTTTCGTCTGACCAGTCGGGCGACGCGCGCGGGCGCGCCTGACGATGCGGAGCGCGTGCGAGGTGCGATGCGATGCTGGCGGGCATGACTGGTAGGGGTACGACGGGCATGGGAGCAACGATGCAGGCCGAGATGGTGGTGGTGGGCGGCGGCTCCGCCGGCTGTGCGATCGCTGGTCGCCTGGCCGCGGCCGGACGCGAGGTGTTGTTGCTCGAGGCCGGGCCCGATCACGGCCCGTTCGAGAGCGGACGTTGGCCTCGCGACCTGCTCGACGCGACGGCCCTCGCGTTGTCGCACGACTGGGGCTACACGTCAGGGCGGTGGACGTTCGAGCGCGCTCGCGTGATGGGCGGATGTTCGTCGCACAACGGCGCCATCGCAGCGGTCGGGCACCGGGCCGACTACGACGCGTGGGGGCTGCCGGGTTGGAGTGCGGCCGACGTCGCCCCCGTGTTCGAGCGGGTCGTAGGCGAGCTGCGCGTGCGCACCTATCGCGACGACGAGGTGGGTCCCTTCCATGCGCGTTGCCTCGACGCGGCCGAGGCGCTCGGCTGGCGGATGGCGGGCGACCTGTGCGACCTCGATGCGAACGACGGGTTCGGTCTCGAGACCGTGAACGTCGTCGACGGCATCCGCTGGAACGCAGCGTTCGCCTACATCGATGCGCATCGTGGCGGTCCGCACCTGCGCATCGCCGACGAGGTGCTGGTCGATCGCATCGCGCCCGCCGCAGGGGGAGGGGGCCGCATCGTCGGCCGACGTCGGGGCGAACCGTTCACCGTCGAGTACGCCACGGTGGTGCTCGCCGCCGGGGTGTACGGCACGCCGTCGATCCTGCAGCGATCGGGGATCGGTGATCCGGTGCACCTGAGTTCGGTGGGCGTCGATCTCGTCGCCGAACTGGCCGGCGTGGGCGAGAACCTGCACGACCATTCGATGGTGCATGCCGACCGAGCGGTGGGACCCGACCTGCAGCGCTGGCTCGACGAGGCCGCAGCCGCAGGGTTCCTGCCCGAGGAGCAGACGTTGGGCAAGGCTGTGTCGAGCCTCGCCACCGACGGTATCTACGACCTCCACCTGTTCCCGGTGTGCGCGAGCAACCAGACGAGCCTGCTCCACGGCAAGGTGCACGTGGAGGTGGCGTGCATGACACCGCAGAGCCGCGGAGAGGTGCGCATCGTGAGCGCCGACCCCGATGCCGCCCCGCACATCGACCATCGCTATCTCGGCGACGCAGCGGGCCACGATCTGGCGGTGCTGCGCGACGGTCTCGTCCTCGCCGAGCAACTGCTCGATCACCCAGCGCTCGCGTCGGTGCTGGGCGAGCGACTCACCGACATGTCGACCGAACAGTCGATCCGTGACACGGTGGCGCACTACTACCACCCGGTTGGGACCTGCCGGATGGGTGGCGATCCGGCGATCGACGTCGGGGCCGTGTGCGACGCACGAGGTCGCGTGTACGGGGTGCCCTCGGTGGTGGTGGGCGACGCGAGCCTGATCCCGCAGATCCCGCGGGGGAACACGAACCTGCCTGCGGTGATGATCGGCGAGCGCATCGCCGAGTCGCTGCTCGACCGCTGACCCGAGGTCAGCGGTGACCCGGGGTCATGTAGAACCACACCGGGAACTTGGCGCCGGCATCGCGGATCGCGGCGCGGGCCCGTAGCACGGTGGCGCCTGCCTCGGTGCGCTCGAAGAACCAGTCCTCGACTGCCCGGCCCCCAGGCACAGGGCCGTCTGCGAGTTCGAGTGCCGCCTCTTCGTAGTACGTGCGGATGTCGTGGCACAACGCCGTGGTGTTGCCGCCAGGGATGTCGGCTTGCTTCCAGTCGGCCCCTTCGGCGATCGCGTGCAACACACCGAGCGCGCCGGGCACGCCATCGGCGTCGATCACCCGGCCGACAGAGGTGACGCCGCGCCGGGCGAGCGCTCGGTCGTAGGCCTTGCGCAGCCCACGTGCCTCGTCGACCGCCGGTGGCAGCGATGGATCGAAGCGAGGCGGCAGCGTGCAGGCGAGCGGCGCCCCGTCGGCCTCGATGACGGTGGGGTGGTCGGCGAGCACCGGCCCCGACGGTTCGCCGAGCAACGCAAGTGCCCGTAACAACACGTCGAGTTGGAACGCTGCATCGCCGGGGATGCCGAGCGGGCGGCCCAGCGGGAACTCGCAGTGGAGCGCACGCGGGGGTGCGGTCTTCTCGGCCATCTCACGTACCGACGACAGGACGACGGTGGCGATGCCCGCAGCTTCGAACACATGGGCGAGCACACTCACGGTGCGCGTGCAGAGTGGTCAAACGGGCGTGAGGATCACCACGTCGACACCGTCGGCGCGGAGGGCGGCAGCCGCCGACGGTCCGGTGTCGAGGCGGATCGTCGACACGTCGTCGGGTTGGTTGCCGGCGAACGACACGTGCCTCGGCGCAACGGCGCCGATCACCCCTTGGTCGGCGAGCTCCTCGAGCCGATCGATCGGGTAGACCACGTTCAGATCGATCGCAACGGCGGCGCGGTCGAAGTTGGGACTCCAGTGGCCGAGCACGAGGTCGCGTCGTGTGCGGTCGATGAGCCGGTAGCCGGTGTCTGCGGCGCCGAAGGCCTCGTCGTCGTGTGCGTAGAGCGCGGCGGAGGTCACGATCGCGATGGTGGACTCGGCCAATGGACGAGGGGTCACCCATGCCATGTGCTCGAACACCGGCGCCGGCAGCGTTGCCGAGTGTGCCCGCATTGCCTGGTCGCCGTTCATGGTGGGTCCCCTTCCACCGTCGGCCGAGGGCACGGCACACACGGTCGGCCAGATCGTACGACGGGTCAGCTGGTTCTGCCCCAGCGAGTGCCACTTCTGAGGGGAGGGTTTGTTCACACCCGTTCGGGGTACACGACCCCCATGTCCAACATCTCCGAATCCATCGACGTCGACGTTCCCGTCCGCACCGCCTACGACCAGTGGACCCAGTTCGAGACCTTCCCACAGTTCATGGAAGGGGTCGTCTCCATCGATCAGATCACCGACACCACCAACCGGTGGAAGGTCGAAGTCGGTGGCGCGACTCGTGAGTTCACGACCGAGATCGTCCAGCAGGAGCCGGATATGCGCATCGCATGGACGACCGTCGCAGGCGAGACCGGCCACGCCGGCGTCGTCACCTTCCACCGGCTGAGCGACACGAGCTGCCGCGTCAATCTGGACATGGACATCGAACCCGAGGGCTTCGTCGAGCAGATCGGCGACAAGCTCGGCTTCGTATCGCGGCGGGTGAAGGGTGACATGAAGAGCTTCAAGGAGTTCATCGAGGGCCGTGGCGACGAGACCGGAGCGTGGCGCGGGACCGTCGAGCAGGAAGACGCCTGAGCCAGCGGTCGAGCCGTCGCCCGTGTGCACTGCCGGGCGACGGCCGGCATTGGTCGTACGACCGGTGTCCGGTGGACCCGAAGCGGGTGTCAGCCGAGGACGGCGCGCAGCGCGTCGAGGCGGTCGGGCGCAGCCCGGTACCAGACCCACAGGCCGCGCTTGGCGCGCGTGACGAGGCCTGCGTCCACGAGGATCTTCATGTGGTGACTCACCGTCGGCTGTGAACGGCCCGACGGTTCCACGAGGTCGCACGCGCACACCTCGCCGTCGACGGAGGTGATGAACGACAGGAGCCGCAGGCGGATCGGGTCGGAGAGCGCAACGAACGACTTGGCGAGCAATTCGGCCTCTGCTTCGTCGAGCGCGTCGATGCGCATCGGGGTGCAGCGTGCGATCGGATCGGTCACCGTCTTCGTTCGCGCAGCCATGACCGATACCGTATCGAAGATCGTCGAAGGAAACACATTGACAAGCATCGATAAGTTCGCGACCATCGTCTCCACATCGACGAACGTCGATGCATGTCGGTGAACGGTGCCGAATCCGTCACGACACCAACGAAGGAGACAGCGACATGTCACGAGTGCAACTGGCCCTCAACGTAGGCGACCTCGACGCATCGATCGAGTTCTACACCAAGCTGTTCGGCACCCCGCCCGCCAGGGTCCGCGAGAACTACGCGAACTTTGCGATCGCTGAACCCCCGTTGAAGTTGGTGCTCATCGCTGGTGCCGGCGAACCGGGCACACTCAATCATGTGGGTGTCGAGGTGGAGAGCGCCGACGAGGTCGCCGCAGCGGCCGCGCGGATGCAGGCCGAGGGCGCTGCATGCGATGTGCAGGAGGCGACCACCTGCTGCTTCGCCGTACTGGACAAGGTATGGGTCACCGGGCCCGAGATCCCGTGGGAGATCTACACGGTGCTCGCCGATGCCTCGGTGATGCTGCCGCCCGAGTCGTCGTGCTGCGCCCCCGGCGACGTCGCAGTCGTCGCGCCCGAGTCGGTCTCGATCGGCGTGGCACCGAGCGCCTGCTGCTGACGCACCGAGCTGCCCGGGTCCGGTTGCTGATCGCCGGTCAAGCGCTGCCATCTGGGTAGAACCGGCGCCGCGCTCGCAGCGCCACGTACACCAGGCCAACGAGCACCGGCACCTCGACCAGTGGGCCGACCACACCGGCGAGCGCCTGGCCGGACGACACCCCGAACACACCGATCGCGACCGCGATCGCCAGTTCGAAGTTGTTGCCGGCCGCGGTGAAGGCGATCGAGGCGTTGCGTTCGTAGGGCAGCTGCATCTTCAGGCCGATCCAGAACGAGCCGAACCACATCACTGCGAAGTACACGAGCAGTGGCAGGGCGATCCGGGCGACGTCGAACGGTCGGTTCGTGATCCGGTCGCCCTGCAGCGCGAACAGGATCACGATGGTGAACAGCAGTCCGTAGAGGGCAAGGGGTCCGATCTTCGGCAGGAAGCGCTCCTCGTACCACTCGGTTCCCTTGGCCCGCTCGCCGACGATGCGGGTGAGGAACCCGGCGAGCAGGGGAACGCCGAGGAAGATCAGCACCGACTTGGCGATCTGCCATATCGTGATGTCGATGGCGTCGCTGTCGAGACCGAGCCAACCGGGCAGCAGTTCGAGGTAGAAGTAGCCGAGCACCGAGTACGCCACGATCTGGAACAGCGAGTTCACTGCGACCAGTACGGCGGCCAACTCGCGATCGCCACAGGCGAGGTCGTTCCAGATGAGCACCATCGCAATGCAGCGGGCGAGACCGACGATGATCAACCCGGTGCGGTACTCGGGAAGGTCGGGCAGCATCAGCCACGCGAGTGCGAACATCAGCGCGGGACCGATCAGCCAGTTGAGTGCGAGCGACAGTGCCAAGGAGCGTCGGTCGCCCACCGCAGTGCCGATCGAGCGGTACTTCACCTTGGCGAGCACCGGGTACATCATGGCGAACAGGCCGATCGCGATCGGCAGCGACACCGAGTCGACCGTCACCCGCCCGAGTTGTTCGTCGAGGTCGTCGAACACCTGGCCGAGGCCGAGACCGAGCACCATCGCTGCACCGATCCACACCGGGAGCAAGCGGTCGAGCGTCGGCAGCTTCGCGGGCGGTGGGGCTGTATCGACGACCATCGATTCAGACTACCGACCCCGTTGCTGCCGACGCCGTTGCCGCCGACGACGCCTCGACCAGCCCGTGCGCGACGGGCGGCAGTCGCAACGTGAGCAGCCAGGTGAGTGCGACGAAGGCGGCCGAGCCCCACAGGGCGCCTGGGAGGCCGCCCCACAGGTACATCACACCCGACAGCAGCGTGCCGACCAACCGTCCCGCTGCGTTGGCCGAGTAGTAGAAGCCGACGTCCATCGCCACCTCGTCGTCATCGCTGTACGCGAGGATCAGGTACGAGTGCAACGACGAGTTGATCGCGAACACCACCCCGAACACGACCAGCCCGCCGACCACGGCGACATCGATCGCGATCTCCGGGCCGACCAGGGCGACCACGATGGCGAGCGCCCCGGAGACGGCGGCGAGCGCGAGGGCCCAGACGCGAGCTGCGCGCACCTCGTCGAGCGGGCCGCCGCCCCGACGCAGGACTCGCGGCGCGAACGACTGGACGATCCCGTAGCCGATCACCCACACAGCGAGGAAGCCGCCGACGCCCTCGTGTGACCATCCGAGCTGGTCGCTCAGGAACACCGGGAGGGCCACGACGAACCAGATGTCGCGCGAGCCGAACAGGAAGAACCGCGCAGCCGACAACCGATTCACGGCCGTCGACTTCGACAGGATCGACCGGAGTGGCGCCTTCGTGGACGAGCGTCCGATGTCTTCGTCGAGCAGCACGACCACCGCCACCACGGTCACCGTGAGCGCACCGGCCATGGTGAACAGTGCGCCGTCGTAGCCGAGCCATCCGAGCAGGGCAGCACCCAGGAAGAAGCCCACGCCCTTCAGCGCGTTCTTGGAACCGGTCAGCACCGCAACCATGCGGAACAGGGCGCCATCGCCTGTTCCTGCCACTGCCTTCACGGCACTCTTCGAGCTCATCTTGGTGAGGTCCTTCGCGATGCCCGAGAGGGCCTGCCCCGCCATCACGAACGTCACCGACCACCACTCGCGCCATCCGGCGTCGTGGAGGGTGAGCGCAGCGAGCGCCACGATCTGCAGCACCAGGCCCACGACCAGCGTGCGGTTCAGGCCACGTCGTGCCCCGACCCAACCGCCCAGCAAGTTCGTGAGGATGCCCATGAACTCGTAGGCGAGGAACAGGAACGCGATCGACACCGGTGAGTAGCCGAGATCGTTGAAGTGCAGCAGCACCAGCATTCGCAGTGCCCCGTCGGTGAGCGTGAACGCCCAGTAGCCGGCGGTCACCACGGCGTAGTTGCGTGTCTTCATGGTTCGACGGCCGACCCGGCCGCTGCCTGCGCCGCCACCTTCGCCGCCAGCTCGGCCCAGCGGAAGACGTACCCGAACTCGTTGTCGTACCAGATCAGCACCTTCACCATCCGACCGTCGATCACCATCGTCGACAGGCCGTCGACGATGCCGGAACGCGTGTCGTTCGTGTAGTCGGCCGACACGAGCGGTCGATGCTCGTAGCCGAGGATGCCGGCGAGATCTCCCTCGGCAGCGGCGCGGAGCAGGTCGTTGACCTCGTCGACGGAGACGTCGCGGGCCACCTCGAACACAGCATCGGTGAGCGACGCGTTCAACAGCGGCACTCGCACGGCGAGGCCGTTCAGCTTCCCCTGCAGTTCGGGATAGATCATGGTGATCGCTGTCGCCGACCCGGTCGAGGTCGGGATCAGCGAGTTG
>Ga0105046_10008836_pt1 | contig 15817 bp, 10 predicted proteins | sample MAT03_FD_78385 | JGI IMG/M metagenome (GOLD analysis project Ga0105046, IMG submission 78385) | Freshwater microbial communities from Lake Fryxell liftoff mats and glacier meltwater in Antarctica - MAT-03 (megahit assembly) | ecosystem: Environmental > Aquatic > Freshwater > Ice > Liftoff...
GAAAAGCAACCCACAAGCCCGAACGATACCGAAGAAAACAGGGCTAAAAACCGTAGAACTGAAATAGTCGTTAAATAATTTAAAAACATCAGATATGTTCGAGCAAAATATCGCGTTAGGCCCCGGAACTGAAGCATTCAGTTCGCACCTGATTGAAGTAGTAATCATGCTGTTGGGCGCAGCAATACTGGGATTCATAATTGGCTGGCTCTTCAAAAAAAGTTACAAGGAAGAGTTTTTCGCCTTAAAAACCGATCATGACAAGTGCCCGGGAATCAAAGCCGGACTTGAAAACAATATCAACCTTCTTGAGTCCAATCTCAGCAATTGTAAGGCTGATCTTGAAAAATCCCGGAGCCTGGTTTCGGAAATTACCACTGAGAAGGAAGGTTTACAGACTACCCTGAATGCAAGGATATCAGATCTTGCAACGGCTAATGCACGCATCGTACAGTTGGAGGGAGAGATCAAAATATCCGGAGTAAAAGCCAAAGTGCTTCAGGTGTCTCTTGAAGGGGAAAAGACCAGACTTGGCGAAGAAATAAAGCATCTCAGGGATGAGTTGTCAAAGGCAGGATTGAAGTTTTCTGCTGAAGCACCCGTTTTATTTGTTCCCGATATGAAACTGGCTGCTGAAATATTCGGAAAAAGCTACAAAGCAGATGATTTGAAAATTGTGGAAGGCGTTGAACCGAAGATTGAGGAACTAATGCATGCAGCCGGCATTAAATCATGGGCCCAGCTATCAGAGACTCCGGCCGAAAAGTTAAAAAGTATCCTTGAAGCAGGCGGTGAGCAATTTAAACTGCACGACCCTGCAACCTGGCCACACCAGGCCAAACTCGCTGCCCAGGGTTTGTGGAAAGAGTTGAAAGAGTTGCAGGATAAGATTCAGGGAGGGAAAGTTTAAAAGGATAGAGCTTTCCTGAACTTATAAACATTTCCTGTCGGTTAGGATAATTGCTTCTGAACGGAGAAATTCTCGTGTATTATTTCGCGATTTATAAAAAAAAAGCCCGGTTTCCCGGGCTTTTATTATTAAAGGGAGTTGTGCTATTTTTTCTTTCCCCATTTAATAAGGACCGATTGCACATCTTTAAACTTAATGGGTTTGGGAAGATAATCAACCATTCCGGCATTCAGGTATCGTTCGCGGTCGCCCGGCATGGCGTTGGCGGTGATGGCAATTATTTTAGGTCTTTCGTGTTCGGGGAATTTTTCGCAGATAATCTTGGTGGCTTCCATTCCGTTCATTACCGGCATCTGGATGTCCATCAGGATGATATCATATTTTTTCCGGTCCAGCATTTCGAGTACTTTGCGTCCGTTTTCAACAGCATCAATCTTATATCCCATTTTACTTAAAAGAGTAATAACGAGGTCCTGATTGGTGACATTGTCTTCAGCCAGAAGAATACGCATTGGCAGTTTGGACGAAAGATTTTTGTCGATGTTGTGGTCGGCCAGGTTGCTGCGCCTGCTGCGTGATTCAGCGATAACCCTTAATACTTCTTCGAAAAGCTCAGCCAGTTTGATTGGCTTGGAAAGCTGTGAATCGAAGATCTCAGCCGGAAGCTTAGCGATTTTCCCAAGCGAAGTCAGCATGATCATGGGAATTTCTCCCTTAAATGGTAGTGCCTTGATAGCTCTACCGAGTTCTAATCCGTCCATGTTGGGCATTTGCATATCAATCACAGCAAGGTCAAATGGCTCATCATCTTCATCAATGACTGCCAATGCTTCTGCGCCTGACTTTGCAGTTAAAGGGATCATGCCCCACGACTCAAACTGAAGTGTAAAAATATGCCTGTTGGTTTCGTTGTCGTCAACAATCAGTACCCGGCTGCTTTTAAGTTCGGGAATCTGACCGCGCACATATAGTTTAGTTTTGCCAATTCCGGAGGTCCGGAGTTTAATGGTGAAATTGAAGGTAGAGCCTTTACCTATGGTGCTTTCAACCCATATACGTCCACCCATCAGTTCAACAAGATGTTTAGCAATGGCAAGGCCAAGTCCTGTACCTCCGTAACGGCGGGTGGTTGAACTATCAGCTTGTGTGAAGGCTTCAAAAAGAATTCCGATTTTATCTTTGGAAATCTCGATTCCGCTGTCCCTCACCGAGAACTGTAATTCCTGGTGTCCCTCGGTTTCGGTTGCTTTCTCGATAGAGATAAAAATTTCCCCTTCTTCCGTGAACTTTATAGCGTTGTTTATCAGGTTTATGAGTATCTGCCTCAACCGGGTGATATCGCCAATCAGGAAAGGAGAAACATCAGGTTGAATCAGGTAAAGCAGATCGAGACCCTTTTCAATGGCTTTCTGAGCAAAAATATCCAGTGCATCTTCAATGCAGTTGCGTAGCTCAAACGGAGCTTCTTCCAGCGTCATTTTACCCGATTCGATCTTCGAAAAGTCGAGAATGTCGTTGATAATGGTCATCAGGTTGTCGGCACTTAACCTGAGGGTTTCTACGTAGTTTTTTTGTTCAACAGTAAGGCTGGTGTCAAGCAAAAGGCTGGTCATTCCGATCACGCCATTCATTGGAGTTCTGATCTCGTGACTCATCATAGCCAGAAAATCAGATTTCATCCGGTTTTCACGTTCGGCCTCTTCTTTGGCTTTTACCAGGTCTTCTTCCTGTGCACTCAGATGGTTAAGCCGTGCCACAGTTTCTTTAAGTGCCTGATTTTCATTGATTAGTTGTTGGAGTGTTTTCCCGGAATCATCCTGTGACAAATTGTTTTCCATAGATATAGATTGTGATAAACCAGACTATTTAAGCACTTTGAGTGCTTTTCAGAGTACTAAATTAGTAAAAAATCATTCTGTTAACCAAAGCACAGCACTTTATTTCTGACATATTCCCAGCGTGCATTCATTTAATATCATTTTCAGGAAAATGTAACAACCCTGTTTCTTATTTTGCGGAGGTGCCCAGCTATATTCCACCTGAGTTTACCTAAGTAAAGCGCTTTCTCGCTTTGCTCAAATCGCTCAACTTAGGTAACATTTGATCAGGCGGTTAATTCATCAAGCAATCTGTAAAGCATTTCCCGCCCTTTATTGGTCTGAGAAAGCTGCTGCCTGATTGAGTCTTCGCTTTGCTTCCAGGGTGAAGTATCTTGCAATGAATAAGATTTTTCCAATAATCCTTCAATTATTTTAGTATCCATTTCCGGGTGAAACTGAAGCGCAGTAACATTGTTTCCATACGAAAACGCCTGATTTTTCACCTGATCAGATGTGGCAATCAGGCAGGCGCCTTCGGGTAAATCGAAGGTATCCCCATGCCATTGAAAGAAACCGGGTACTTCACCGATTTCAGCAATGACAGAGTGGTTTTGCAGAACAGGTTTTACCGGATGAAAGCCAATTTCAGCATGGTCGTTCTTATAAACCCTTGCACCCAATGCTGAGGCAATCAACTGCGCACCAAGACAAATGCCCAAAACTTTTTTTCCGCTTGCGATTGCTTCACGGATCAATTGCTTCTCAATCACCAGCCAGGAGTGTATTTCCTCTTCATAAGCGCCCATCAGGCCCCCCATTATTATAAGCAGTTCAAATTCGGGAAGTTCGGTTAAGACATTGTTATTATCCCAGTAATGATAGCTGAAGTCGTACCCTCTTTCAATGGCCCATTGTTCTGCGTGGCCGGCGGGTTCGTCGTGAATGTGTTTGAAGATGAAGATTTTCATTTGACAAGTTTTCAGAATAGCAGTTTTAATGATTAAGTAATTTGCTGATTAGCTAATTAGCGAATTAGCTTCTCTTTAAGATACTTACCAGTATATGAGTTCTTCTCCCTGGCAAGACCCTCCGGGGTGCCTTCAAATACAACTTTTCCACCATCGTTACCACCTTCGGGGCCCAGATCAATCACCCAGTCAGCGCATTTAATTACATCCATGTTGTGCTCAATAACAATAATGCTGTGTCCTTTTGCAATCAATGCATTGAAAGAGCCGAGTAATTTATTGATATCGTGAAAGTGGAGCCCGGTTGTTGGCTCATCAAAAATAAAAAGGGTAGGCTTTTCGGCTGTTCCCTTTACCAGGAAACTTGCCAGTTTAATGCGTTGCGCTTCGCCACCGCTTAGGGTATCAGACGATTGCCCCATTCGAAGGTATCCAAGTCCGGTCTCAGCCAGGGGTTTTAGCTTCGCCACAATCCGGGTTTCAGTGTTGTTTCCTTTTGAATTTATGCTGAAAAAAGCAATGGCCTGATCGATGGTCAGGTCAAGAATGTCAGCTATACTTTTCCCATTGAAGGTAACATCCAGCACTTCCTCTTTGAATCGCTTTCCTTTGCAACTCTCGCATATAAGGTGTATATCAGCCATAAACTGCATACCGATCTGAACGACCCCTTCGCCTTCGCATTCCTCGCAGCGGCCGCCTTCAACATTGAAAGAAAAGTAACCGGGCTTATAACCCCTGGTTTTGGCAAGTGCCTGATCGGCAAACAAAGCTCTGATGTCGTCGTAGGCTTTCACGTAAGTAGCCGGGTTCGATCGTGTTGAACGCCCGATGGGGTTCTGATCCACCATTTCTACGTCGGATATCCTGATATAGTCGCCCGAAAGCTTATCGTATTTTCCGGTGCGCTCTCCATAGCCACCATAAATTTTCTTAAGCGTTGGATAAAGCACCCGCTTAACCAGCGATGTTTTTCCTGATCCGCTCACCCCGGTGATTGCCACAAGCACATTCAGCGGAAACTTCACATCTATACCTTTAAGGTTGTTTTCCCTCACGCCGGACAGTTCGATGGAATCCCTCCATTTACGGCGGACATGAGGTATTTCTATTCTCAACCTGTTGGTCAGGTAGCCGGCAGTCAGGCTTTCGGTTTCCTTTGTAAGTTCATCAAAAGTGCCTTCAAACATGATTTCTCCGCCATTCTCTCCGGCCTCCGGCCCTATGTCGATAATGTGATCAGAGGCGCGCATGATCTCTTCATCGTGTTCAACCACGATGACTGAGTTGCCCAATTTTTTGAGGGCCTGAAGGACATCAATCAACCGGTGCGTGTCGCGGGGGTGAAGCCCAATGCTTGGCTCATCGAGAATATACATTGAACCCACAAGGCTGCTTCCGAGGGATGTGGCAAGGTTGATGCGCTGCGATTCACCTCCCGAAAGCGAAGAGGAAAGCCGGTTAAGGTTCAGGTAACCAAGCCCGACATCGCACAAAAACTTTAAACGATTCGTAATTTCTATGAGAAGCCGCTTAGCAATAGCCTTGTCGTGATCGTCCAGCTCAAGGTTTGCAAAAAATGCCAGCGTTTCATCCACTGGTTTCAGAACCAGTTCGCTTACCGATAAACCACCGGTTTTCACAAAATTTGCATCGTTTCTAAGCCGGGTCCCATTGCAATCGGGACAAACAGTTTTACCCCGGTAACGGGATAAAATAACCCGGTATTGAATTTTATAGGTTTGTTCCTCAACAAACCTGAAGAAAGCCTTTATCCCGCCAAAGTATTGATTACCATCCCAAACCAATTTACGCTGTTCCGGGCTCAATTCATACCAGGGTTTGTGGACCGGGAATCCGAATTTATAGGCATTATTAACCAGTTCATCCTTCCATTCGCTCAGTTTTTCACCTTTCCAGCAGGCAACGGTATCTTCGTAAATGGAAAGACTTTTGTTGGGAATAACCAGGTCTTCGTCAATCCCGATGATGCTCCCGAAACCTTCGCAGGTTTTGCAGGCACCATAAGGGTTATTGAAGGTAAAAAGGTTTACGGTTGGCTCTTCAAATATAATTCCGTCGGCTTCGAAGCGGTTAGAAAAAATGTGTTGTTCTTTTAAATCACCGGTTTCAATTTCACAAATACATTCGCCTTCACCCTCGTAAAAGGCAGTCTGCACCGAATCGCCCAGGCGGGACAATAAGTCTTCATCGTCATGCCTTATAGTTACACGGTCAATAACCAGATGATAATGAGCCGATTCATCGGGAAGGTTTTTTAAAATTTCTTCAATCCGAAAAACCTCGCCATTTTTCATAACCCGGCTGAAGCCCTGCTGATTGAGAATAGTTAACTGCGATTGCAATGATCGGTTGTGCTTTAGCAATAAACTGCAAAGAATAGTGGACTTTGATTCTTCAGGAAGTTTGATCAGAAAATCACATACATCGGTAACCGAATCACGCTTGACCAGGCTGCCCGAAACCGGGGAATATGTTTTACCAATGCGGGCATACAATAACTTGATGTACTCATAAATCTCGGTCGAAGTACCAACAGTGGATCTTGGATTACGGGAATTCACTTTTTGTTCGATGGCAATTGCCGGTGAAATTCCCTTGATGTACTCAACTTCCGGTTTGCTCATCCGTCCAAGAAACTGCCTGGCATAAGCGCTGAGGCTTTCCACATAGCGGCGCTGACCTTCGGCATACAAAGTGTCGAATGCAAGTGATGATTTTCCTGAGCCGGATAATCCGGTGATCACGACAAACCTGTTACGGGGTATGGCAAGTGATATATTCTTTAAATTGTGTACTTTAGCCCCTTTAATCAGAATCGAATTTTCAGGGGTAGGAGTTACTTTTGAGTCGATATTCATATTAACAGATGCATTTCGCGGCTGTAAAATTAATTTTTTTTCAGGCAACACTTGCTTTTGTAAAACATATTGCCGTATATTTGTTCCCGATGCAGGCCTGATGCCTGCATTTCCACTGCAACTGTTAGAATTTATTGTCAAACCAACACATAGGAGGCTCGCTATCGGTTAAATATCTACGCTACAATTACTAACAAAAGGAGGCACATTATGTATGCCCAGGCAGTTAGCGATCATGAGCTAATTAACAGGTATTTAGCCGGTAATGAAATCAGCCTTGAACAGTTGATCCATCGCCATAAAAGCAAGGTTTTTTCTTACATCCTCATGGTTGTGAAGGACAAACAACATGCTGATGATATATTTCAGGATACCTTTATAAAGGTGATCCATACCTTACGTTCAGGCACCTACAAGGAGGAAGGAAAATTTATCCAATGGGTTATGCGGATTGCCCATAACCTGGTGATTGACCACTTCCGGAAATCGCGCAGGATTCCTTTTGTCGAAACCCAGAACGACGAAGTAAGTATCTTCGACAACCTCCGGATTTACGAAGAATCAACCGAGGAGCGCATCATCACCGAGCAAATCCATCAGGATATTCGTTCGATGATAGAATACCTTCCGTCTGAGCAGCGTGAAGTGCTTATCATGCGGCATTATGCAGATATGAGCTTCAAAGAAATTGCGGAGCAGACGAATGTCAGCATCAATACGGCTTTGGGTAGAATGCGGTATGCATTGATCAACCTGAGAAAGTTGATTGAACAGAATGAAATTTCGCTCTCAGCATAAGAATATTTCTGTTTTCATGTTTGAACCGGGGAGTTTTTCCGACTCTCCGGTTTTTCAATTTCCTTCTTTCCGGCATTTTTAGCAGATTATTGAAGCATAAATTATTTTATGGTTTGAAATAATAAAAGATACCTCATGTTCGTTTATTGGAGTATAACTTAAATAATTTCGGATCAATCATAAGCCTATGCCAAAAAGCTTTACTCTCAAAGATTTACACAATGTTCCTTTAAAACCAACCAGCGGATACAGCCTTAAAATGACCAGGACAAGTCCGTTAAATGCCTCACCCAGTGAAGCCATAGTCAGGAGCATTCTCAACTATTCAAAAGCATTATCTGTAGTGCCAAACAGCCTGACAGGTAAATTTAGTTTAATCTTGCTTAATTAATCAGTTTTATTGTTGGTTAATGTGAACTGCCCTTCCGGTTGAAGGGCAGTTTTTTCGTTTAATAAATTCCTGATCAGGGGAATTCTGAAAAATTAGTAGTTTTGATCAGAATAAATCTTCTTTTTTATGAACGAATTATATGCCCTCAGAAACCTTGTGCTGGCACCATACATTCTGAAAGCTACAGCATTAATTGGTGTCGGCCGCAGAATTGGTGGAAATCAGTTCCGCCATGCTTTTTCAACCCTCGGAATACTCTTTGATTATAAGTATTTTAATGACAGCGTTTTGCTGAAAGCTTCACTGATCCACGACCTGCTTGAAGATGTACCGGATACCATCATTGATGAAATACGCCAGACGGATGATGAGGGACACAGGGTAGTTGATCTGGTGCTTGAAGTAACAAAACGGGAAGATGAAGAAAAGACAGAATACCTGCAGCGGGTACTTGAGACCGGTTCCACAAATGCACTTATTCTAAAGTGTGCCGACCGTATCAGTAACCTCACTGACCTGCACCGCGATACCGATTCAGATATAAAAATTGCAAGGTATCTTGATCAGTCTGAGAAATATATTCTTCCCATGGCCAGGAAAGTCAATACCGATATGGTAATTGAACTTTCGGACATGATTGCCAAACGTAGGGCAATTTTAAACAGGATGAACCCCTGAATTTCGGGGAAGTAGGTTAAGGCGATCTGGTTTCAAGAGGTTTATTATCTCACAATCAGTCTGGCAATATTGTCCCGCATTTCAATAAAAACCGGGCGTAATTGGCTGTCACCATCGGTGCCGTAGTTCACGATAAGTGCCATGGTTGCGTCATGTTCAGGAAAATAGAACAGATCAGCACTGTAACCGAGGTCGCGTCCACGATGCCCCCAGGCATAATCTTTTTCCGGATCCCCGATATCGATGAAATCTTTAAAGCAGGCCACACCCAGTTGCTTGCGCGACTCAACATCGGGATGAAAAACCAGCATTTCGTCCAAAGAAGATTGAGTCAGCAGTGTTTTCTGAACAAAAAGTGCATCCATAAATTTGTACATATCCCAGACCGTGGAATATACACCGCCATAACCGTTACCGCTCCCGGTATTCCATAGGGTGAGGTTTTCAAGGTTACCATTGTTGTACAAGTCAAAATATCCCTGGGCGATGCCGCTTTCAGGTAAGGGGTCGTGCCAGAAATAGTATGTATCGTCAAGTCCCATCTGATCAATAACCTCGTTTTGCAGCGCTATGGAATGAGGAACTCCGGTTGCTGATTCCACGATGAGGCTAAGCAACAGATAGTTGGTATTACTGAATCCGACTGTATCCGCCGGACGGAAATCAAACATGGCTTCTTTGTTATAAACATATTGCAACAAGTCGTCACCCGTCCAGTGTTTAGCAGGATCGTTTAAAACCTGCAGGTAGAAGCCCTGGTCATCAATAACATCATAAAAGCCCGATGTATGGTTCATCAGGTTGCGAATGGTCAATGGCTGGTCTCCGTTAGATATTTTCTTCAGTTTTTCTGAAGGAATGTATTTGCTGATCAGATCATCAAGTGATAAAATGCCTTTTTCCTGAAGCCGCATGATGGCTACCCCAAACATGAATTTGGTGACGCTGGCAATTTTTGAAATATGACAGGCCTGTATGGGGACCTTTTCCCTGATATCTGCCATTCCGGCAGTGCCTATGAAGAAACCGCTGCTGTCTTTTACAAGAAGGATGGCGCCTGGAATTCCTCTTTTTACATAATGATCGAGCAGTTGCTGAAATTCAGCACTTTTTGAATTTGCATGAAATTGCTGATCATCCTCCAATGGACAGGAGATGACGCCTGGCCTGTTGATTTCATCATTACAGGCTATTGCCAGCAACAAAATGGCTATTGCCGACAGCAATTTGCTTATGATCCCGGGCATTCGAGTCTTTCTTGTTTGGGTTTGTCCTGACTTCCTGCATTCTTGAAAAGTGTAAACTGAAGCCCTACGGATAACAATCCATTGGGAAGGAGAGGTACATAGCTCCTGACAAATGGCATTTGTAGCCTGAAATCATAATTTATAAAAATCCTTCTAATGTTGTAATGATACCCGGCATCATATCCGATACCGATACCTGCACCGGTAACGAACCGGGGTTCACCCATGCCTCTTTTTACGTCCCAGCTCCCGTCCGTTTGCCTTACTGCCCGTTCTGTCAGTAAAAAAGCGTGCATATAACCTGCATGCAACGAAGCTTCTGCCGAAAATTTCTTTATGTAACGCCGGTAACCTGCCTGTGTTGTCAACAAAGCAGCATGATTCACATGCCTGTGGTAAAACCAGCTTAGCCCCACATTCTGGAACCATTTGCCTGTATATACTTTGCCTCCTCCTAAACTAAATGTATTCACATTCCGAAACATCGGGCTTTTAATAGTCTCTTTCCCTCCGAATTCATAAGAAAACGCAATTCCGGGGTGGATGGGTTGATTAAAAACCGCTGTCAGAGAAGCAGGAGGTAAAAGGGTGGCATTGTTGAACAGGCTCACCGAAAATGGCTTTGATTTCCAGGGCTGGGCGTTCAGGATGACCGGCAGCATCAGCAAAACAAACCAAAACCTTTTTCTCATAACGACTTATGCGTAACTGATTAAAAAAATGGATGGTTTACCATCTGATCGTTAAATTATCGCAATATTTTACAAATATACGGATGATGGTGAAGCGTTGATCGCCAATTGCATAAAATCAGTAATTATAAATTTTTAAGTGAAGCACAATCGTCTGGTAAACAGTTTACATTAACATTACTTTCTGACTTTGAACGACTTCTGCCGTAACAACCTTAACCAGGTATGGACCCGTTGCAACGTTCAGTGTGAAACTGTTCAGATTTCCACTGTCAAGAGGCCTGCTCTCTATCATTCTTCCGGAAAGGTCATAAATAAAAATTTCACCTGCTATGCCTGTGAAATTATTGATCACAATGGTTTTGCCAACGCTGTAGATATTGATCAGGGTTGATAAGGAAGTTCCTGACTTTTCTGTGAAATGGAGTTTGAACCTGTGCTCATTCTCCCCGGAAATATAACTGAAACTGTATTGATTGTCTATCAATAAATCCTGAAGAATTCCTTCCTTTTGATCTTCAAGAAGAATCCGGACTTTGTTGTTGAAGCTTTCAAACCCTTTACAATTCAGGATGAAGTCGCCTGATTCCCCGCATTTGAAGCCAAGTTCTATTACTTCACTGCCAAAAAATGGCAGTTCATTGATGCTGAATTCCATTCCATCTGCAAAACTAAAAAGTTGAGGAGCTTCTTCAATTCCGAAAAGCTTACGGGCATCTGATTTGAGATCGAATCCTTTCGTAGCGTTGTCATTAAAACGGATGAAGGTTAAATCTTTGTAGTCGTTTCCATTGACTTCTACTTCCAGTGTATTGGCTATGGTTGCTTTATAAATTGGCTGATTGTTGTGCACGCGGGCGGATAAAGGAATGGTGATAGACCTGCCTGGGATAAAACCGCATGGACCCAATGCTTTGACAAAGAACCCACTCTGGGCTGGGATGATTCCATTGGTCAGAGATCCAATTGTGCCATTCCATGAGATATATTGCGAACCATTCCACACATAGACCGTCTGCTCTGCTGAATTCAGAATTACCTGATTCCAGTTGATCGCGCTGGTAAACGGATTGCCCATCAGGTTCCAACCTGCATAATTGGTATTGTAATCAGGATTATTGTAGTATAAATAATTCGTTACATCACTGCGGTTTAGCAGGCCAATAAACTGTGCTGTTTGTGGCTGGGATGACTGAATTGAATAACCCCCGCCAGCCTGAAATAGTTCACTTGCTGTTCCGTTAATCCAGTTACCCGAAAACTCCTGAAATGACCTTGCCCAGATCATCTGCTGATTCGTCGGGAAAACACCGTCTAAAGCCGGGAATGGGAAACCCATTGGTGAAGCCAGAAAATGAAATTCAGGACTGGAAATGTTGCGTTTGACAATCGCAGATTTAATGTTCAGGAATTCGGAGCCGATAAATGACCCGCCATCTTCTACAATCAGGCTTTCGCAGGTGGCTTCATGCGTGAGCGTAGGAAAATTAGCTGCTCCTCCCGGTATAGAAACAAACAAGCCCGGCCCCGGGACACCATCACTCCAGTTCAACGGGTTGTCCCAGTCATTGCTGGAATTTCCTGTCCAGTTTGTGCTATTACCTATGCAATCCTTCACAAGCATTACGACCGTGTTGTTGGGTTCCGCATCGAAGCAGGGCGAGTACATTATTGCTGTGATCTGATCACCGTTTGAGGGTGTATAGGTGAATTCTTCACCATTGTTTGAAATAATATTGCCATTAACAGACCATAGAAATGAATAATCCTGATTATCATTACGCTCAGGAGAAGCCTTAAAAATAACCGGTGTCCCGGCGCAAATATCGTTGGTACTTGCCGAAACGAATGTTTTGGTATTGTAAGGCATTACGTTGGCGCTACCAGGCATCCAGGTTGAATCACAGGCGTTTTTCCCCAGAATGTAATACTCACCTGCCTCCTGGTAGAAAACGACTGGCCCACCTGTACCGGTTTGTTCGGCACCCAGCTTAAGAAACCTTTCATCGCCAAATTTTTGATAGAGATAATAGGTGACATCGGTTTCTGAATTGTTTATTCCAAATTCGAATCCGACAGCCCCGCAATATTCGCCGCTTCCCCAAATTTCATAAGCAATCGGCGCTGATGTACAATCAGCGATCTCCATGTAATCTACTGAACCCAATGCTTTACTGTCAGGTAAATCGTAGTTATAAAAAGGCAGTGCAAAACTTTGCAAACCGGTGAGAGCCAGAAAAAGTAAGCTTAAAATAACCACTAACTTTTTTGTGTTGTGTAGTGTTGTTTTCATAGTAGTTGAATAACTTCGGGAAAATTCATTCAAATGAGTATAGCAGGATGTATTGATGATTTTTGGTTGATTCACAGGACAATATTTTAGTCTGAAAACTTCTTTTTGAAAGGCACTGATAAATTTAATGGAAAAATATTCATACTTCGCAGTTATTTTTAGTTCAATTACTGAAAATCAATTATATGGAACTAATTCTGCAAGCAAAATTGCTTTTAAAAGTGGTGCAATATACGAAACCCGGAAGCGCTTTTAGTGCGTCTAAGTATATTCACATCTCGTATATGTCAAATTAAGTATTTATACTAATCGTTTTTGCTGTTAAAAATGGTTAACCATTGTGCATATTCCATCAACTAACCCTACATTTGAATATTAATTTATAGTTTTATGGCTCGTCAGTTAATCCTTATTTTAATCATCAGTGGGATAGCAGTTTCCATAACTGCGCAGACCCTCAGCGGCAGAATAACCGAACCTGGTGGTCAGCCAATTCCTTATTCTACTGTTTTTGTGAAAGAGGCTTCCTTTGGAACAGCCGCGAATGAGGATGGATTTTTCGAATTACATCTTTCGGAAGGCGACTATACCTTCATATTTCAATGCATGGGATATCAGACCATTACAAAGAAGGTAAAAGTCAGTTCAATAAATAACCCAATGACCATTATTCTACCCGCGATGATTTATTCGCTGCAGGAAGTGGTTGTTTCCGATGGTGGTGAGGATCCTGCTTACCGGATAATGCGCAGGGTTATCCGCAAAGCTCCTTTATATGCCGGAATGGTCAAATCGTACAAAGCAGAAGTCTATATCAGGGGCAGCCTGAACATCCGGAAAATTTCTGCCATGGTGAAATGGATGGCCCGTGATGATCTGAAAGAATCCAATATTAAAGTAGGCGATACATATATTGAAGAATCGGTGAATGAGATTGAATTTACGGCACCAAATCTTACCCGGCAAAAAGTTAAATCAATCCACAGCACTTTTCCGGGTGGGAATGAGAACCGTTCATCGGGTGCCATCGGATTTATTTCAGGAAATATATATCAACCCGGAGCATTTGGCAATGCAAGATCGCCTATTGCACCCGGAGCATTTAACTATTACAGATTCCGGTATGAGGGTGTAAATACATACGAAGATGTCACAGTTTATAAAATCAAAGTCATTCCCCGTGGCGACGGTCCGCAATACGTGAAAGGTACCTTGTATATCATTGATGGTTTGTGGTGTTTCTACAGTCTCAACATCAACATCAACGAGCAGTTGGGCATGACCATTCAACTCAATCAGTCGTTTGGCGAAGTGAGAGAAGGGGCGTGGCTTCCGGTTAATAACCAGTATAAAATAGACATGGACCTGATGGGGAATGCAGGTGGATTTCTTTACACAACTTCTATCCGATATAACAACCTGATTGTAAACCCACCTGATATTAAGGCTGTTAAGCCTGCCGCAATAACTGACGCAAAGCCTGATTCAAGAAAAGCAAAAACAGAATCGAAGGTGGAAAAGCTTGATAAAAAATCTGCTGCCCTGGCAATAATTGACAGTCCAACAACAAAAGAAGCTTACCGTATGGCAAACATCCACAACCGGAAGGCTGAATTATTAAGAAAGGACTCGCTGAGAAACAACCACGAATATATAGAACACTATAAAACGGTTTTCGATAGTAACGCACGTAAGAATGATTCTGTTTTCTGGAATAAGATCAGGCCCATCCCATTGGCAAACAACGAATTAAAAAGTGTAAAGGCCTTTGATTCACTTCAATACCGAAATTCTACAAAAACATCAGATTCAACCAAAACCTCAAAACCAAAAAGTAAAAGGTTGTTCAATAACCTTATTTTTGGAGGACGCTATGAGCCAGATACGCTGCAATATTTTGAATTCGACGGACTTCTGGATCCATTTGGCCTGAGTTTTAATGTGGTGGATGGTTTTGTTTACAGGAGCGGGTTTAACTATCAGCGAAATCTTTCAAAAGAATCGATCCTGACAGCCGGAATTAAACCTGGCTATGCTTTCAGTCGAAATGCATTTCTGTGGGATGCCGGATTGGGTTATAGCAGCAAAGGAAAGCTAGGACATTCAGTGAACATAAATTTTGGTTCGGGCAGTTTTGATTTCAATAATGCCGGGGGCGCAGCTTCTATTGAGAACTCAGTTTCATCACTATTCTTCAGGCAAAATCTTTCACGGCTGTATCAAAAAGACTATCTTGAAATCAGGCATAGTATTGATATTCATCCTGAACTGAAGTTTTTGACTGGTCTTTCTATCGCCGAAGCAAGATTGCTTCAGAATGAAAGTGATTTTTCTTTTTTCTACAAGGATGCGAGAGGATATGAATCCAATGTTCCCGATGTAAGTGATTTCCGGATGCAAAACCACGAGGATTTATTTGTTGATTTTGCATTGTCCTACAAACCAATGCCCTATTATGTAATCAAAGATGGCGTCAGGGTTCCCCGGCGTGGCATGAACATGACCCCCACTTTCACCTTAAAATGGAAGAAAGCAATCCCAACAGGTATTTTTGATACCGATTTTGATTTGGCCACTTTAAGTGTTAAGCAGCTTATTAAGCCAGGCCGCGAAACCAGCCTGGAATACGTAGTCGAAGCCGGCTACTTTTTGAATAGTAAAAATGTATATTTTGATGATTTTATGCATTTTCGGACCCAGCCTTTGGTTGTGGGTATCAAAAATCCCTATCCGGTTTTTCAGATGGGTAATTATTACCGCTACAGCACTGATTCGTATTTTGCTGAAGGACACCTTGTTTATAAGACAAACAATTTATTGCTCAAAAGGTTGCCCGTGATCAGAAACCGGATGTGGAACGAAAGCCTGACGCTTAATTATTTGGTTGTTCCTGATTTTAAAAATTGTGTTGAATTTGGCTATGGAATCGGCAATTATCTTTATAACGTGGGGTTCTATGCAGGTTTTGAAGAAGGCAATTTCCGGATGGCCGGTTTAAGGATCTCACTTTGGGTTTTTAGTCAGCGGGAAATTGTTGTGGGAATGTGAAAAGTGAAAAGTGATGCTTCGACTTCGCTCAGCAACCAGGTGAAGAGTGAAAGCTTATTACTCAACTAACCTAACCTTAGCGTCCCGCTA
>Ga0105046_10008838_pt1 | contig 15816 bp, 8 predicted proteins | sample MAT03_FD_78385 | JGI IMG/M metagenome (GOLD analysis project Ga0105046, IMG submission 78385) | Freshwater microbial communities from Lake Fryxell liftoff mats and glacier meltwater in Antarctica - MAT-03 (megahit assembly) | ecosystem: Environmental > Aquatic > Freshwater > Ice > Liftoff...
CATTCCTTTGCACAACGAGTGTAGTTTGGATCCGAGTCGAAAAATCTTTGAATGTTGGCTCTCTTCCAGGCGCTGACCATGGCGGTTCTCCTTGTGATGTGGGATGAATGCCATGATCAGAACTTAACGGCATCGACTCGGGAATTCAAATTGTCGCTGCAATCCGCCATCGCAAATGCTAGCATTTGCGATTCGACTCGGGACTTTTAGTTGTCGCGGCTACGGAAAACTAGTTGTCGCTTTACAGAACTGCCATGAGAAAATAGTATTTGTCATCGAAGGACGTTCCTTCAAAGACGGAATCCAGCAGGACATCATCGCCGCCTAATTCAAAATCTCAAAACACAACATTTGACAATAGCTCAAATTCAATGCTGACAAAGCAATAGGAAAAATCGACGCCAACCCAAGTTGGTCGATCGTTGCGTAAGCGGACGCGAAACCGAAGTTTTTCGCAAAAACAAGTTAAGAGTTCGCTGGATTGAGCAATCGTGTGCTAAAGTTTACGTGTCTCTCATTATGAAACCGCGAAAGTCTAGCACACGATTTACGTGACGAGCTAAATCCAATGTTGTTAGAACCTGCAAGAGAACAGCGACAAAGTCGCAACAAAATCAAATCGACTTTCCGGCGTACTTTCCAATCTCTGTCATCCACACCCTGTACAGCGACCCAAATCGCTTCGATATATGTTCTTTGCGGCCTGTCCGGCTTGCTCGGCTTTGCGCCTTCAGTGGACGAGCCAATCAGCGGCGTATTCGGCGCGGTGCTACTATTTACACTTGCAACATCGATCGGGACCAAAGACTTTACCATTCGTTTTGATGTCATTGGATTAAGCATTTTCGCTTTTCTTTACCTTTGCCTTTTCTCAGCGACTGGGGCGATTGTAAATGGCACTCCTATTTCCATTTGGGCTCGCGGGCTAGTTCCATTTTTAGTCTTGGCTGTTTACTGGGTCATCCCTTCAAGGCCGTTGGCGGGAGATCTACAACACTGCGTGAATGCGATTCAAATTGGTTGCCTAATCTGGGCCGTGAAAGTAGCCATATTAGGGTGGTCTTTCCTGCCAGGCGTTCTTCATGGTTCAGTTGGAAGACTTACCTACGTAGTATCAAGCACTCTGGTGCCGTACGGACTGATAGGACTATCTCTTGTACTATTCAATCCAGACTTGCGATCTAAACGCACGATGCCAATCCAAGTCTTAATATTCCTATTCATGATCGTCGCATGTGGTTACCGCAGCCAAATTGTAATCGCAGCAGCTTTACTTATAATGCGAACTCTTAGGAGAAATGCGATTCTAGGAATGATTGCTTTCGGGACAGTTGCGATCTTGGTTTCAAGCTCAATTGCATTAATGCGTGATACCGAATTTTTCAGTACTAAACTCGAGCGATTCGAGGACGGCTTTGAGAACGGTTTCGAGGGACGGCGACAATTAGAAACGGAGTTCGCAATAGACGCTTTTCTGGAATCATACATGTTCGGCAAGGGACTCGGCTATCAAATTCCCATTTGGGCAATCGAAGACCATGGCAATCTAAAGCATATCGATCAAGCAACGATTGGGTACCTGCACAATGTTTGGTTATATCTGCTAATGGACCTAGGTTTGGCCGGTGCCGTAGCATACTGTGGATTTACCGTCGTACCGATATGGCGAGGTTTTGTGGCACGCCATAACCATAGCCAGTTAGGAAATCTTGAGGTTTGTATCGCAGTAACATTGGTATCAATTCTTATTTACAGCTCTGTGCAAGCATGTTTCCGATCTATTCAGGTCAACTTGGTAATCGCATTCTTGGCAGCAATTTCTTGTTCTGCGAATTCGATGCGGAGTCGTCACCGTGCGCAGTGCTAGGCAATTGCACTTGACGGGTGCAATCATAAGACTCAGTGGAATCACCGGTGTACTTGCGTCAAGCATCGCAGCCCCATACTTGCTTGGCGCAACGGTATATGGCTTTTGCTCCGCTGCCATCGCAATACCATTGTCGCTCCAAGGGTTAATGGAACCAGGCCTAAACAGCATCATGATCGCCCACATGCGGACCAGGGTAGGCCGCGCCAAGATTGCGCTCACGATGAGGGTAATGGCTTGCTTAGTGGTTCTTGGAGCCGTTGCGATTTGGTTTCACTTGCACAACTTTATTGCGAATGCGCAAACTCCGGATTTTTTTGTCTTTGCTCTATTGATCACCTTCCTCATCCTCTTTTTGCTTAACACATTACTTACAGGTTTGGCATACGCATTAAACTCGCATCATGCAATTATTCTGGGTTACACAATTCCCGGTGTGGTTTTTCTAGTCAGCGTTTGTTTACTTTCGCGATTTGATGCGAGGGGGTTTTTCTTAGCGACAGTAGCCTGGCAGTTGACGACGACCTCGCTGTACTTTTCAAACTCACGTATTCGAAGGAGCCTTGCATTGCTAGCTCGCGTTCAGCCGGCACCCATGCTGACTGGTTTTGCGACAGAAATCGTTCCTGCAATTTCGTCTCGAATAGCATTGGTTTCGCTGAATACGTTCAGCGTTGTTTGGCTCGCTGCAGTCTCTACGCCGGATGCGACGGCGTCATTTAAGGTAACACTTGCAATGATTGGACTTCTTCGATTCGCAATACCAATTTCGCCTGAGATCATCCAGTCGCTACTAGAGCAATCAGAAAAAAATCCTCATCGTTCAACGTTTCAGGCTATTTGGCTTGCTTGTGGCCTTGCGTTTTTCGCATCTGGCGTTTTGGCGTTTTTCGCAGATTCAGTCAGGGCAAGACTTTTGAATACCCTCGACGAGCCCGAAATGCTCGACTATTTGTTTTTTGCAGCGCCGTTTTTGTTTTGTATTGCACCGCTATCATCGGTCCTATTTGCATTTCGCATGAAGGTAACACTTGCAGTTTCAGCGATGTTGTGCGTCGTAGTGCAATTTTTATTTTCATATCTGTTCGGTGTTGCTCAAGGTGTTATTGCAGGTTCGATTGTCTTTGTAGTAGCTGCCTTGCCGGGACTCATTTGTATACGAGCCTCAGATATGCCAAGCAATCTCGGTCCTGATAGTTGTCGGTGAATCGAACTCAATTTCAAAGACCGGGACTGTCACTTTTTGCCAATAGTATCGGGATTCCCATTTTTGATTCATTTCGCAGCGACGGGGAGCAACGTCGCTAGTCACGCAAATCGACATGTTGTCGCAATGAGCGGACATGCCGTCTAGTTTCCAGTCTGCGGGAAGCAATCGCCACCTTACTGTAGCTGATTTTTTGAAGTTGGCGATTTTGTCCTCAACAACAAGGAGCTGGCTACTTAGTGAAACACAGCGATGGTGACGGGCACCTTTCCAGTCCCGATAGCTCGACGAAAGTACCTGCGAACCATTACTGGTAGCAGTGATCTCCGTTTGGCCAACCATTTTTATCCATCGGCCAAAAAGAAACCTACTAACACTTGGCATTTGGTCGCGCGCATCAAACTGAACTGTGCTATGCGATTCAGTTCCGGCGAAGTACCTCATCATTGACGTATTCGTGTTATATGCGTAAGAACCCGAATCACGAATAAGGTTTACTCCGTTAACCCAGAAATCAACGTGCAATGCGTCCGCGTGCGCGGGACGAAATCTGAAGTTCGGGATGCGAAAAAACACTGTTGCTTGGCGCGACTTTTGTTGAGAATATCCTGAAATGTTTTCTTGCTTGAGAATTGCGTAGCCACCATCAACGAATACTTGCGATTGCTTTTGAGATAATACATCGAGCTTCTCGTCTAAACCTAGCCATCGAGCTGGCAAATCCCACGGTCCAGGCTCACGATACGAGCGTGCGTTCAAAAATAGATTTGCAGCTAGTTGAAGTGAGGGGCGAAAGTCACGGTAATCACTGTCTGTGAGTGGCAATAATCTTGCACCGTCGTTATTCCCAAGGTTGGGGGCGTCTCCTGTAGCGGGATCGGTGAATTCAAATAGCCAGATTGTAGCCGCGACTGCCTTCTCATAGAAATGGGCACTGAACGAGGGCAAGCCGAGATCGCGTCTCCAAACTTCCACCATGGAAAGTGTATCCAACGCCAAGCGATGGTAGTTCACGCTGTACTGGCTGAAGCTGCCATCCCTTGCAAACAGCGTTTCAACTCGATCTTCGATCAAATGCCGTCCCGCCTGCTCCCAGCTAACATTGGGAGATTGGCCCCGCGATTCGTTCTTGAGTGCATGAATAGAACTAAGCCAAGTTCCGCCGACGAATAGTGCTGCAGCTTCTGAAAGACCATGGTTATTGTTTTGTGCGATCGCATATCCCGTCGTTGCTTCAATTCGCTTGAGGTGCGCCTGAATCAATGCTAGTAAAGCAGGCTTTGTATGAAAAACCCAGTTTGGATCTGACTTTGCTGCACCATATAGCACGATTGATGTCATCGCCAAATGCAAAACACGAATAGACGCTTCTTGTCCACACTTCCAATTCGGGCCTTGATACGGCGGGTTCTTTTCGCACCAGTCCCTCAACCATCTATTTAGCCGCGCGATCTCGGTTTTTCCAGTGTAGGTTTGACTTGAATTTATGGCAGGATTAACCGCAGAGGCGCGCTGCGCCATCGCCAACGCCCAGTCCATTCTCGACGCTTCCCAAATGCACTTGATGTCGCATCCGTTCTTGGAAAAATCGGGTATCATCCACCATGGCTTATGTGGATCAGGAATCTTTTTGTTATGAATAGGGTCGCGAAACCAATCTGGGAATGTGGAATCCCGAAATTGAGTAAACCAGCCAAAGCAATGGTCACTGTCGGTCCACTTCATCGATGGTAGTGCGTCGCATTGGCTGATGCTTTCACCAAAGAAGTCTCCTGGAGGAATCCTGGCCTGTATTCGTCGAGCAGGATTAAAGCCTGATTTAATACCGATCCGGTAAACCAAGCCCCGAACCAGACTGTCAAATCCCAATCGCCTGTAGGCATCAAATTTATCAAGTAAAACTGACATTCAATGAAAGCTCAAAATAAAAACCGGGGCTGCTTTAGAAACGTCGGTTGCTAATGAATAACTCTATGCCTGTGGGCTCTTACGCTTTAACTGCGTTCTCTGACGCAACGATCGACTCCGCGTTATGATTCGATGAAATCGTTTGAAGGCAAGAGTCTGAAGAAGATGGCCGCAGGGTAATTGGTCTGCCTTCCCGCAAGCTCATCACTGCCCCAAACGTGGTTAATGTTGTTCGATGAAGTTCTTCCCATGGAATAGGCCACTTGCCAGTAGCAATGCCATTGGCAAATGCGTCAAGCTCCTCAGCAATGCCTTTGCCCTGAGGTGTTTTGATGCGTCGAATACGGTTCTTTTCACTTAGTTCAACCGTGCGAAAATCGTCGATGACAGCCATCATCCCATCCCCAAGCACTTCGATGCGTTCTTTCGAGAATGCGCGATCACCACCAGCCAAATAGCCAATTGAGCTAATCGATCCATTTTCATGACGAATCGTAATGAATGCCTGGTCATCGACAATCGACGGCGCTAACGGGCCTCCGATACACGTTGCAAAAACTTCACTCGGAAGGCTACCCGTCAAAAACGTAACTAAGTCAATCGCATGGCACGCTTCGCCGATGATACGGCCCCCACCTTCTTCCGGATGCTGAACCCAAACGTCTGCTGGAATCGCTCCCGCGTTAAAGCGGTACTGAATTGTTATTGGAGCATGCACTCGTTCGAAGTGTTTTTTTACAATCCTCGCAGCAGCTGAGAATCTGCGATTGAATCCAACCATCAATATCTGATTTGGATTTTCGCGTACTGCCATTTCAATAGCCGAAAGCTGTTTTTCGTTGACAGCAAGTGGTTTTTCTACGAATACATTCTTGCCGGCACTTAAACTCGAAATGGTCTGAGCTGAGTGCAGGTCATGGCGAGTCAGAATCATCGCTGCATTGATTGCCATGTCGCTGATCACAACGCTTTCATCTGCTGTTGAGCGTGCAAACCCAAATTTTTGCGCTGCGCTTTGTGCTGATAGACCACTAGCTGAGCAGAGTGTCTTGAGTTGAAAGGCGCTGCTCTGAGCTAACTTGGGGAGCATCGACATTCGAGCAAAATTACCAGCACCTAAGACTCCCAGGCTAATATGCGGTTGTGCCGCAGTAGAGGTAATGCCTCCGTGCTCGACCACCTTATTCGGCACAATACACTCGATGGGCGCATAGTTAAGTATGATGCCTAGAAATGGCTCGGTCCCCTCAGAAATGATTGAGTATGCGCGTTCAGCATCCTGGATCTCGAAACGATGGGAAATAAGGTGATCAACCTTGAGTTTTCCGCTGCTGATAAGCTGGAGCACCGATTGGATATTGCGTTGCTCTGTCCAGCGGACATGTCCAATGGGGTAATCAATCCCACGGTCTTCGTAGTTTGCGTCATATCGCCCCGGTCCATACGAACACGACACGACAAACTCCGCTTCCTTGAAGTACATCGGACGACGCGGAACATCCAGTCCGACGACACCAACTAAGACAATGCGCCCCTTGACCCGAACAGCTTCGCACGCTAATTCAATGGGTCCGTTGCTACTTGTCGACGCGGTGATAAGTACGGCATCGACGCCCGCTCCTTGGGTCAGTGTTTGAACTTGCTTCGCAGAGATACAAGGCAATGCAATTTCAGCACCGCTTTGTAACGCCAAAGTACATTTACTTGGGTCTGGATCGGTACCGATGACGCGGCACCCGGCCGCTGCCAGGAGGCCAACTGCAATCTGCCCTACGAGTCCCAATCCAATGACAAGGACTGAGTCGCCAAGTGTTGCTCGCGAAAGTCGAACGCCTTGCATTGCAATCGACCCAAGTACAGCAAACGCAGCCTGGTCGAACGATACTGAATCATCAAATCCAGCACATAATTGCATGGGTACTGAAACAATTCCAGCGTGCGGGCCATTGCTTGCTACGCGATCTCCAACTTTAAACTGAGATACGCCATTCCCGGCTGCTAGAACAACGCCCGCCGAGGAATAGCCCAATCCAAGTGGTTGATCAAGTTTGTCGCGGACTTGCCGCAGCGTGTCAAGGATGCCCTCGGTTTTCATTTTGTCGATGACTCGCCGCACTTGGTCCGGACGTTCTCGCATTTTGCCAATCAGGCTTTTCTTCGCGATATCCATCACCATTTTTTCAGTACCGGCGGAGATTAACGAACTACGATTCGCAATCAAAACCTCACCGGTCCGTGCAATTGGGTCTGCGAGGGTAACAACATTGGTTACACCTGTTTTGATGTTTTGCTGAACTTGCTTCATGGTCGTTTCAGATTCGCAGACGGTAAGACACTAAGTTCAATCTAAGCTTTTTGACTGGAAGGGCCGTGATTCTGATTTCTTACGAGATCAAAACTATGTTTCCACGTCATGCATGGCTTCTCGATCATGGCCCACACTAAGAAAGCAAATGTTAAACCCAATGCGGTGGTAGTCAAAACTATATGAAGCGGCTGCTCAATTTGAACGTCTAAGTTTACAGCTAGCATCTGAAATAGATAAAGCCACTAAGAAATATCGCATCAACGCAGAAGCTTCTTCGTTACTTCACGTTAGAAAAACGCTGTCGCTAAGACTTGGCCACAGCAATTCTTCAATTCTTCAATTCTTCAATTCTTCGAAGGCCAACTTTGGCTTTGGTTAGTGGTTCACTCTTAATCTGAGGCTTCATAATGACTCACATACGAAGATCCACTGTGCGTAATTGGCAGACAACGCCGGCAAACCGATCATCCGAAGGTGGTCAAAATTGCGCACTTTCCTAAGCGCTTCGTTCGATGATTGTCGGCTTGTATCGCGAGCGATACCTTGCTCCTGCTGGGTCAATCACCACCTTCGCTTCCAACTCCGCATCCGATATCAACTTAAAGCCAGAGTGATCAACCAAAAACACAACGATATCCGCGAGCTTGATCGCTTCGTTCCGAGTGACCAGCGAAAGGCCCTCGATATGATTAACATTCGGCTCGACAACTAGTAATTCACCAATGTCGCGTCTCTTCAAGTCATGGATAATTTCCAATGCCGGACTTTCTCGTAGATCGTCAATATCAGGTTTGTAGGAGGCACCCATGCAGGCGATCACAGGGTGTTTAAATTTGGATGCAAATTCGGCGACACGATCCGCAACCCAGATCGGCTTGGCGTCGTTTACTTGGCGAGCGGTGCGCATGACGAAAAGATCAATGCTAAACTCGTGCTTTGCCTTGTCGATCAAGAACCAAGGGTCGACGGCGATACAATGTCCACCTACGCCGCATCCGGGTTGGAGAATGTTGACACGGGGATGGCGGTTGGCTAGTTCAATCAGCTCTCGAACGTTGATTCCCAGGTGATCACAAAGTATCGAGAGTTCATTTGCAAACGCGATCTGGTTATCTCTACTAGCATTTTCAACTAGTTTTACTGTTTCAGCGGTGCGGCAATGGCAAGAAAATATTTGCCCTTTTACAAATCGACGGTACAAAGCCACCGCAGCACGGGTGGATGCGTCGTCGATTCCACCGATCACGCGGTCATTATGAATGACTTCGCGCAGAATAGATCCCGGTAACACACGTTCGGGGGCATGCGCAAAGTAGAGTTGGCCGGGTTGGAAATCGGTCGAGTCGTAGACCAACTTCGCAATCAACTCAGTCGTGCCTGGCGGACTGGTCGACTCAAGGACCACTAGACTTCCGCGTTTTAGATATGGGATGATCGCTTTGGTAGCGTTCAGCACGTAAGAAAGATCGGCACTTCGGTCGTCGTTGACCGGCGTTGGCACACAAAGCAAAAAAGCATCCGCTTCGGCCGCGTGATCAAACGCTTCCAGTCTTCCACTATCGACGACGCGTTGCAATAGCTCATCAAGATCGGGCTCAATGAAATGGCTCCGTCCTTGATTGATCGCATCCCGAGCCCGCTGATTCGGTTCGAATCCGTGAACGCGATATCCATGATTTGCCAGTACGGCAGCCGTTGGCAAACCGATATAGCCTAGGCCAACAACACAAACGATCGGCAAGTCGGTGAAAGGAACGGTGCTAGAATCAGCGGACGCAAATACTTCTAAGCGATTCATGTTATACTGGTTTTAGGTTTGAATTCGGATCTGTATTAGATGCGTAGCTAGGAACCAACTCGGCTAATCGATGTCGAATGACCTTTGAATCAGAATCGACTATTTGAAGTATTGATTTGATTTCATCATGAATGGAAATATCTTCGTAAACTCTGGGGCGAGCAGCACGAACCTTGCAGTGTTCTGTCGCGAGTGTCATCTCATCGTCAAAATAGAGCTCCTCATACAACTTCTCGCCTGATCGAACTCCGGTAAACTCGAACTCGATACTTCCTGGCGGTAGCCCACTGAGACTTACCAAATCTTCGGCGAGTTGAACAATTGACACTGGTTCACCCATGTCAAGAACATAAATTTCACCACCCTTGCACATCGCAGCGGACTGCATCACAAGCTGCGCAGCTTCTGGTATCGACATGAAGAAGCGTGTCATACGTGAATCAGTGATCGTAATTGGGCCGCCCTGTTCAATCTGCTGTTGAAAAATCGGGATAACACTTCCAGCACTGCCGAGCACGTTTCCGAATCTGACTACAACGAAGCGAGTTTCGCTGGTCTGTGCGAATTCGTTGACAACACGTTCAGCAAGGTGCTTGGTACATCCCATGACGCTGGTGGGATTGACGGCCTTGTCGCTACTTACCATTACGAAATGTGTCGCTGAAAACTCATCTGCCAACGCGGCCACAACACTTGTGCCGTAGATATTATTCTTGACGGCCTCACCAACGTGGAGTTCCATCAGCGGAACGTGCTTGTGTGCGGCGGCATGAAAAACGATATCGGGCCTTGAGGTCTCGAAGATGCGCCGCATGCCTTGCTCGTCGGTAATGCTACAAATCGCTTGTGTTAGCGTTATTCCAGCCTCATTTGCCTTAGCTTGAAGCTCCAAATGAATCGCATGAATTCGATTTTCCCCTCTGCCGAGAAGAATCAGTTCAGTGGGGGCAAAACCGAGCAATTGACGACAAATCTCGGAACCGATGCTGCCACCCGCTCCGGTGACAAGAATGCGTTTTCCTCGTATAAGCTTTACTAGGCGGTCCGAGTCGAGTACCACCGGCTCTCGCTTTAGCAGGTCATTGATCGCCAATGGGCGAAGGGGGATTTTTGCTGATCCTTGCAATGCGTCTTCCATTCTTGGTAGGACGCGGAGCTCAAGTTCGTTTGCATTGCAATCCTGAACAAGCTGACGCAGATCGCGACCGGAGAGTAATCCAGAAGGAACGAGGACATCGGTTGCTCGGTACTTCTTTGCAATCTCAGCGATATCTTTGCTTAAGCCAGCGACGGGAACGCCGCTGAAGATCGTCGGATGCCAGCGAGTTTCGTGAGACACCATGGCCGTGATACGAAGCTCAATGAAATTGTTTGAATTGATCTGTGCCGCTAATTGCCCTACAGAATGACCAGCACCGACCATAATCGCTGGTTTGCGAACTCGATTTTGCCAGATCGGATTTACTCGTTCGTCAAAGAACCGCAGGCTACATCTCAGTCCGCCGACGACAACAATGGTAAGAAGCGTATCCAAGAGGATCGAAAGACGTGGGATCTGGGACTCAAAGAGCAGGAAGAAATAATCAACAAAGGCGATCATCAGCATCGAAAATAGCGAAACTCGTAGCAACGAACTCAAGTCTGCAAACGTCACGTATCTCCACCATCCATGGAAATGCCTGCCAAAGTAAAAGACGCCGATTTTGACAATGACAATTGCGGGTAGTGTATCCAAAAGCAACTTGGAGGCCGCTTTTGTAAGTGCGAAATCGTATCTGGCGGCGAAAGAAAACGAATAGATCAGCGAGAAAATTACTGTGTGTAGCAGAATGAGCAGCGGAACGCGAATTTGAGGCTGCCTGACCGCCAAGAGAAGGCGTCTAAGAGCCAGTTTGGTTCTACTTTTTAGTTTGTCTGAAGGATTCTGATTCATCACAAGGAATTCTCAATAAGTGTCTGACTAGCAACCGTCCATTCAAAGTTCCAATCGAACTATAAAAGAACTCAGCCGATTCTGAACACAACTCCTTGTCGTGTCGATTTTAGTGGATCAGGTATGTTTCGATCACACGTTGAAACATAGTTTCCAACGCTGGACATGAACGAACAAAATTGCTTTGCGGCGGTTCATCGCATGCTAGAATTTCCGATTAAAACGTTTGGATCGGTAACTCCTGCCTTCGTTTCTTGCGCTGAATACGTGGAGTGATACTTCCCGATGTAGCCGTACTGGTTTCGGGAGTAGGTTCCGTATCCGTATGATTTTTGAGCCGACTTATCAACACCGTTGACAACGATCGCAGCCGGTTGGATTTCGATGTCGGAAAGTATTTTGATGGCATGCTCTACCGGGCGGCGCCCATTCTTGTTGACACGCAAGGTCAAAATTACCGAGTCAACGATCGGCGCGATGATTGCGGGATCAGCGACCGCGAGAAGTGGTGGTGCATCGACGAGAATAAGGTCATATGCACCTTGGGCCTCCGTCAATAGAGTGGACAGCCGGAGCGATTCCAAAAGTTCCGCAGGTTCGGACGTACTTTTTCCATGTGGCATTACGAACAGGTTCGGCATTTCCGTGTTATGAACGCATTCAGAAAGACCCTTGTTGTTTTCAAGAATATCTGCAAGTCCTGGCCCACCTTCGATTCCAAAAAGCTTGGCGATCATCGGACGCCGCAAGTCGGCGTCGATCAGGAGCACCTTCTTGCCCGTACGCGCGAATGAAATCGCTAAGTTTGAGATCGTCGTTGACTTGCCATCACCTGGTTGCGGGCTTGTCATCATCATGGTTCGCACCGCTCCTCTGCGGTTTGAAATCAGCAAGGACGTTCGAGCAACACGATAGATTTCCGCCTCGGCAGAACGCGGCGAGTGAAATGAGACGAGAGACGGGGAGATTTTGGTCTCCGGTTGGCCGTTGCTTCGAATCTTCTTGGGTACGAATCTAGGAACGTGGGCAATGATCGTCGCTCCCGTTACGTTCTCAATGTCTTCGGCACTGTTGAACGTTTTGTCGAGCAAGTCAGCGACAATCGCCATTGCCACGCCGAGCCCAAAGCCTAGGAACAAACCCAGTCCCGCCAGTATTGGTAGTTTTGGCCACGCTGCTCTTGTCGCTGGCTCCGAGTTGGCAAGTAGGTCCGTTGAGAATCCAGCGTATGAGCGGGACAAGTTGAGTTCTTGAAGTCGCAAAATGACTTGATCATACCTTGCTTGAGCACGGTTCAGTTTAGCACGAAGCGCGGTGCCGCGCATAAAGTCGACCTCAACTTCCTTGGCCGCAACATGCTCGGTTTCGGAGTCAGTTAGCAAAATGGTTTTTCGCTTCTCTAGCTCCGCAATATCGTTTCGCAGGAGAAGTGTATAGGTCTTTAGCATTTCGCTTGGATCTAGCTTGCGAACGCTCAGCGCCGCCGTCGCGGGGGCGTTTTTCTCCATGAACTGCTTCGTTATTTCAATCTCTTGTTTTGCTGCATCAACAAGCGGATGACTTGCTCCAAACGCGTCCTTGAGAGCTTGCTGTTTCTGAATTAACTCAAGAAGACGGTTGTAGTTAACGCGTGCTGCTTCGGCGCGAATTGGCTGTTCGGCTTGAAATGCCTCTGACTGTGTTTCGCCACTAGTCATTTCGAGGAAAAGCTTTAAACGCTCAACCTCTTTTTGGCTTAATAACGCAAGAAAATTGATTTTGTCTTTTTCGCTTTCGCTCGGCTTTTGGATGGAATAAAAGTTATTGATCACCTCAAGTCGTGATTTTTGCTCAGCAAGAGTGTTGCGAACTAGATTCAACTCAATTTCTAGTTTTGTCATGCGTTCTTTATGAATGTCTTGAACTTTATCACCGTCGATAAGGGCAGGGACAGACTGCAGAAAAGTACGGTAATCTTCGTCAGCAAGGGAGAGTTCGGTTTCATGCGTCGCGCGAGCTTCTTCGATCAACTTTGCCGCCTGCTGAGAGGAGTCCTCACCATGAGACTCGACGTAGCGACGATAACTCTCAAATACGGCGGTCAAAATGGCGGCTGCATCGTCAGCGCTAGGGTCGCGAAAGCTCGCTCTGAGCACCATCGCGTCGCGCGATGTCCCTTCACCGCCACGGTAAACGCCAAGATTTTCGACGATATGATCGATCGCACTTACGCCCTTGGCTGCGGCTTTTTTGAAAGACGCAAAATCAGCAAGCTTGTTTGTCTTCACAGCTTCAGCCAGCAGCAGCCGACTTGTGATAAGCCGCATATGCGTCGCGAGCTGATCTTCTTGAATTGCGTCACCACTAGCGTTCGCGCCCGAGATCGTACCGGCGTTGGTAAGTTCGCTTGAGCGCTGACCGACTAGAATCTCAATGTCCGACTGATACAACGGAACCGTCGTGTAGAAATACAAAGCGGCAAGTCCGACGCCTAACATAGTTCCGAATACGACATATTCCCATCGCTTGCGCAGGGTAGCGAATAGATTGATCTGTAGTTTTGAATCGTCGTAGTCGTTTTCGTCCGTGTTGGAAGTCATAGTTATCTACGTCCGGGGTACAAACTGAAGCGATTGTTGGGATGTCTGAGAAGCGTTACTCTGAACGTTGTGCGATTTCCACACGGATTCGCGTTGCAAGTTGACTAAATCTTTTGTCTTCGGGGGTCAGTGTATTACCGAGAACGACGTGTCGGAGGGCTTCTTCAAGGCTTCCGTTGGCCCGCAATGTCTCGGCGGCCTTGTATCGATAGTTGGAGTTCTTCGGTGCTGACTTGACGGCGGCCAACCATTGGTCTTTAGCCGCTACTTTATCATTCACCATTTCAAAAATGGATGCTGCCACCGCATGACGGCGTTCTACGGTAACCCTAGAATCCACTAATAGCTGATCGACAACTTCGCGTGCTAGGGTCTTGTCATCTTTGTTGATATGCGGAGCAGACTTTAGGTCCGCTTGTAAAACAGTTTGAATCAGTGCAACCAGCATTTCCGGTTTTGACGGTGGCATAAGTTTTGCCGCAAGTTCTATTGCGTTCACGCGTTTGAGCCCAAAGGCTATAATCGTTTTGTCATGCGATCGCGATACAGCAAGGCAATCTGCCCAAGACTTAGTCATTTGCTCGGTGTTGCCGCTGTAATAGGCGTACAGCCCGCACGCATAAAGCTTATCGGGGTCGCTCTTTGAAATCGCCGCAGCTTGGCTAATCCATGTGCCAACGTCCCAGTTGCCAAGCGGTGACAACACGGCACCGGTGAGATGCAGTTGAGAGAACAACGGGTTTGCACTCAGCCCAGAGGCAACATCACGTAACGCTAAGCCCAGTGGCTCCTGCATCAACGGCTCCGCAAGCAAACTTTTGATGGTCGCGTTTTGAGAAGCCGGCGCGAGTGATGAGATGATGCCGAAAATTACATCGGGCTGAGTATTCTCCCAGGAGATCGACTCTCCCGCCAATTTTCCTGCATCAATGACTGCAGATCTGTATCGTGCGAATTGATACATAGCGCGGTGCCGGTAGAGCACGGCTCGGTCCGGTTGCGATGTGATCGCGTCATTGAGGATCGCGATGCGTTCATCGATCAGCTCTTGGGGAAGTTTTTCTTTCAGATCGGCGACCGCAGTCCGTTCAATCGCTTGATCCCCGATCATTTCTAACTCTGTGTATTTAATGCAGTAGCAAGTCAGGACGGCGCATGAAGCGAAGATGACGATGGCACCAATTGCCTGAGATGCCGATGAGCGCTGAACGGTAAGTTTGTTTCTAACGGATGCCGCAAGGCCACCGAGAATCCCAAAGAACGAAGCATAAAGAAAGAGATTTGCTGGGATGGCGATCACAAAATCTACCGTGCTATGGACAACGGCACATACCAAAACGATCAGTCCAAAGACAGCGAACGCTTTATCTTCATTCGAGTTTGCCCGGATTAGTAAACGAACGACAACGTACGCTGCCCAGCCAATCATTCCTATCAAAACGGCTAGCCCAAAGATTCCCGACTCTGTCAGGACTTGTAGGTACTGGTTGTGCGCTTCCTGAAACCAAACGGAGGTCGGAGTGGTTTGGTCGGCCAGCGTTGCGTATCCGTAGGTCCCTAAACCGGAGCCGAAGGGCAAGTAGTTGATAGCCGTTGCGGTTCCATTTCTCCAATGGTTCCACCTCTCATCGAATGAAAAGGATTCGAAAGTCATTCGATTCAGCTTGGCTTCGATTTGCTGTGACGCTTGGGCTGTCGCGATCGATAGAATCGCCAAGAACACCGCGAGAATGACACCGCTCTTGCCAATTTGCATTTCACGTCTGAAAGCAAAAACAACAATCACGAGAGCCGCGATTGCAGCGACCCATGCTCCGCGTGACAACGATGCGACGACGCCTACTACGATCAGGCACCCGATCGTTATCAGGCTTAGCTCTTTTACTGAAAACACGCGTTGAGGATGGTTGTAATGGCGGTTTTGGTACACGCCAACACGAGAGTTTGCTCTCGATCCGAAGAGCGGTTTTGAGCGGCTGGAGAACAGCAGCGCTGCTGCTGCTGCCACGCCTGGAAGAATCGCTGCGGCCCCCGCGTTGCGGTAGTAAAAGCTCGAAAACGGCAAGGCTCGGGTTGTGTTTGCAATGCCAGGTAGCACGTCAACGGCACCGTTTGATCTCTGAACGATCCCCCAAACCGATAGCGCGGCGGTATTAACCAGCACGAACCAGAGAAAAATCGTTCGCCACCTTCGAGTGCCAAACAAAAGCGACGCA
>Ga0105046_10008840_pt1 | contig 15816 bp, 17 predicted proteins | sample MAT03_FD_78385 | JGI IMG/M metagenome (GOLD analysis project Ga0105046, IMG submission 78385) | Freshwater microbial communities from Lake Fryxell liftoff mats and glacier meltwater in Antarctica - MAT-03 (megahit assembly) | ecosystem: Environmental > Aquatic > Freshwater > Ice > Liftoff...
CGTGAAAGTGGCGTCGGGCCAATACGGCAGCGGCGAGATCGTCCTTTACCGCTCGCTGATCGGCATGCTGCTGATGGCAGCGATGCTGCGATTGCAGGGCATCAGCGTTCGTACACCGTATCTTGGCCTGCACTTCTGGCGCAGCGCATCGGGTGCGCTCTTGCTACTTGCCATTGGTCTGCTGGCAACGGCAGCGCATTGGCTCATGATCAGGACGCGCGCGTACGGCACCGGCGCGACGATGGGTGTGGCGGCGCTGCAGTACATGGGAATCGTCTACCCGTTCATTCTGGGCGTCTGGATCTTCGATGAGAAAGTGACGGCGCTGGCGTTGGCCGACATGGGGCTCATCATTGATGCCGGCGTCTTCGCAACACTGCTGGGCAAGCGCAGCGCATCGCCTAAAACTGCTTCAAGACCTGCATCGCCAAGCGACCTTTGAAACCAGGAATTCCCGTGTCCTACAGCACCCTCATCAGCACCCGCGAATTGCAATCGCTGCTCGCATCCGAGCACCCCACCGTGATTCTGGACTGCAGCTTCGACCTCACAGATGCCGGTGCGGGCGAGCGTGCGCACGCCGCTGCACATCTGCCAGGGGCCCATTACGTCCACCTGGACCGCGACTTGTCCGGCATCAAGACGGGTCGTAACGGCCGCCACCCGCTGCCCGATCGCCAAGCATGGGCAGGCAAGGTAGGCAACTGGGGCATCGCGCCCGCTATCCAAGTGGTGTGCTACGACGCACAAGGCGGTCCTTATGCGGCGCGCGCCTGGTGGCTTCTGCGCTGGCTGGGCCATTCCCAAGTGGCGGTGCTGGACGGGGGGATCTCGGCGTGGACGCGCGCCGGAGGTGCCACGGCGTCGCAAGCCTTCGACGAGTACAACGCACAAGCACAAGCACAAGCACAAGCACAGGCACCGTACCCGGCTGCTGCACAGCCCGCGATGCCGAGCATCGATGCCGGCAGCCTGCTGGCGCGGCTGGGCACGCTGACGGTACTGGACGCACGCGCAGGCGAGCGCTTTCGCGGAGAAGTGGAGCCACTGGACCCCGTAGCGGGCCACATTCCCGGCGCAAAGCTGCGTTTCTTCAAGGACAACCTGCAGGCCGACGGCCGCTTCAAGCCTGCCGAGGTGCTGCGTGCCGAGTTCGCGGCGCTGGGTGCCGACCAGGGCGAAGTCGTAAACCAATGCGGATCGGGCGTGACGGCGTGCCACAACCTGCTGGCGGCCGCGCATGCGGGGCTCGCCATCGGCACGCTGTACCCGGGTTCCTGGAGCGAGTGGTGCAGCGACCCCAGCCGCCCGGTGGCGAAAGGCTGAAGCCGATTTGCCCATGACGTGGTGAAGGCTTGACGCTCGTCAAAGCGAGAAGCAGCCGCAAGTGCACACTTGCCGCCATGCAGCGGAGTCCCGCTGCATGGCGATCAGGAGACACCATGTACGAACGCATCCTCTTTCCAACCGACGGGTCGGAGATCACGGCCAAGGCCCTGGGCACGGCGTTATCGATGGCCAAACTGACAGGCGGCGAGCTCTGCGTGCTGGCCGTCAAGGATCCTTTCCCTTACAGCGCCATATCCGAGATGCAACCGGTGCCGCCGCAGGAGTACTTCGACGCACAAGAGCGCATTGCCACGGCCCGCGTACAGGCCGTGACAGCCGCCGCAGCCCAGGCCGGCGTCCGCTGCAGCGGCGCGACGGTGGAGGCCGATCAGCCTTGGGAGGCCATCCTGGACCACGCCAAATCACGAGGCTGCGACCTGATCGTGATGGCCTCACATGGCCGCCGAGGCGTCAGCGCCCTGTTGCTGGGCAGTGAGACGCAGAAGGTTTTGACCCACTGCACGCTCCCGGTTCTGGTGGTTCGGTGAAGTTGCGGTGAAGTTGCAGTGAAGTTGCAGTGAAGTGGCTGCCGGGCACTAAGGCAGCCAAGGCAAGCCGTCGGCAGACGGGTCCTGTGCCGTGCTGTGCGGAGGAATAGGGCGCCACTGGCGGGTACGATCGAGCGATGGAACCTCGAGCGACATCGGCTGGCCTGATCGGTGCAGTCGACATGGGATCGAACAGCTTCCGGCTGGAGATCGCGCAACTGCATCAAGGCCGCTATAAGCGGGTCGACTACCTGAAGGACATGGTCCGTCTGGGTGCAGGGCTGGATCGCGACGGCATGCTGTCAGAAGAGGCCGCCCAACGGGGTTTGGCCTGTTTGCGACGCTTCTCGGCCCGATTGGCCGGATTCGAGACGTCTCAGGTTCGCGCAGTGGCCACCCAAACCCTGCGTGAAGCCCGCAACCGCAACACGTTTCTGCTGCGCGCGCAAGAGGCTCTGGGATTCCCCATCGAGGTGATTTCGGGCCGTGAAGAAGCCCGGCTGATCTACGCCGGCGTGGCCTTCTTGCAGCCCAGCACAGCCACACGCCTGGTCATCGACATCGGCGGACGCAGCACAGAGTTGATTCTGGGCAAAGGCCGCACACCCATGGTGACGGAATCGTTCGGTGTGGGCTGCGTCAGCTTGTCTCTGCGGTTCTTCGAGGGCGGTCGCATCACCGAAGCCGGCTTCCGCGCGGCACAAGTCGCAGCCGGTGCCGAACTCGAGGCAGCACTGCAGCCCTTTGCACGCGAGCATTGGACGCAGGCCCTGGGCTCCTCGGGCACTGCAGGTGCGGTCTCGCAGTTGCTGGTGGCGTCCGGGCAGACCGATGGCCGCATCACGCCTGAAGGTTTGCGCTGGTGCATTCAGCAGTGCCTGCAGGCAGGGCACATCGACCGCATCAAGATGCCAGGCTTGAAGTCGGAACGCCATGCCGTGCTGCCCGGAGGCCTGGCCATCCTCTACACGCTGGCCACGCACTTCGGTATCGACGAGTTGTGGCCCGCCAAGGGTGCCTTGCGCCAGGGAGTGGTCATCGACCAGCACGAGCGCTTGCAGGCCTTGCAGGAGGGTGCCGGGGTCGATATCCGTGACGCCACGGTGCGCGACATGCAGCGCCGGTTTTCCGTGGATACCGAGCAGGCCCAACGGGTTGCTTCGGTAGCCCTGGCCTTGTTCGACACCGCCGTCCCCGAGCCTGAGATCGACACCCGGCGCGAATTGGCCTGGGCCTGCGCATTGCACGAGATCGGGCAAATGGTCTCGCACCACGACCACCATCGCCACAGCGCCTACCTGATGGCCAACGTCGATGCAGCAGGCTTCTCACAAAGCCAGCAACGGCGCATCGGCGACATGGTGCTGGGGCAACGAGGCGGCCTGCGCAAGATCGAACCGCAGATGGCCAGCGAAACCTTTGCTTGGCAGGTCTTGTGCCTGCGCCTGGCTGCGATCAAGTGCCATGCACGCGGTGAGGTCAGCAGCAAGGCACTGAGCCTGGCCGCACGCGGCCGAGAGGCTACGCTGAGCTGGAAACCAGGCTGGGCGGACAAACACCCGCGTACGGTTTACCTGCTGCGCGAAGAGGTCGCGGCATGGGTGCGCAGCGGCCCCTTGCGCTTGGTGCTGCCCGAAAACTGAAACGGGCACTGACTGAGCGTCCCGCTTGTCTAGACGAGTTCAGGCGATACAACGGCGTGCAGCACCACCTGCAAAACGCCTTCACGCTCGCGGCCGCGCAGCCACCACACCGCACCTTTGCGAACTGCCCAAGCTTGGGGTTGTGCGGCCAGCAAGTAAGCCGCCGCCAGCCCCAACGTAGGTTGATGGCCCACCACGAGCACCGGTTCGCGGGCGTCGGGCCAGCGCACGGCATGCAGCAAGCCCTCAACGTGGCCCTCGGGACCCAATTCGGCCACGGTCTTGATCTTGCGATCCAAGGCTGCAGCGGTTTGCTGGGCACGCCGCGCCGGGCTCGACAACAGCCGCGCGCCAGCGGGCAGCTGCGTATTCAGCCAAGCCGCCACGCGCTTGGCCTGGCGTTCACCTTTGGTTGTCAGGGCGCGGTCCAGGTCGGCGTCTTCACCGTGGAGCTCGTTCGCTTCGGCATGGCGCCACAGAATGAGGTCCATGTTGGTATCTCCCAGTTCAGCTGTAACGCTGCATCAAGGCCTGCTGCGCAGAATCGCCCCGCTCGGCCACCCGCTTGTAACGGCCCTCGCTGTCCAGCGTCCAGGCGTCCAATTGGTCATGCAGGTAAGGCACCAGCCCTTCATCGATGACTCGCTGCCGCAACACCGGATCGCGCACCGGCCAGGCCACTTCGATGCGGCGGAACATATTGCGGGTCATCCAGTCGGCACTGCTGAGGTACACCACTTCGTCGTCCTCGGTCGGCCCCCAGCGAAAGTAAGCGATGCGGGTATGTTCAAGGACGCGCCCGACCACCGAACGCACGCGGATATTCGGCGTGCGGTCTGGCAAACCCGGCGGCAGCATGCAGGCACCGCGAACGATGAGGTCGATGGATGCGCCGGCCAAACCAGCATTGGCCAGCGCGCCGATGAGCGCGGGATCGGTCAGCGCATTGATCTTCACGACGATGCGGGCGGGCAGACCGGCGCGTGCAGAAGCCGCCACCTGGGCGATATGCCGCATCATGCGCTTGTGCAACACGAAGGGCGCAGTCAGCAGGTGATTGGGCGTTTTCACACGCGTCTGGCTGGCCAGTTGGAGGAAGACGGCGTCGGCGTCGGCGGTCAAGCCCGCATCGCTGGTCAGCATTCCCATGTCGGTATACAGGCGCGCCGTGCGGGGGTTGTAGTTGCCGGTTGAAAGATGCGCGTAACGCCGCAGGCGGCTGCCCTCACGGCGCGTGATCAGCAGCAACTTGGCATGCGTCTTCAAACCGACGATGCCGTACACCACCTGCGCGCCCACGGCCTCAAGGCGTTCCGCCCAGTTGATGTTGGCTTCTTCGTCGAAGCGCGCTTTCAACTCCACCACTGCCAGCACTTCCTTGCCGCGGCGCGCGGCCTCGATCAGCAGGTCCATCAATACGCTTTGGGCACCGGTGCGGTAGATGGTCTGCTTGATGGCCAGCACATCGGGGTCATAAACCGCTTCGCGCAGGAATTGCACAACCGGCTCGAAGCTCTGGAAGGGGTGGTGCAGCAGTACATCGCCCGCCCGCAACTGCTCGAAAATGGAACGTGCGCGCTGCAATGCCGACTCGGGCCACTGCGGCTCAAAGGGCGCGAAACGCAGGTGGTCGGCATCGGCCTGGTCGATCAACTGGTTCAAGCGCACCAGATTCACCGGGCCGTTCACTTTGTATAGAGCCACGTCCGGCAGGCCGAACTGATCGAGCAAAAGGGAATACAGATCGGGCGGGCAAGTGGCCACCACCTCCAGGCGAAGGGCCTGTCCGAAGTGGCGGGTGGTCAGACCGGTCCGCATCGCTTGGCGCAGGTTCGTGACGTCGTCTTCATCGACATCGAGATCGGAATCTCGGGTCACGCGGAACTGCGAAAACGAGTCCACCGTACGACCTGGGAAGAGGTCAGCCAGGTGCGCGCGGATGACGCTGGTCAACATCACGAAAACCTGCTGACCCTCGCAAAGTTCGGCCGGTAGCCGGATGACCCGCGGCAACACGCGCGGCACCTTCACGATGGCAATCAGGTTCTCGCGGCCGAAGGCGTCGCGCCCGCCGAGCCGCGCCACGAAATTCAGCGACTTGTTCGCCACCATGGGGAATGGATGGCTGGGGTCCAGACTGACGGGTACCAGCAGTGGCCGCACCTGGGTTTCGAAGAACCGCTCCACCCAGGCACGTTGCGCCGCATTGCGGTCGGCATGGTTCAACACCAAGATGCCTTCGCGCTCAAGCGCCGGCATCACACTGTCGTTGAACACCGCGTACTGCTCGTCGATCAATTCGTGCGCCGCCTTGGCAACCGAGGCCAAATCATCGCGCGTGACGCCCGAGCCGGGCAGCCGCGTGGCCTCGATGATGTCGGCCACGCGCACCTCGAAGAACTCGTCGAGGTTGCTTGACACGATCGTCACGTAACGCAGTCGCTCCAACAGTGGCACATCTTCACGCAGAGCCTGTGCCAGAACGCGCCGGTTGAATTGGAGGATGGCGCGCTCACGGTTCAACAAGTGCAGCGGTCCTGCTGAAGTGGGCAGGATGACGATTGATTTGCCGGGTACGGCAACGATTGGGGGGTCGATCATCGAATTAGTCTATCCACGCTAAATGGCTCACGGGTGACATCCTTGGCGGGAACGCTTCAGGTCGGGTTGCTGCTAAACGGTTTGCTCGGGCCGGGTGGAACAGAAATGGCGTCATCGATACGCAAACGCGGGAATCGGTCTTCAGAGCGCAAGAAAGTGTTCGCGGTAGTGCGCCAACTCGTCGATCGATTCATGAATATCGGCCAGCGCGGTGTGCGCTTGCGCCTTCTTGAAGCTTTCCATCGCCGCGGGCTTCCAGCGACGCGCCAGTTCCTTCAGCGTGCTCACATCCAAGTTGCGGTAATGAAAGAAGCTCTCAAGCAGCGGCATATAGTTCGCGAGGAACCGGCGGTCCTGGCAGATGCTGTTGCCACACATGGGGCTCTTGCCCTTGGGCACGTATTGCTGAAGAAAGGCGATGGTCTGGGCCTGCGCATCGGCTTCGTCGACGGCACTCGCGCGCACACGCGCAGTCAAGCCACTCTTGCCGTGCGTGCCGGTGTTCCAGGCGTCCATGCCGGCCAGCACGGCGTCGGTCTGATGAACCGCGAACACGGGGCCTTCCACACGCACCGTCAGATGCGGGTCGGTCACCACCACGGCAATCTCGATGATGCGGTCCGTGTCGGGATACAAGCCCGTCATCTCAAGGTCGATCCAGATCAGGTTGCTCTCGCTGCTTTGCAGGACGGGCACCGGGGCAGATTCGGTCATGGTGTTTGAGCCAATGCTAAACAGCTGATTCTCTCGCAGCCAGCCAGTTTGCAGCCAGCCACCTACACTCGCAGCCTATGCAAACAAGTGCTTTTACCCTGACTTTTGTGGTGGCCATCTTGCTGTCGTTGGCGGTCAAGCTGTGGCTGGCGACGCGGCAGATGCGCCACGTGGCGCTGCACCGCGACACCGTACCACTGGCGTTCCGCAATACCGTCACCCCTGAAGTGCACCGCCGCGCCGCCGACTACACCCTGGCCAAAGGACGACTGGGTCTGTTGGCCACCGCCTTCGGCAGCGCGCTGCTTCTGGGCTGGACTTTGCTGGGCGGACTCGACGCGCTGAACACCAACTTGCGCGATGCCTTGTTGCCCGAATACGGCGCGATGGCCTACCAGTTGGCACTGTTAGTGGCCTTCACCCTCATCTGCAGCCTGATCGACCTGCCGCTGGAATGGGTCAGCACCTTCCGTATCGAACAGCGCTTCGGCTTCAACCGAATGACGCCGAAGATGTGGCTTGCCGACCTGCTCAAGGGCGCGGCCGTCGGCGCGCTGATCGGCTTGCCACTGGCGGCACTCATCTTGTGGATCATGGGCAGCTCGGGTGGAATGTGGTGGCTTTACGCCTGGGCAGCGTGGGTGGCTTTCAACCTCGTTCTGCTGGTGTTGTACCCAACGGTGATCGCGCCGCTGTTCAACAAGTTCACGCCGCTTGCCGATGAGTCGCTGAAAGCCCGAGTACAGACCTTGATGACCCGTTGTGGGTTCGCCGCGCAAGGTCTGTTCGTGATGGACGGCAGCCGCCGCTCGGCCCACGCGAATGCCTACTTCACCGGTCTCGGATCGGCCAAGCGGGTGGTGTTTTTCGACACCCTGCTGCAGCGGCTTTCTCCCGGCGAAGTCGAAGCCGTGCTCGCGCACGAACTCGGCCACTTCAAGCACAAACACGTGCTCAAGCGCATGGTCGCCATATTCGGCTTCAGTCTGGCGGGTCTGGCACTGCTGGGTTGGCTGGCCGGACAAGGCGGTTTTTACGCTGGCTTGGGGGTGTCACCGAATCTGGCAGCACCCAACGATGCACTGGCCCTGCTGCTCTTCATGTTGGCGCTGCCGCCGTTCACTTTCTTTGTTTCTCCGCTGATGGCCTATTTCTCGCGACGTGATGAATTCCAGGCCGATGCCTACGCCTGCGCCCAAGCCGACGGTGGCGATCTGGCCAGCGCCTTGCTGAAGCTGAACGAAGACAACGCGGCCACTCTGACACCCGACCCGCTTTACGTGCGCTTCTACTACTCGCACCCGCCCGCAACGGAACGCCTGGCCGCCCTTCCCCCGCCACGTCTGGCGGCCGTGCCTTGACACCCAACCAGAAGGTTCGACGACATCCCATGCGTGCACTCGCCCTACAACACTGCCAAGCCCTTGAGGCGCAGCCACCGATGGCTGCGGCCGACATCAAGCCGCACCTGGCCGACGCGCCCGGTTGGGCCTTGGTGGACGGTGCCATCCAGAAGCGTTTTGACTTCAAGGATTACCACCACACCCTGGCCTTCGTGAACGCCTTGGCCTGGATCGCCCACGCAGAAGACCACCACCCCGACCTGCTGGTCAGCTACAACCGGTGCACGGTGCGCTACAACACCCACTCGGTGGGCGGCATCTCCATAAACGACTTCATCTGCGCTGCCAAAGTGGACGCCTTGCTGCCTTGAGCGCACGCCGGCCCCGCACCGGCGCGCAGGCGCGATCGACCGCCGATCTCGAACCCGGTCTCGTCGTCGCCGCCCACGGCAGACATGTGATGGTGGAAACCGATGTGGGCGAACGCGTGCTGTGCCAGACGAGAGGCAAGAAGAGCGATCTGGTGGTCGGCGACCGAGTACGCTGGCTGCCGACCGGCGACGGCGGCGTCATCGAGCAACTGGATGAGCGCCGCAACTTGCTGTTCCGCCAAGACGAGTGGCGAACCAAATCATTCGCTGCCAACCTGGATCAGCTGCTCGTGCTGGTGGCGCCCGACCCGGTCTTCAGCGAATCGCAGCTGACCCGCGCGTTGATTGCAGCGCAGTCCGCCGGCATTCCGACAACCATAGGTCTGAACAAGGTGGATCTGCCGAGCACCCCTTTGGCCCGCGAAAGGTTGCAGCCTTACCGGGCGATGGGCATTCCGGTCATCGAGTTGGCGTTGAAGAGCGAAGCGCAAGTCGCGCTGAACACGCTGGCGCCATTGCTGGCGGGCCGTGTAACCCTGGTTCTGGGGCCTAGCGGTACGGGCAAGAGCACACTTATCAACTTGGTCGTGCCACAGGCTGCGGCGCAGGTGGGCGAGATCTCTCAAGCCTTGCACACCGGCCGCCACACCACGACCAGCACCAAGTGGTATTGGCTGAATAAATCAAGGCAAGAGGCGCTGATCGACTCACCCGGATTCCAGGAGTTCGGCCTGCGCCAGATTGCGCCGGAAAAGCTTGCCGGCCTGATGCCAGACTTCGAGAAGCACCTGGGTCAATGTCGGTTCCACAACTGCACGCACCTTCATGAGCCTGGCTGCGGGGTTCGTGACGCAGCCCTGCGGGGCGAGATCAGTCCGACCCGACAGCGCATCTATGGCGAACTGTTCGAAGAGCTGACGCACAAGCGCTGGTAGACGAAGGCTCGGCCAAGTAGATCGCGCGGTCGCGCGGAATCAACCCAGCACGTTGGCCAGGCTCAACAGCGCCACCAGCAGCATCCACAGCACCACCGAGCGCCAAACGAGGCCCACCACACTGTGCAGGTGCCCGGTCTGCGCCGGGGCTCCTGAAGTCGAGCCTTGCGACTCAGCCATGCCTGCGTCGCCGCCGGCTGTGAAGGTCTTCGAGCGATCGGGTGTCACACCGGGTGCAGCCGCACCACCCAGTTGCACGCCCACGGCACCGGCCGCTGCAGCCAGGATCGCGCCCTCGTTGCTGTGCTGCCACAAGGTTGAATCGCGGCGCCAACTGCTGACTGCTTCTTCGAAGTTGCCCACCACGGCAAAGCCCGAAGCAGTCAGTCGAGCGGGCATGTGGTCGATATAGGCAAACAGACGTTGGGACAGCGCCAACAATTGATCGTTGGCAGGCGAGTCGATGGCGCGGTGGCGGTAGCTCCAGTAACGCGTGGAAAACTCGGCCATGCGGTAGAACACCGCGCCCATCGGGCCCAAACCCAACGCCGAAATCACCACAAACCAGAAAAACACGCCAAAGACATGCCGGTGTGCGGCCAAGAGTGCGTGTTCGATGACGTGCCGCAGCACCTCGGTTCGCGGCAACTCGCTGGCATCCAAATGACGCCATTCCGCCAAAAGGCGGCGCGCCTCGTTCTCGTCGCCCCGGTCCAGGGCATCCCGGATGTCGGTGAAGTAGTGACTGAACTGGCGGAATCCAAGTGTCAGATAGAGCAATGCGACGTCGAAAGCCAAGGCCAGCAACAAGCTGTAGCGAGAAATCAGCAGATAAACACCGGCTGCAACAATCGAGGGCACCAGTACCGAAACGCACCAAACCACCCAGGTGTGTCGAGGCTGTCCTGCATCAAAGTTGCGCCCGGTCCAGCGCACCCAGGCCATCAAGGTTTCGTGAACCCAATTGTCGCGAGGCAACGGCTTGAGTTGCTCAACCAGCAATGCAAACAGGACGGCGAAGAAACTCATCGGCTTTGATGATAGAGGCAGGTGCACTGCACGCATGGGTACGCGACGAGCACCATCGATCAGACCGAGAGAAGCCGGTACAGATTGCGCAGCATGGCGGCGGTGGCACCCCAGATGAAGTGTTCGCGCACCAGCCCGTCGGCACCACGGCCCGTCCAGGGCATGGACAGGAACTGGCGCTGCCCGCCGTCGAAGCTGAACAGGTGCCTGCGGTGATTGGCAGGATCCATCAGATAAGCCAAGGGCACTTCGAATGCCTCGGCCACTTCGAAGCTGTCCAGGCTGAGTTGTTCGGCTGTCCAGGGCATGCGAATCAGACCGATGACTGGCGTGACGATGAAGTGCGTCACCGTGGTGTAAGTCGGCATCGTGCCAATCACTTCCACGTGACGACTCAGCAGCCCCACCTCTTCATGCGCTTCGCGAAGCGCTGTTGCAGTCGGCCCGTCGTCTGCCGGCTCGGCGCGTCCCCCTGGAAAACTGATCTGCCCGGCGTGGTCACGCAAATGATCGGTGCGTCGGGTCAACAAGACATGGATTCCGTCCGGTCGCTCGATGAGCGGCACCAGAACCGCGGCATGCGCTGGCGCCCGCTCAAGGCCGATGCGACCATCCCCCGTAAATTCTGGCTGCCAGATGGGTTGGGCTTGCAAACGCCGACGCAGGCATTCGGCATGCAGACGGCCATCAGAAACCGCCGGCAGATGCGAATCGACCCCCGCAACCGGAACGGCGCGGGGGTCGAGGATGCGAGGAGAAGGCATCGGAATTTCGGGGCTGCCTCTGCCTCGGCCGGCTGAAAGCCGAAACGCGTCAGAGGCTCACACGCAACGGTGCGTGGCCTTGCGGCTTGGCCGCAGGGTTGCCTTTGCTCAGGCGAGCTTTTCCTTGATACGCGCCGACTTGCCGCTGCGCTGACGCAGGTAGTAAAGCTTGGCGCGGCGAACGTCGCCGCGACGCTTGACTTCGATGCTGGCAATCAAAGGGCTGTAGGTTTGAAACGTACGTTCCACGCCTTCGCCGCTGGAAATCTTGCGCACGATGAAGCTGCTGTTCAGGCCGCGGTTGCGCTTGGCAATCACGACGCCTTCATAGGCCTGCACACGCTTGCGGGTGCCTTCGACCACGTTCACGCTGACGATGACTGTGTCGCCTGGGGCGAACACGGGAATGGTGCGGTTGAGACGGGCAATCTCTTCCTGCTCGAGGATGGCGATCAAATCCAAAGGGCTCTCCAGACGATCTTGCAACGGGTGGGTTGAGGTGTCGCAGCGGGACCAAAGCCTGAGCTCGGGGCGCTGCGTTTATCCCGGCAGAGGATCGCAAAGCCTTCTATTGTAGCCCGGCTGCGGACACCAGCGATCGGAGGAACTTTTCATCGGCACGTGACAGTTTTCCCGCAGCGCGTGCAGCGCCGATCAACTCCGGACGCCTGCGCAGCGTCAACTCCAGCGAGCGTTCGCGCCGCCACCGCGCGATCTGGCCATGGTGTCCTGACATCAGCACCTCAGGCACCGACTGCTCGACGCCGTCGATGCCGATGCGCTCGGGTCGGCTGTACTGAGGACCTTCCAGCAGGCCGTCTGAAAAACTGTCCTGCAGATGGGAAGGCTCGTTGAGCACACCGTCCTGCAAGCGCGCAACAGCATCCAGCAAGGCCAGCGCCGGCAATTCGCCTCCCGACAAGACGAAGTCGCCCAGACTCAGTTCATGGGTCACATGGGCGTCGATGACGCGCTGGTCGATGCCTTCATAGCGACCGCACAGCAACACCGCACCCGAACCGCTGGCGAACTCTTGAACAACGGTTTGCTCGATGCGCCGACCAGTCGGCGTGAAGTGCACGACCGCGGGACTCGCCTCATCGGAGGCATCGCGGTGTTTGCTGTCCTCGCGGTCTTCGCGAACAGCCTGCAAGGCACGCAACAAGGGCTCGACCAACATGACCATGCCAGGCCCGCCGCCATAAGGCCGGTCGTCCACGCGCCGATAGTTGTCTTCAGCAAAGTCACGCAAGGACCACAAGCGCACGTCGACCTTGGGCGCGGTCGCGGCAGACGCGGCAAAGGCTCGGCGGGTCACGCCATGGCCTAGGTGTGGAGTGAACAGTTCGGGAAAAAGCGTGACGACGTCGAAACGCATCACGAATCAGTAGTCGGTATCCCAGTCGACCGCGATCAAGCGAGCTTGCAGTTCGACCTTGTCCACGTAAGCATCGACGAAAGGAATCAGGCGCTCGTCAGCCTCTCCGGCAGCACCGGCAGGCGCGCCATCAGGCAGCACGCGCAGCACGCAATGCGGGCCTGTCTCGATCAGGCCCACGACACGCCCGAGCCTGGCAGCCTGGCGATTGACCACATCCAGACCGATGAGATCGATCCAGTAAAACTCGTTGGCTTCGGGGATCGGGAAATTGGCGCGCGATACAAACAGACGCGCACCACGCAAAGCCTCGGCACCGTTGCGATCGCCCAACTCATGCGCGGTAGCAACCACGCCGTCACCGTGTTCTTTGGCCGTCACCACGCTAAGCAGCGTGGGCAAGGGTCCCGAAACCTTCAAGCCCGCCGGGCGCGGGCCTTCGGGCGGCTGGACGAACCAGCGCTTCGAGGAGAACAGCGCCTGGGGATCGGTGGCAAACGGCTTGACCTTGATACCACCCTTGATGCCCCAGGCACCCAATACCCGGCCGACTTCCACAGCATCCCCAGGCATCGCCGTCGCATTGGGCGCGGAGTGCGATGACCAGGGCGCTGTGTTCACGTCGGCAACAGACCTCAGGCGGCCTTCTTGGCCTGATCGACCAAGCGGGCCACGGTTGGCGACAGTTGCGCGCCAACACTGGTCCAGTGGGTCAGGCGGTCCATAGCCACACGAAGCGGCTGCTCTGCGCCTGAGGCCACCGGGTTGTAGAAACCAACGCGCTCAATGAAGCGGCCATCGCGGCGCTCGCGAGAGTCAGCGACAACGATGCTGTAGAAGGGGCGCTTCTTGGCACCGCCACGGGCAAGACGAATGACGACCATGATCAGAAATCCTAGTGGATCTAAAGCGACAGACACACTACGGGAGACACACCGAGCGGCCGGTCTTTCGGCATCCGGGATCAAATGCGAATCGCCAGCTGCAGTGCTCGCGTTCTTCATGTTCACCCTTCAACCACGGTCGGCACCGTAGATACGCCCGGTGTTCCCACCCTGGCCAGCGCCGAAGAAAAAGGATTATAAACTGCCGGATCGAAAGTCGGCCGACCAACACGCCTAGCGCGCTCAATGAGTGGCTAAAAAAACAATCAATGACCACACGCGCGCACTACAAATCCAAAACGCTCGCGGCCTGGTTGGCCCTGCTCTTCGGCTCCTTGGGCGCACACCGGCTCTACCTCCACGGCCGCCGCGACATCCGCGCTTGGTTGTATCCAATTCCGACCCTGCTGGGCCTGAGCGGATTGATCCGGATGCGCAATTTGGGCCTAGACGATGAAACGGGCACCATGTTGCTGCCCTTGCTCGGCCTCTCGCTCTCGATGGCCATGGTGAGTGCAATCATGATCGCGCTGACAGCTGACGCCAAGTGGGATCTTCAGCACAACAGAACTGAACAAACGCGTTCATCCGGTTGGGGCGCAGTACTGGCAGCCGTAGTCGGCCTGTTTGTGGGGGGGACGATCCTGACGAGTACTTTGGCCTTCGGCGGTCAGCGCTTCTTCGAGTGGCAAACGCAGAAAGCGACGGCCGTCGATTCCGAAAAGTGAAGTCAAGTACACCTGCGTCGGTCCGCCAAGCTCTTCAACTCCAAAAAAGCAGACGGCGGCCCTGAGACAACGGGCAAGGGCAGGCGGCTCAGCCCGCTCGTCAGGGCGCTTTTCGTATCACTTGATTGGCCACTGTGGGCACTTGCAAGGCCAGTCGGCCCAGGATGGGGTGGGTGACCGACGGAGCCAACTCCAACAGCGGAAGCAGCGTGAACGCGCGCTGGTGCAGTCGAGGATGGGGAACCGTCAAGGTCGGAGTGATCAAGGAACGAGTTCCGTACAAAAGCAGATCCAAGTCGAGCGTGCGGGGCGCGTTTCTGTAGGGACGCTGCCGGCCCTGTTCGGTTTCGATGACTTGCAGGGCTTGAAACAGCCCAAGCGGCTCCAACGCAGTCTCGACTTCGATCACGCTGTTGGTGAACTCGGGGCCCTCAGCGTCTACCGGCGCGCTCAGGTAAAGCGCCGATTGCGCCTTCATATGGGTGCCAGGCAACGCGGCAATTGCCGCGATAGCTGCACGCAGGGTTTGCGCCGCATCGCCTAGGTTGGCACCCAGCCCGATAAACACCCGTTCATTCAGCCCCACACGATCACCGACAGATTAGCCCGCTGGCTCATGGGGTCGGTGGTGAGCCGTCGCCCCCTCCGACCGGCGATCCGGAATCCGAACCAGACCCGGCAGGACGACGACGGCGGCGACGGCGTTTGCGAGGTGCCGTGCTGTCACTCCGGCCACCGGGTGACGCTTCGCCGTCGTTCAGCTCGGCATCTTCCTCGTCTGCATCATCGGCCCCGGCAGACAGCGAATCCCTGTCAAGCCTTGTCGCGTCCAAGCCGCCCGGCGCAACCCCAGCAACGCGCCTCGCTTTGCCCTGTGTTGCAGGCCGCAGGTCGGCAACCAGCGCCGCGCGGTCTTCTTCGCTTCCGAGGTGGTAGTCCTCCCACCACTCGGCCAGCTCTGGTGCGAGTTCGCCGCAGTCGGCACGCAGTCGCAGGAAGTCGTAGCCGGCACGGAAACGGGGCTGGGCGGCCAGCGAGGCCGAGGAACTCACGGTTCGCCGATCGAATCGGGGCTGCATCAGCCAGATCTCGCGCATGTCGGCAGCCAGCTTGCCTCGACCCGAAATGTCACCGACGCGGGCATCGAACACCGCATCCACAGCCAACTGCAAAGCGGGAAAGGGCGCTTCGCCGCCGACCTTGAGGGCGCTCCAGCGCTCTTGCACGTCGTGCCACAACATGCAGGCGAGCATGAAACTGGGCGCAACCGGCCGGTCTTCAGCCACCCGGCGATCGGTGTCCTGCAAGGCTAGACTGACAAACTTTTCGCGGGCAGGGTTCGGCACGGTCGGCATGAAGGCTGCCTCCAGCACCGGGAAAATACCAAGCTTGCCGCCTATAAGGCCGAACTTGCGCATCTGTTCGATGCTGGCCAAAGCATGGCCGGTCTGCAACAACTTGACCATCTCATCGAACAGGCGCGAGATGGGCACGTTAGAGAGCAGCGGCGCGCATTGCGCGATAGGCTTGAGGGTTGCCGGTTCCAACG
>Ga0105046_10008841_pt1 | contig 15815 bp, 10 predicted proteins | sample MAT03_FD_78385 | JGI IMG/M metagenome (GOLD analysis project Ga0105046, IMG submission 78385) | Freshwater microbial communities from Lake Fryxell liftoff mats and glacier meltwater in Antarctica - MAT-03 (megahit assembly) | ecosystem: Environmental > Aquatic > Freshwater > Ice > Liftoff...
AAATCAATGTCAGGAATACTTTGTGCCAATGCCCCCCACAACATAGCTTTTTTGCCCAACTTTTTTCCGGCAAATGCTTCGCCCATGCAGGCTCCAAGGGCAATGTGGGTGAGAGAGTCCATAGTTTAATATTGATTAAAATGCTAAGCTGGTATTTAGAAAAAAATCAAACTGTTTATTTGCTGCGTTAAAAGTAGTTCAGTTTTAAGTAAATTGTTATGGAAAAAAAGAGGAGCTATTTTATTTCCTTTTTTTTCATCGTAGAATTTCTTGGTATTAGTATAGATTTCAACACAGTTTTTTCCCTGATAAATTTCATGTCTTTTTTTGCAATTAAATTAAACAGTATGGATGCAGCTTCCCTGCCAATTTCAAATGCAGGTTGTGTTATTATGGTCATGGATGGATTTAACAGGGAGGCCATGGGCAAATTGGAAAAGCTGATTATTTTAACATCATCCGGAATTTTTAATTGCATTTCGTTGCATATTGCATAACTGGAAATAGCCAGTTTTTCAATGGAAGCAAAGAGCCCGTCGGGCCTTTTTTTATGGGCTAAGGATGTACGTATTAATGAATGATTGTATTCATTGTCGTTGTTACATTGTATAATCATACTGTTGTCGAAAGGCATGCCGTTTTTTTCAAGCGCATCTTTATACCCGTTCATTCTTTTATTAATGATAGAAAGATTGTGAAAGATTGACAGGAAGGCAATTCGTTTACATCCATTTTCTATCAAATGTTCTGTACCGGTAAACCCGCTGTCATAATCATCTGTGGTTACTTTTGGCAAATTCAAATTTTCTGCCACCCGGTCAAAGAGTACCAATGGAATTTCTTTTTCGGTAAGTTCCAATAAATGATTACTGTCTGTTGTATTGCTCGCCAAAGACATCATGACCCCATCTACCCTGCCATTTTGTAAAAGTTTGGTAATACTTATCTCTTTTTGTAAGTTCTCATGAGTAAGATAAATTAATACATGATATCCTTTTTCCTGGGCAATAGATTCAATGCCGTTAATAGCCAGTGCAAAAAAATTGTTGGCAACATCAGGAATAACTACTGCAATCGTTTTACTCTTATGATTGCGCAAACTACTGGCAAATGGATTTACCTGGTAGTTTAACTCCTTTGCTTTATCCACCACTGCCTTTTTAGTAGCAACGCTTATTTCATGGCTATCCCTCAGGGCTTTTGAAACTGTTGATATAGATAAATTCAATGCTTTGGCCAGTTGTTTAAGATTCATCATAACGCATAAATATTAAAAAAAAAGGTTGTGATAAATACCCTCTTACAGCATGTAATTTATTCTAAAATCTACGAAAATATACGAAAACGTTGTAGTAAATAAATGTGCCTTCAAGGATTCATCATAACATTTTTTAGCAGAATTTACATTGCCAACAATTAAGAACTCATTTAATTAAACCCGATTGCTATGCTTAGAAAAAAAATTCTATTTTCTGTTTCATTATTATTTTGTACAATCATTGCAGTGGCTCAGTCAAAAATAATAACAGGAAAGGTATCATCAACTAATGGTGTGCCACTGGCGGGAACTACAGTGCAGTTGAAAAATTCAAAAATTACTACCACAACAAGTAATGAAGGAGCCTATTCATAAGTGTTCCTGTTAATGCAAGTAACATAATTGTGTTCACTTATATTGGTTTCGTATCAAAAGAAGTTGAAATTGGAAATGCAACATCATTTGATGTGAGCCTGGTTGAAGTAGACAATAGCCTAAATGAGGTGGTGGTAGTGGGGTATGGTACTCAAAAGAAGAGAGACGTAACCGGGTCTGTTGCTTCTTTATCTAAAGAAAGACTTCAGCAACTGCCCAATACCAATATTGCCCAGGCATTGCAGGGGTCTGTTCCAGGGTTGCAGATAAATACAAATGGAGGTGGCGCAGAAGGCAACGATTTATCCATTCTTATCAGGGGCAGAAATTCTATAAGTGCCAGTACCGGTCCATTAATTATATGGGATGGTATTCCTTATGAAGGTGGAATATCTGAAATCAATCCTAATGATGTAGAATCTATCGAAATATTAAAGGATGCTTCTGCAGCCGCTATCTATGGTTCCCGTGGTTCCAACGGCGTAATTCTAATAACCAGCAAACAAGGGAAAAAAGGGAAATTGAATATTACCTATGATGGTTCTTATGGAACTCAATCAATTATTAATAAGCCTGATTTATTAACAGGCGATGAATTCTATAATTTTAAAACAACCCGTTTAAATGCACCCAATACAATTTCGCCTGCAGAACAAGCAATTTATGATGCTGGTAAAACTGTTGATTGGTATAGCCTCGCAACGCAACAAGGATTAAGGTCTCAGCACTCTCTTTCAATGACAGGCGGCACAGATAAAATATCGTTTTATTTTGGCAGCACTTTTCTCGATGTTAAAGGTGTTTCGGTAAATGACAGGTTCAAAAGATACTCACTACGCCCTAACATCGAAGTAAAAGTAACCCCCTGATTAACAGTTGGTTCAAGTACACAGTTCTCATTACAAAACAGAGATGGCCTTCCGGTAGAATTTTCAGACTCAAGGAATACAGGGGGCGGGGCTAACTTTTTTAATCCTTTGACAAACCCTTATGATTCGGCCGGGAATCCTGCTATTTATGCTTATGCAGATTATCCTCCTGCAAGAAATCCTCTTTCAAATATCCTGGTTACAAATAACGATAATGCTTACAGAATTTTTAGTACAAACAACATAAAAATCGATTTCCTTTTTGTAAAGGGTCTTTCGTATAAATTAAATACAGGTATAGAATATGAAAACAATTCCCGTAAAACGTATTGGGGAAGAAATGTTGCATTGGGTTTTGAGAGTAATGGTTATGCCACTAATTACAATTCAATCGGAAGAAATTTTACGGTAGAGAATATTCTTAACTATTCCAGAGAATTTGGAAAGCATTCGGTAAACTTTACAGCTTTGTACAGCAGCCAAAGTAATGATTTTGACAGAGACCAGTTGGAAGGCCAGGGTTTTCCTAATGATGTATTAACAAATTACCAGATGGCATCTGCAACACTGCTCACCCCATCATCTGTAAACTTTAAACAAAACCTGCTTTCGCAAATGGGCAGGTTGAATTATGGGTATGATGGAAGATATTTAATCACATTAACTACCAGAAGAGATGGCTATTCAGGGTTTGGTGCGAATAGTAAGTATGGTGTATTCCCTTCCGCAGCTGTAGCCTGGAACATTCACCGGGAATCATTTATGAAGAATATTGATTTTATCAACAATTTGAAATTGAGAGTCTCCTATGGCTTAAATGGCAACCAGGCAGTTTCTTCGTATAGTTCTTTAGCAAAACTGGCAAGCTTTCCTTATATAAGCGGAAGCACTGTATTACCGGGCTATGTGCCAAGCAGCCTTGCTAATGAAGAACTGGGATGGGAATCTACCAAATCACTTTCTTTCGGTTTAGATTTTGGATTACTCAATAATCGTATCCAGGGTTCATTGGATTTTTATTCTGCAAAAACACAAGACCTTTTATTAAACAGAACTATTTCTTCTGTACAGGGCTTTACAAGAATTTTACAAAATATTGGTAAAACAGCAAACCGTGGAATTGAATTAGGTCTAACATCAACTAATATAAAATCCAAATATTTTAGCTGGACAACCAACTTGAATTTTTCACATAATAAAAATAAAATTGTTGATTTGTATGGTGATGGCCTTGATGACGTTGGAAATAGTTGGTTTATTGGTAAACCCATTAATGTTATTTATGGATTGCAGAATGACGGGGTATTTAAATCCCAGGCTGAGGTAGATGCATCTGTTCAAAAAACTTCAAAGCCTGGCTGGGTAAGAGTAAAAAATGTAAATGGTGATACACTTATTAATGCATCTGACCGTACTATAATTGGTAACCAGGAGCCCAATTTTATATGGGGTATAACCAACACCATTAAATACAAAGGAATAAGCCTGATGTTTTTTATTCATGGCGTAACAGGTATAACAAAGAGAAATCCTTTTGACGACGATAACGTTTTTACCGATGTAAGAAGAAATACCACCCTAAAAGATTGGTGGTCGCCAACGAATCCTAATGGGAATCACTTTGCCAATGATGCAAATGCCAACCCACTGGGGGTTAATTTTTATGAAAAAGCAAATTTTGCCAGGTTGAAAGATATTTCATTAGGGTATGATTTGCCCGCAAATTGGCTCAATAAAATAAAAGTTACTTCATGTAAAGTGTATATAACCGGAAGAAACCTGGCTACGTTTACCAAATACAATGCACTAGACCCCGAGTTGACCAACCAATTCGGATTGCCGCTGCAAAAGGAATTTGTATTCGGTTTGACAATCACTTTATAAAAAAATAAAACATTTTGTTATGAACAGAATATTAAAAATATCGGTTTTATCAGTTTTAATCTTTATTGTGGCTGGCTGCAAAAAAAGCTTTTTAACAGAAAAGGCATTGGCCGTAATTGCACCTGAAAATTTATACGTAAATAAAGCAGGATTTGAATCCGGGCTGTATGGTTTATATAGTTTGTGGAGAGAAGAAAGAAAAGGAATTAATGGAGCCTCTAATGATATGGCGCTTACGCCTGCATTTATTGGAGTGGACAATGCCTTTAGCCTAAGACCAGCCGGTAATGCAGCCGAGCAGGTATTTAACGATTTTGGGGTACGGTTAAACTCTAACGATGGATATGTAAGAAGAGTATGGGAATGGTTATACAGAATAATAAATGCAGCTAATACATTAATTGACCGGTCTGAAAACACTTCCATTAACTGGACTGAAACTCAGAAGAAACAAATAGTTGGGGAAGCAAAATTAATAAGGGCTTGGGCTTACAGGCATCTTACATTTTTGTTCGGAGATGTTCCGCTGAATTTATCAGAATCAAAAGGGAGTACTATCAGAACAGATTGGGACAGAAACCCGGTTGCAGAAGTAAGAAAGGCCATGGAAAAAGATTTGCTGGATGCAGAAGCAGGAATGAGTGATGTTGCAATTGTAGAAGGAAGAGCCAGCAAGGTTGTTGCCCAGCATTACCTGGCAGAATTATACCTTACCATGGGCGAATGGCAAAAAGCAAAAGATAAAGCCTTGCTGGTTACTCAAAACACAAATTATAATTTAATAACAGCCCGATATGGAACAAATGCTGCGTTGCCAGGGACTCCTTTCACAGATATGTTCCTGGATAAAAATTCAAACAGGAGCCAGGGAAACAGGGAAGCATTATGGGTAGTACAAAATGAATATTTATCAATTGGTGGTGATGCAAATATTATGCGGAGATGGTGGGTGAACCGTTATAATGATATCAGGGTAGGCAGTCCTTCAAGAAACCCTTTGACTTTTTCTGTTGAATATGGTGGAAGAGGTTTAGGAAGGTTTGCAGCTACAAAATTTGCTTTCTCTTTATATGGCCCTACTGATAATAGAGGCTCATCATTTGCATGGCGCTTCTTTTATTTAATGAACAATCCCGCATCATTGCCTGCTAATGCAAATGCCAATACTGTTGCAACCTGTACCACACCCGGCTATACTACTGGGCCCACTGGGGGAAGATTAGGAATTGATACAGTTAGGTTAAGTGTAAATTGTAATGAACCTGCACCCAATGCAACGGCTGCGCCCAATTGGCCAAGTATCCGTAAATGGGATTGGGCTCCATCGGACCCTGCCGATGTGCAGAATTCATCAAACTTTAATGACCAGGTTTATCTGCGCCTTGCAGATACTTATTTATTATTGGCCGAAGCGCAATTCCGTTTAAGCGACCTGCTGGGTGCTGCCATTACTTTAATACAATCCGGGCACGAGCTAATGCAACACCAATAACTGGTGTGCAAGTAACGCTTGATTTTATTTTAGATGAGCGTTCAAGAGAATTAGTTACTGAAGAACACAGGCGATATACCTTATTAAGAACTGGAACCTGGTTTGCAAGAACACAGTTGAACAATAAATATGCCGGTCCAAAAATTACTTTAAGGGATACCATTTTACCTATTCCACAAAGTGTAATTGATGCAAACCTTACCAAGCTAATGCCACAAAACGCCGGATACTTTTAATTTTTTCTTATATAAACAATTATTAAAGGTGGTGGTTACTTGCTGCCCCTTTTTATTAAAGAACAAATCCTGATATTTAATCACAAATGAGAATTTACATTATTGCAATAACAACATTGATGCTTGTCTCCGGAACTATTTCCGGTCAGGGTAATCTTTTCTCTGATTCCATATTAGTGCAGGCGAAAATCTGGAGCCGTGACAGCTTGAGGAAAATCCAGTATTCTGATTGGAAAACATTTCCTTCTCATACCATTGAAATGCTGAAAGGATTTCGACCAACAAAGAACCTGTTATTGAGTAAGTATGGCGGTGATGCAACAATAAAAAAAAATGCTACCGGTTTTTTCAGAACCGAAAAAATTAGTGGTCGTTGGATGGTGATTGACCCAACCGGTCATCCCTTTATAGTTACTGCTATTAACAGTTTCCGCCAGGGAAAATCACCTAACAATGAAAAAGCATTTGCTCAAAAATTTGGGTCATCAGAAAAGTGGGTGTCAAGCTCTGTTGAGCTTTTTCAAAAGCTGGGTTTTAATACATCCGGGTCATGGGGAGAAATAGAACCAATCATTCAATACAATAAAACGGCCGGGCATCCTTTTGCATATACAACGCAACTGAATCTTTTAAGCGGATATGCCCGGTCGGCCATCAAATTATATCCGGCAAGAAAAGAAGCTTCTATCCTTTCATTTATTCTGGATTCGGCATTTGCTGGTTATTGCATTGAACAAGCAAAGAAATTAGACGCTACTAAAAGTGATGCCAATTTATTAGGACATTTCGCTGATAATGAAATTGCGTTTATGCATACAGAATTTAAGAATATTCTTGCAGCTAAAGATAAATTAGATAAATGCTATAAGGCGGCGATGCAGTGGATGAAAGACAAAGGAGTAGATTCAACATCCATCAGCCGGGAACAAAAAGAAGAATTTATAGGGTGGCTTACAGGCATTTATTACAAAACAGTTTCAAAGGCAATAAAAAAATACGACCCCAATCATTTATTCATTGGCAGTCGCTTACATTCTACCGCAAAAAATAACAAATATATTTTTATGTCGGCAGAACCATACATTGATATTATTTCAATCAACTACTATGGTTATTGGGAACCACAGCAAAAGCATTTGGCTGAATGGGCAAGCTGGAGCAGTAAACCATTTTTTATAACTGAATATTATACCAAAGCCGAAGACGCCGGCATGCCAAATATTTCTGGTGCAGGATGGCTGGTTAAAACACAAACGGACCGGGGTATTCATTATCAAAATTTCTGCATGCAATTATTGCAGGCAAAAAATTGTGTGGGCTGGCATTGGTTTCGATACCAGGATAACGACCCTGCAGACCCAACAGCAGACCCATCCAATAATGATTCCAACAAAGGAATAGTGAATACGCAGTATGAACCGTATGAAAAGCTCACGGAAAAAATGAAGAAATTAAACGATCATAAATATCAATTGATTAACTATTTAGATAGCTTTAAAAAATGAAGTCATTATCAACCATAACAATTTTTATACTATCATTTTTTTCAAATCCAATAAATGCACAGGTAAACATTTATCAAAATGGTTGGATAGACTTTAATAAGAACGGAAAGAAAGATGTTTTTGAAGACAGCAAACAACCAGTTGAAAAAAGGGTTGCTAATTTGCTTTCACAAATGAACATTGATGAGAAGACAGTGCAGCTGGCAACACTGTATGGCTACGGCAGGGTTTTAAAAGACTCCTTACCAAAACAAGACTGGAAAACCAAAATATGGAAAGATGGTATTGGAAATATTGATGAGCATCTGAATAATACCACTTTCCGCAAACAAACATTCACATCGCTGTCTTTCCCCTACAGCCGTCATGCAGATGCAATTAATCAAACACAAAAATGGTTTATAGAGCAAACCCGGTTAGGCATTCCGGTTGATTTTACCAACGAAGGTATTCATGGCCTTGCCCACGACAGGGCTACCGCATTGCCTGCACCCATTGCAATGGGCAGTACCTGGAACAAACAAATGATTTTTATGTCAGGAAAGATTGTGGGCAGGGAAGCAAAGGCACTGGGCTATACAAATGTGTATGTGCCTATACTTGACCTTGCCCGTGACCCTCGCTGGGGAAGAGTTGTGGAGTGTTGTGGAGAAGATCCTTTTTTAGTTACCGAGCTTGGAAAGCAAATGGTATTGGGCGTTCAAAGAGAAGGCGCAGGCGCTACATTAAAACATTATGCAGTGTACAGTATGCCAAAAGGTGGCCGTGATGGCAATGCAAGAACAGACCCGCATGTGGCGCCAAGAGAACTGCATCAAATGTATTTATATCCTTTTAGAAGGGTAATACAGGAAACACATCCCGTTGGTGTAATGAGCAGTTACAATGATTGGGATGGAGAACCCATATCGGCTAGTTATTATTTTTTGACACAACTGCTGCGAAAAGAATTTGGTTTTGATGGCTATGTAGTTTCAGACAGCGAAGCAGTAGAATATATTTCTACCAAACACCATGTAGCAGGCGATTATAAGGAGGGCGTAAGGCAAGCGTTGGAAGCTGGTTTAAATGTTCGTACCAATTTTGACATGCCCGACAAATATATTTTGCCGGTACGTGAGTTAGTAAAAGAAAAAAAGATTACAGAAAAAATATTGAATGAAAGAGTGGCAGATGTACTTCGGGTAAAGTTTAAACTTGGGTTATTTGATAAGCCTTATGTAAAGCCTGAATTAGCTGATGACATTGTAAATAACGAAGCCGCAAAACAATTTTCAAAGCAAGTATCCAAAGAAGTATTGGTATTATTAAAGAACCAGGATAACCTGTTGCCTCTTGATAAAAAAAATATTAAACGCATTTTTGTAACCGGGCCGCTTGCAGCAGACACGCTACATTCCATGAGTCGCTATGGCCCCAATAATATAAAAGTAATTTCTGTTTTGCAGGGCATAAAAAACTACGCTTCAGGTTTTGCAATAGTTGATTATACAAAAGGTTGCGAAACTATTGATGCCAACTGGCCTGAGAGTGAATTATATCCCCAGGCGCTTACTTCAAAGGAATCTAGTGATATCAGCGAAGCGGTAGATAAAGCCAAATTGAGTGATGTTGTAATAGTTGTTTTGGGCGAAGAGGAAACCCTTGTTGGCGAAAGCAGGAGCAGAACCAGTTTGGATTTGCCAGGCAAACAATTACAATTATTACAGGCTTTATATGAAACCGGCAAACCCATTGTATTAATATTAATAAACGGTAGGCCATTAACGATTAACTGGTCCAATAAATACATTCCATCAATCATTGAAGCCTGGTTTCCGGGACTGGATGGCGGAACGGCTATTGCAGAAACATTGTTTGGAGATTATAATCCCGGAGGAAAATTACCCGTAACCTTTCCAAAATCTGTTGGACAAATAGAATTGAATTTTCCATTTAAACCCGGCTCTCATGCAGGCCAGCCCGGTGATGGGCCTAATGGTTTTGGTAAAACAAATGTATATGGAGTTCTTTATCCATTTGGCTTCGGCCTTAGTTATACAACATTTGCTTACAGTAATCTTGTTGTTACTCCAGAAAAACAAAATCCAACCGGAAACATTGTTGTATCAGTGGATATAACCAACTCAGGTAAATACAAAGGCGATGAAGTGGTACAACTTTACCTTAAAGATGAAGTAAGCAGTGTTACAGTGTATGAAACGCAATTAAGGGGATTTGATAGAATTACATTAAATGCAGGTGAAACAAAAACGGTAAAATTTATACTAAAGCCCGATGATTTAAAGTTGTTGGATAAAAAAATGAAATGGGTGGTTGAGCCAGGAACGTTTGAAGTGCTGATAGGAAGTTCAAGCGAAGATATCAGGGAGAAGAAAAAATTTATTATTGAATAAAAATTGATTTTAAAAAATGGAACAGTATTATCTTTAATTGGAACTGGAATTTTACGATACCGGAATTTTTAAAGGGAGATAGTAGTGAGATTTTTGGTGAGGAGGAAAAGATTCAATTTTCATTTTATGGCAATGCTGTAAAATAAATAACAAAAGAAAAACAGGAAATCTTTTCATTTAAGCATCCTCAGCATATTCAACAACTCCTGATTGAAAAAGTAGTGAATTATTTTTTAAAAAAGGAAGAAAATCCCTGCTCCATTTATGTGGCTATGAAAAATTTAGAAGTGATGGAATCATTGGTATATGCGCATTAAAATATTGAAAAAAGGAATCAAATTTTAATTAAATCAAACATAGGGATCTCAAAAAAATAAAAAAGTGAAAAGATATAAAACATCCTATCCTTTAATTATTGGCATCATCGTATGCTTTAATCATGTTTCCTGTTCGCAAATAAAGAAAGCGAATAAAGCTAACATTGTAAGCAAGTCCGAATCAATTTCCAATTCACCAAAACGTCATGTATTAACCGGAGATGCGCATATGGCTTTATTTGTAAGCAATATAGATTCAGCAAGGGGATTTTATGGAAATTTTCTTGGTTTCCAGGAGCCTTTTGTTTTAAAGAATCCGGATAGTTCTTTAAGCATGACGTTTTTTAAAGTAAATGAAAATCAATACATCGAAATTTTTCCAACACTAAAACCGGGGCAGGATCGCCTGAATCACATTGCTTTCGAAACATCCAATGCTGAACAAATGCGTTTGTATTTAGCATCAAAAGGAGTAATGGTTCCGGAAAAAGTGAATAAGGTTCGAATTGGTAATACCAGTTTTAACATTAAAGACCCTAATGGTCACACTGTTGAATTTACTCAATATGAACCTGCCGGTTGGACAAGGCGAGAACAAGGGAAATATTTAGGTAATAATCCAATATCCAGGCGAATCATGCACATGGGAATACTTGTAGGTGACGCAGAAAAATCTTTTAAGTTTTATTCCGATATTCTTAACCTTAAAGAGTTTTGGCGTGGAAAGGCTAAAAATTCAGCAGTGGTATCCTGGATAAATATGCAATTACCAGAAAGTGAAGACTACCTTGAATTTATGCTGTATACCGATTTACCGGCACCTGATAAGCGGGGTGCTATACATCATATTTGTTTAGAAGTGCCGGATATTGAAAAAGCATTAGCCCAACTTAATGCCAGCCCATTCCGAAAAAATTATACGCTGCCAATAGAAATTAAAACAGGTATTAATCGTAAGCGTCAAATTAATTTGTACGACCCTGATGGTACCAGGATTGAATTGATGGAAAACAAAACCCTCGATGGAATTCCAACACCTTCAACAACTGTTCCGTTGCCTCAGCGGCATTAAAAGCAAAATCTTTTAAAAGAATTTAATTAAACAAAATATCAGTAACGCATCTTGCCTGCTCATGGCAGATGGGTCTTTCAAATCAATAACCCAAAAAGTACGTAGTTTAGTTCACTATATGATTTCAATAATACAACAAGCCCATAAATATTCAGATCTCACGGCTGTAGTGGTTGCTGATCAAACTCATTCCTATCAATCATTGCTGAATCAATCTGCATCTTTAGCAGGTAATTTGTTAAATGGCGCAAATGATTTGTACCAGGCAAGGGTAGCATTTATGGTTGATCCCGGATTTGATTATGTAAAAGTGCAGTGGGCCATATGGCAGGCAGGCGGTGTGGCGGTTCCATTATGTTTAACCCATCCATTCCCTTCATTGCAGTACGTATTGGACGACACGAAGCCTTCCATAGTAATAGTTTCAATGGAATACAAAGCCATCCTTGAAAAATATTGCAGCGAGAATGCCATCCGTTTGATTGAAGCAAATGAGTTTGCTAATGGTACTGATTTTTTTTTACCTGTTATAGAAGATTCAAGACGGGCGATGATCTTATATACCAGTGGTACCACCAATAAACCCAAAGGAGTAGTTACCACACACGCCAACATGAATGCCCAGATTTCTACATTGATCAATGCCTGGGAATGGACCTCCTGCGACCATATCCTTTGTGTATTACCGTTACATCATGTGCATGGTATTGTAAATGTTGTTGGATGTTCAATGGGGGCTGGCGCTACCTGTCAATTTCTTCCTTCATTTTCTGCCGAAGCGATATTCAATATTTTTTTAGCAGGAAAATTGAATGTGTTTATGGCTGTGCCTACCATTTATTTTAAACTCATCGCTTATTGGGAAACATTAGCTTCAGACCAGCAAAAAGAGCTCACTGTTTGCATGAGTAAATTTAGATTGATGGTCTCTGGTTCTGCTGCATTGCCGGTTACGGTAATGGAAAAATGGAAACAGATCAGCGGGCAAACTTTATTGGAAAGATATGGTATGACTGAAATTGGGATGGCCATCAGTAATCCGTATTATGGTGAAAGAAGGGCGGGTTATGTTGGCCAGCCTTTGCCCGGTGTTCAGGTAAAAATAGTGGATGAACATTATCAGGAGGTGAAGTCCGGTGAGCCAGGAGAAATCATTTTAAAAGGCGAAAATGTTTTTAATGAGTATTGGAATATGCCCGGGGCAACAGCCAGTGAATTCACAGAAGATGGTTGGTTTAAAACAGGTGATATAGCACTTGTTGAAGAAGGGTATATAAGAATCATGGGTAGAAATTCTGTAGATATTATTAAATCCGGCGGATACAAAATTTCAGCTTTGGAAATAGAAGAAGTTTTGAAAGCACATGAACAGATTAATGATTGTGCTGTTGTTGCCATGCCGGATGAGGAATGGGGCGAGTTGATTGTGGCAGCCATTGTAATTGAAACAGAGGAAATCGATTTGGGTGCGTTGAATAGCTGGCTGAGAGAACGGATGGCTTCTTATAAAACACCCCGCCAATATTTAGTATTGGATGAACTACCCAGGAATGCAATGGGAAAAGTTACTAAGAATGATGTAAAGAAATTATTTGAAAAAGTAAATTAGCAATACGAATGCTGAACGGAGCTCTCATAGCTATCGGATCCACTGAATCAGGAACAGGGGGATGATGCTGTTTACCAAACAAAATTATATGAAAAATAAAATATTGATTGTTGCTTTAGCTACTTGCAGCTTTTGTACCGTAAATGCGCAAAAAAGATTTCAGTCAGAAATATTTAGTTCAACTGACTCATTTACGAATATCCGGTATGGCCAGGCTGCAAACCTGAAAGGCATTGAGGAAGAATTGATGCTGGACATTATAATGCCTCCCCGGACAGATACCTTCGAATACAGGCCATTGCTGATTTTTATTCATGGTGGAGGGTTTAGAAATAATTCTAAAAACGGTTCGTATAGTTCAATGGTATGTAACAGTTTTGCCAAAAGAGGTTATGTAACCGCCACCATTGATTACCGCCTGGGCGTGGGAAGAGAAAATTCCAACAAAGATTATTTTGAAGCCATGTACCGGGCACAGCAGGATGGCAAAGCTGCGATTCGTTTTTTCAGAAGATATGCGGATAAATATGGCATAGATACTTCTCAGATATTTATTACCGGAAGTTCGGCTGGTTCTAAAACATGCATGGCCATTGCCTACATGGATGAAAATGAAATACCCAAAGAAGTGGATAAAGATAAATGGGGAACTCTGGAAGGCGTTAGCGGTAATGACGGGTACTCATCCAAAGTACAGGGAGTGATGAATGCCTGGGGAGCAATACCTGACCTGGAATGGATTGGCAGGGGAGATGCGCCATTGTTCAATACAGCAGGCACCGAAGATAAAACCGTTCCTTATGACATCTCCTTTAATTATCATGGTTTTAAATACGGGCCATATATTTTATATGAAAAATGCTTGACACTGGGTATTCCCACTGGCTGGAGACCGTTTTATAATACGGGCCATACGTTAGACAACAATAAAGTAAAACAGGATAGTTGTATTCAATCAATGGCAGCCTGGCTTTACACACAGCTCAAAATAAATAAAGGCAAAAACGAAGAAGGTGTTTTACGATGGGAAAAAGATATAAAAGTCTTCGACAGTTTAAATAGTATAGAAAAATATAGCAGCAATTCAATTATGTTTTTAGGAAGTTCTTACATACGGTACTGGAAAAATATCAGGCACGATGTAAAGTATAAAAACATTATACACCGTGGTTTTGGCGGGTGTAATTTAAGAGATGTAGCCTACTATGTAAAACGTATTGTATATCCTCATCACACCAAAGCATTATTTATTTATGTAGGCAATGATATTGTAGCTGGTGAAAAAGATAAGACACCTGACCAGGTGCTGGAATTATTTAAGTATGTGGTTAAAGTGGTGAGAGAAAAATATCCTTCCATTCCTATAACATGGTTACAAATTTCGCCAAGTGAAAAACGTTGGGCTGTTTGGCATAAAATTATTGAAGCTAATAACCTAATAAAAGAGTATTGTGCCACTCAGCCCCAGTTATTTTACATAGCATCTGATGATAAGTTTTTAGGATCCGATGGTAAGCCCATCAAAAAATATTACCGGGATGACAAATTACATTATAACGATGAAGGTTATAAAACGTGGGGTAAACACATTGCTAAACGGGTAAAGAAGATTTCCAAAAAATAAGTATGAAAATATACGGTGTTGCCATTTTAGTTAACTGATTTTAAATTGGACAGTTAATGGGATATTTTTTAGGCGTTTGGTTACATACTGATGGTAATGTTGGTGGTGTTGGTTATGCAATGTTGTTATTGATTGTTTTTAGCGCCTGGATGAAAAAGAAAAAATACCTGCCCGAAGAAACAGAAAAAGGTATTTTATTTTGGAATGCAATGTATATACCAGTAGTAATAGCCATGTCGTCTATTCAAAATGTAAAAGCAGCTTTAACGGGTGGTTGGGTTGCAGTACTAGTAGGCCTATTTGGAACGGCTTTTTGTTTTTTATTTCGTACCCGTTGTTGCAAAGATTGGAGAGAAAAGACAAATTTATACTAATCAGAACCAGCAATAGTGTATGAACATCATTGCAAAAAAAAATGGGTTAAACAATCTGCATATAGCTATGGTTTTTGGCGGTTTAATTGGTACTACTAAGTGGAGTAGCTGCAGGGCTGCTGCTACTAACCCCGGGTTGGTTCCTTATGGTGCATTAACTGCCACTTTTTATACGGCTTTAGATTGCCTGCTTTGTCCTTCTGTTTTGTATTTTATTGTTCTTATTTTTATCAATTAACCCGAATAACCATAATAATATTCCTCAGGCAATCATTTGTGTAAAGTTTGGAGATTAACTGCCACAAAAAAATATATATAGTATATCTTAAGCGATAAACCCAATATGAGTAAGGATATATGCCATCGAAATGCCATTTTCTATTCTATATCCAGATTGCTATATACAACGCCTAAAGGGGCAGAAGCAATCGCTATAAAAAACAAAAGAAAATATTACAAAGAATAATGTATCAAACGATTTTATACAATTATTCCCATTCCTGAATTATCAAAAATATTAAAATACATACCAGCCGAAATCAAAATAATTAAATACCTTTTGTGTGATACGGGGCCAGTTTCCAAATGCCATATTGGCAATGGTGCCGAAATCCATGCCATCAATTTTAATGCTGATATGAGTCCGCAACGAATATTTGAGAGTTGGGGGAGTATGGTTAATTGTAGCAATTGTTTTCTATGCTGATATTTTGTTTAACCACGTATTACATAAATGACCGGTTATTTTTTTGTTGAGTTTCGTTTAATCAGTTCAGATTTCAACACAATATTTTCATTGGAAAT
>Ga0105046_10008843_pt1 | contig 15815 bp, 14 predicted proteins | sample MAT03_FD_78385 | JGI IMG/M metagenome (GOLD analysis project Ga0105046, IMG submission 78385) | Freshwater microbial communities from Lake Fryxell liftoff mats and glacier meltwater in Antarctica - MAT-03 (megahit assembly) | ecosystem: Environmental > Aquatic > Freshwater > Ice > Liftoff...
CGGCGCTGGAATCTGAGCAAGGCACCGGCCTCATCATGCCTCCCAGTGGTGGCCGCCCCGATCTCAACGATGCCGAGTTGCTCACCATCATTCGCTATGCAAAAACGCTTGCAAAATAGTGAGTTGCTGGTTGTTAGTGGCTGGTTGCTTGTGTGGAGATTCCTCACCAACAACTAGCAACCAGCCGCCAGAAACACCACAAAAACCTTCCAATGCCAACCCCCATCTCCCGCGGTCTCCTCACCCCCGAAACGCTCCAGCATCACATCAACGCCGGCACGATCGACACCGTCATCGCGGCCATGCCCGACATGTATGGCCGGCTGATCGGCAAACGTGTGCCGGCCGGCTTCTTTTTGGAGGAGGTGCTCGGCAGCGGCATGCACGGCTGCGATTATCTGCTCACCAGCGACATGGAGATGGACCCCATCCCCGGCTATCAACTCTCCAGCTGGACCAGTGGCTATGGCGATGTGCGCATGATGCCGGATGTGAGCACGTTGCGCGTTGCGTCCTGGTTAGATCGCACGGCCTTGGTGCTGTGCGATGTGCTGAATGAGGAGCGGGATGTGCCGGTGAACATCGCTCCGCGCAGTGTGCTGCGGGCGCAAATTGCGAAGGCGGCCGAGCACGGCTATGTGGCCAAGGGGGCGGGCGAAGTTGAGTTCTACATCTTTCGCGACACCTATGAAGAGGCCCATCGCAAAGGCTATGCCAATCTGGAGCCGCACGGTTACTACATTGAGGATTACCATATTTTCCAGGGCACGCGTGAGGAGTATCTGGTCGGGGCCATGCGCCGGCACCTCGAGCAATCCGGCATTCCGGTGGAGTCGAGCAAGGGTGAGTGGGGACCGGGCCAGCACGAGTTGAACACGCGCTTCTCCGATTTTCTAACCATGTCCGACTGGACCTCGCTCTATAAACATGCGGCCAAAGAGATTGCCTGGCAAAACAAATGCGCGGTCACGTTCATGAGCAAGTGGGACGAGCGCTATGCCGGCTCATCCATGCACATTCACGCCAGCCTGTGGAACGCGCAGAATGAGCCGTTATTTGTCGGTGATCAAGCCTATGGGCCGGTGCACGGCTCAGACACGTTCCGCTGGTTTCTGGGCGGCTGGATCAAACACATTCGCGAGATCAGCGCGTTTTATGCGCCATATCCCACCTCGTGGAAGCGTTATCAATCGGCGTCGTTCGCGCCCACTCGCATCGCCATCAGCTACGACAATCGCACCACCGGCTTTCGCATCGTCGGCCACGGCAAATCTTTGCGAATCGAGTGCCGCATGCCCGGGGCCGATGCCAACCCGTATCTGGCTTTTGCCGCCACGCTGGCCGCTGGTTTGGATGGCGTGTTGAACAAAATTGAGCCACCGCCGATTTTTGATGGCGATGCCTACGCCGCGAACAATCTGCCGCGCCTGCCGTTCTCCTTGCCCGAAGCCATCAATGAGCTGGATCGCAGCGATTGGGCGCGCCAGGCCCTCGGCACCGATGTGGTCGAGCACTACCTGCATTTCTTTCGCACCGAGCAGCGCAAGTTCGATGAAGTTGTCACCAGTTGGGAACGCGCGCGCTACTTCGAGCGAGCTTGAAGGCGATGATGCGGAAAGAGACGGGAGACGATGGATGACAGACGGCCGACGACGCAGTATGGATTGCTGTTGTCGTCCGTCGTCTCCTAAATCCTCATCACACCTGCACCACCTCATCGCCCGCGATCACAAACACCCGCTCGCCGATTTTGGGTTTGCGCGAGGCGCTGCCGGTGAAGCTGCCGAAGGCCGGCAACAAACCGCTGTTTGCTCCAAACACAAAGCAGGGTAGGCGCGTCTGCAATTTGCCACGACCCTGGAGCGTTACGGCGGGATGGATATGGCCGGCCAGACTGTAACCGCAGGCTGACGGCCCAGGATCAGTCTCCGGCTCATGTCGAAAGCAAAACGGTGTGTCGGGCCACGGCTGCTCCACGCAGGTCACGCGCCAGTCGTCCGGTGGATCGCCGGCGCGCCGGTCGTGGTTGCCGCGCACCAGCAGCAGCTCCAATGCGCTGTGTTGCAAACGCCATCGCGAGACCAGCTCCAGCAGATGCGCGGCCTGCCCATGTTGGCTGTGCAACAAATCGCCCAGCACCACCAGCCGCTCGGCCCCGGTGTGTTCGATGAGATGCGTGAGCCGGCCCAGATCATCGCGAGTGGTGCCAGTGTCAGCGCCGTCTGGCACGCCCAGCCCAAAATGCTGAAACGTGGCCGCCTTGCCGAAGTGGACATCGGCCACCAGCAGCGTGCGCCGACCCGGCCAGTAGATGGCGCGCTCGGCCAGCAGTTGCAGCATCTCGCCGCTTACGGATATCTCCATCTGTTTCAGTGTCTCTTCGCTCCTCATCTCGGGTGAGCAGATTATCAGGATTATTGTGGCCGTTGTCGCAAACGGATCGCCATCAGGAAAGATTCCAAATGGTGCGACATGGGATAGCCATCATAAAACCGTGATCGTGAAAGGTCGGGGTGCAACAGTGCGTCGGCCCAGGGACGACTATGGGAAGTGGTAGCATTTCCGCACGCGGCCTTCACGCGCAGTTTGCCGAGCGTGCGAACGGAGTGGGGCGCGTGATCTGCCTACTATGCGAACCGAATCGAACGCGGCCCCTTCCGAGCCACAGCCCCTCCCGCCTCCATCGACTCCCAACGGCGCCAGTGTCAGCGCCCCTGTCACCTCTGCAAAACCCAAATCCTTGATGCAGGATGTGGTGGAGACGTTGGTGCTCATCGTCGTCGTCGTCACCATCTCGCAGGCGGTGCTGGCCAACTATGTCATTCAACAAGATAGCGCTGTGCCCAATTTCTACCCAAACCAACGTGTCTTTGTAGACAAGGTGGCCTATCGATTTTTGGGATTGCATCGGGGCGATGTTGTTGTCGTGCATCCACAGCAGGGCGGCGAAGACTTGTTCAAGCGGGTGATTGGGTTGCCGGGCGAGGCGATTGATATTCGAGAGAATCAGGTTTACATCAACGATCAGCCGATCAAAGAGCTCTATATAGCCCCGGAGGCCAGTTCGCAGAGTGGCATTTCGCCAGGGGTGCTGCCGCGGGTGCTGGGTCCCAACGAATTTTTTTTGATGGGCGACAACCGCAGCTACAGTGCCGATTCGCGCGCATTTGGACCTTTTACGCGAGACAAACTGGTGGGGCGGGTGTGGCTGCGCTACTGGCCGCTCAATACATTTACCCTGGTGCAGGGCACGACCTATTAGTTTGAGAAATGTCTGATTTGTTTTACAAGTCAGACATTTTGAGATTATGAACGCCGACGAACCTGCTCCGACCCCCATGGCCACCGATGAGCCGGCTGAAGCCTTGCCTCAAACTGAGACTAAGACAATACCGCCCGCAATGGTTGGGCCGGCTCAGGTCATCCTGCCACCAGCCGACGCTCAGGGCCGCAGTGTCGGCAAAGCCGTGCTGCGCGAGATCGTCGAAACGGTGGTGTTGTTTGCCGTGATCTTTACGGTTGCGCGCTTCGCCATCGGCAACTTCATCATCATCGGCACCAGCATGGAGCCAAACTATCACGAGGATCAACGGCTGCTGGTGGATCGCATTGCGCCGATGCTGGGCTGGCTGCAACGCGGCGATGTGGTCGTGTTGCACTCGCCGTCACAGGATGAGCCGACGATTGACCTGATCAAGCGGCTGATTGGTCTGCCGGGCGACACGATTGAGATTCGCGACAACAAAATCTTTGTGAACGGCACCGAGCTGCCCGAGCCGTATTTACCCGCTGGCGCAGACACCAGCCGTGGGTTGCCGGGTGGGCAGACCCAGCGGATTTTGGGGCCGGGCGAATATCTGGTGCTGGGTGACAATCGGAGTGCCAGCAAAGACGGCCGCTATTTTGGGCCGGTGAACAATTCACACTTGATTGGCCGCGCGCTGGTGGTGTATTACCCCTTCAGCGACTTTCATCTGGTTCAACATTACAAATACGAGTGAGTTGCTGGTTGATAGTGGTTGGTTGCTGGTTGCTAGTTTTGATAAACCTGTTGTGAATTTGCAGTTGACAACTCCGAACCGGCAACCAGCAACCAACTACTAACTACTCTGGGAGCTTTTACTATGCTGGAAGAATTACGCCAACGCGTCTACGAACTGCATCTCGAACTGGTCCGCTACAACCTGGTGGTGTGGACGATGGGCAATGTGAGTGCGCGGGATGCCGACACGGGGCTGGTCGTGATCAAACCCAGCGGCATTCGCTTTGAGGAAATGAAACCCGAGCACATGGTCGTGGTCGATCTGGACGCGAATATCGTTGATCCAGGTGTGCACGCGGTTTATGGCCCGCTCAAATTCTCCAGCGACACCCACACCCACTTATATGTGTATCAACATCGCCCGGATGTATTCGGCTTCTGTCACACGCACAGCACCTTTGCCACGGCTTTTGCCGCGGTGGGCAAGCCAGTGCCCTGTTTTCTCACCGGCATGGCCGATGAGTTCGGCGGTGAGATCCCACTGGGCGGCTTCGAGCTGATCGGCAATGAGGCGATTGGACAGGAGATGCTGCGCGTGATCGGGTCCAGCAAGGCCGTGATCATGCAAAACCACGGCCTGTTCTCGATCGGCAAAAGCGGCGACGCAGCGGTGAAGGCGGCGGTGATGGCCGAGGACGCCGCACGCAGTTCGTTCTATGCCTTGCAACTGGGTGCCACACTCGGCACCGGCGTCATCCCCATCGCGCCAGATGATGTGGCCAAGCTATATGACCGCTATAGCAACGTGTACGGCCAGAAGTGAGATGACTCTGGCCTGCCGAGAACACCCCAAGTGGTGATGCGAGCGCGATCAAGATTTTATGAATCGCTCATGGCCACAAACGCCCCAAACTGACCGGCCACAAATAGCTGTTGCACTCGTGTTGCGCCGCGTGCTTTGGCCAGGCTCAGGGCCAGCGCGATGGTGGCCAGATCGGTGGTGGGTGTGATGGGTTTGGGGCGCGAGAACAAGCCGGCCAGCCCACCGCGGCCGGGCTCGTGCAGCGGAGACTCCCCCTTTAAGGCTTGCGTGTCCATGTTGACGATGGCGTGGGCCACGGCTTGTTCCTGGCCTTGGGGCAGGTTGCCGGCTGCAATGATGAGGCCGAGCTGGGCAGCGTGTTTTGAAAGAGTCAGGCTGGTGGCCGGCCTCAGCGACCCCGACACACGCAATGGCAGCACTCGTACATCGCCCAGCACCATCTGCACAAACGGCAACTGGCTTTCGAGGATGGGCTCGGTGTCGGGAACATCCCCGATGGGCACACCTGCCGCACGCAACTGATCGGCCAGACTGCGATCCACTGAGGCGGCATCCAACGGCGTGAGATAGACCTGGGCGGGATCGAGCAGCAATGCACCGGCATCCTGCGCGGTGGGCGGGCCGATCTGCGGTGCCAACAGGGTGACTGCGTCCCAGGTTTGGGGCGAGGTAAGCAGCAATTTATAGGCGTAGCCGGCGATGGGGCCGCATTCGAGATGGGTGCCGTGCGGGACGATGAGCGCGTGAATGTGGCCGCGAATGTGGCTGGGACTGGCATCTTCAATCGCGCTCTCGACAATCGCGCGCAGACGGCCCTCGTCTGCGTAGAAGAACAGGTTGCCGTAGAGGGGTTGTCGCGCGAGCATTTTTCAGACTTCAGACTTCAGACTTCAGACTTCAGACTTCAGACTTCAGACTTCAGACTTCAGACTTCAGACTTCAGCGCTGCATGAGCGTGGCGGCGGCAGTGAGAACGACGAGGCCCAGAGCAAACCCAATCACCACAAAGCGTTGCTTGTAGAGCGAATTGGTGTCCATGATTTCGCCGTTGTTGAGCTCGGGCGGTTGGCTGGATTTGACCGGCTCAAACGCATGGGCGAAAGGGTTGACCCGATCGTAGGTGGGGCAGAGAAACCAGGCCAGGACGAGTCCGCCAATGAAACCGCCGACGTGGCCCCAGTTGTCGATGCGCGGGTTGGTGACGCTGAGCAGGACATTGGCTGCCAGGGTGATGGCCAGGCTGACCAATTGCTGTTGCCCCATCGCGCCTAACACCTTGCGCTGCTTATAGAAGAAAACCACCAGCGCACCAAACAGGCCAAACAGCGAGGTCGACGCGCCGGCGCTCAGGCCCTGAGTAAACATGTAGCTGAAGATGGCCCCGCTGATGCCGGAGAGCAGATAGATTGCGATGTAACGGCGCGGCCCATATAGCGACTCGGCCTGAGCCCCCAACGCATACAGCGCATACGAGTTGAAGGCAATGTGGATGATGCCGATGTGCAGGAAATTGGCCGTGATCAGCCGCCAATATTCGCCGGCATGCACCAGCGGCGCGAAGTTGGCACCCCATCGAATCAGGTTGGTGCTGTTTTCGCTGCCGCCTGTAATAGTGAGCCCCACAAACACGATGAGGTTGATGGCCAAAAAGATGTAGGTCCAGCGAGGCCGGGCGAGGGGCAGGCGTTTGGGTTGCGGTTGGGGCGGCAGGTTGGGGGGCCGAGGCGTGCGATCGTCAGGAAGCATAATTTGGCTGGTGGCTGGTGGCTGGTGGCTGGTGGCTGGTGGCTAGCGGCTAGCCGCTGGCTTCTGAGTTTAAAGCGAGATGGGTCTTCGATGAACGCGGCAGTGTTCGGCGCTGATGATGGACAGGATTTGTTTCACGGCATCGTCCTGCTGACCTTCGCGGTTGATGACGACGTAGTCAAACTCATCCAGCCGTTTCATTTCCTCACGCGTGGTCGCAATGCGAATGGCCAGGCCGTCTGAGGTTTCGGTTTTGCGCTCGGACAGCCGGCTCACCAGCTCACCCTCGGTTTCGGTGGTGAGAAAAATCGTGACGGCATTGGGCACAATCTTGTGAACCTTGGCGGCACCTTGCACATCGATCCGCATCAGGACATCTTTGCCGCTGGCCAGCGCCTTGCGCACCTGGTCTTTGGGAATTCCCTTGTAGTCGCCATAAACCACGCTGTGCTCGAGGAATTCATCCATCATCATCAGGCGGGCAAATTCATCTTTGTTGACGAAGAGATAGTCTTTGCCGTGCACCTCGTTGGGACGCGGTGGCCGGGTGGTCATCGTGACGACGAAGCAAAACTCATAGCCGTATTCTTGTAGCTTTTGCAGCAGCGTGTCTTTGCCCACACCGGATGGGCCTGAAAGCACGACCAGCAACGGCGGGCTGGTGAAATCGTAAAGCGGTTGGTCTTCCATGAATAGGGCGAAATTGTAACGTGCGGGAATCTGGACTCCCTGCACAGCGCCGTGTTGGGCGGCAGATCGGCATTCTCATGGAGACGAAGTCCATGATCGAGTCTACTTATCCGCCCAACTTATAATCATGGCCTATGCCCATTTATGAATATCGTTGCGGCAAGTGTGGCAGCCGGCAAAGCAAGTTCTGGCGCAGCATGAGCGCGGTGAAGGAAGACACCCTGACCTGTGCGAAATGCGGCAGCAAAAAGCTGTCGCGCCTGGTGTCGCGGGTGCGCATGATGCGCGGCACCAGTGGCGGCTCGGACGGCGCGGGTATGGGTGCCGGCGCGGGTGCTGACGGACCGGACGGGATGGGCGGCATGGATGAATCGTTGATGCGCGAGATGGAGAGCATGGACGAGAATGATCCGCGCGCGCTGGGCCGGCTGATGCGCAAAATGGCCGCAGCTTCGGGCGAGGATCTCGGCCCCGAGTTTGGCGAAGTGGTGGGCCGTCTGGAGAAAGGCGAGGACCCGGAGCGCATTGAGCGCGAGATGGGTGATGTGTTTGGCGCGGATGCTGATGGCATGGCAGAGTCGGAGGGAATGGGGAAGGGGGAAGGGGATGCTGCTGAATCCGTCGAGAAAGTCAGACCAAAAGCCAGATCCAAGGTGAGCCGACGCAAGCCGGTCGCCAAATCGACGGCAAAACCAAGTGCCAGGCCGGCTGCATCAAAATCCCGCAGCAAGCGTGTTAAATAGAATTTGAGATGGATGGGTGGACTTCAGACTTCATCACCCATCTCACTTGCCAACCCAATCGCCCGTGCAGTCTTTCATGAACGACGCATCAACAGAGAAACCGCATTCCGACTTCGCCAGACGCCAGAAATGGAATAAGCAAGCACCCAGGCGCAAGCTGTATAACGTGATTCTGCGTGGGTTGATTCACACGTTTCTCAATGTTCAGGTGCAGCATGCCGAGCGAATGCCTAAAATCGGCGGCACCATCATCATCATCAATCATGTGCACGCGTTCGATCCGTTTATGGTGCTGCCGTGGTTTGGGCGGGATGTGACGCCGATGGCCAAGGTGGAATCGTTTGAGAGCCCATGGATGCGGATCATGGTGGAGCCGTACGGCTGCATTCCGGTGCACCGCGGCGAGCTGGACTTGCAGGCCGTGCGAGCGGCCATGGAAGTGATCAACGCTGGTGGAATCGTGCTCATGTCGCCCGAGGGCACCCGCAGCCCCACCGGCGCGCTCATTCGTGGGCAGGAAGGCCTGGCGTTTCTGGCCACGCGCACCAAGGCCACCATCGTGCCGGTGGGCGTGATTGGCACGCCGCAAGCGATTCCGCAGATACGGCGTTTCAAGCGGCCTACGGTAGACATTAGGGTCGGCGAGCCATTTCAGCTCAAAACCGAGGGCAAAGCCACTCGCGATAAATTACAACAACTCACCGACGACGCCATGCACCGACTGGCCGAGCTGTTGCCCGAGCCGATGCGCGGGGTGTATGGCGGAGCGGAGACGGAGCGGCTCAGAAGCCGCGACGACGGACGACAGACGGCCGACGACGTGTGAGCAAGCGCTGGCGTTGGTCTTGATCTGACGACTGACGACTGTCTACTTGCTACTAAGAACTAAGAACTAACGACTAAAAACTCCCCATGGGCGGCACGATAAAAGCGATAGAACCCGACAGTGTGGCAGCGAGCGCCGGCCTGGAGCCGGGCGACGATGTGCTGGCGATCAACAGCCATCTACTGATGGATGTGATTGACGCCCAGTTTTACGGCGCGGACGACGTGCTGACCATTCAGTTTGTGCGGGCCGGCCAGACTCATGAGGTGGTGGCACAACGCGCCTTCGGCCAGAGCCTGGGCATTGAGTTCGAGCACCCCACGTTTGATATTGACATTCGCCGTTGCAACAACCTGTGCCCGTTTTGCTTTGTGCTGCAAAACGCGCCGCGCATGCGCCGCACGCTCTATATCAAGGACGACGACTACCGATACTCATTTTTGTTCGGCCACTATGTCACCCTGACGAATCTGAACGAGCACGACTGGGCGCGCATTGCCGAGCAGCGGCTGACGCCGCTGTATGTGTCGGTGCACGCCACCGATCTGGAGACGCGCCGGGCGTGCCTGCGCAACCCCAAAGCACCCGATATTCTGGGGCAGTTGCGCTGGCTGGCGGATCGCGGCATTCAGACGCACACCCAGTTGGTGGTGACGCCGGACTTGAATGACGGTGCCCTCCTGGACCAGAGCGTGCACGAGCTGGCTGCGTTGTATCCGGCGGTGCTGTCGGCCACAGTGGTGCCGGTGGGCCTGACCAAGCACCACAAGTATCACCGCCGGCCACACGCGCCGGCCGAGGCCAAAGCCATGGTGAAAACGGTGCAGGCCTGGCAAAAGGCGTTCAAGGCCAAACTGGGCGTTCGGTTCGTGTACCTCACCGACGAGTGGTATCTGGTGGGTGGGATGCCGCTGCCCAAACTCACTGCATATGATGGCCTGGAACTCCAGTCCAATGGCATGGGCATGGTGCGAGACTTTTTGGACGAGTGGGAGCGGGTGAAGCGAGCGGAGCTGGGAGGAGAAGAGACGACGGACGACGGACGACGGACGACCGATTCTCGTCGTCCGTCGTCCGTCGTCCGTCGTCGTAGCAAGGCCAATGCCAAGGTTCACACAAGCCAAATTATGGTAGCTCCCTTCGTGCCGGTGTATCAATCGGCCACGCTGGCAACGGCCACACTTTTTGCGCCGACGCTTCAGGAGACTGTGGCAGAATTTAGTAGCCTTAAAAACCTGCGTCTGAATGTTATGCCAATTGTGAACAATAAGTTGGGAGAATCCATCACAGTGGCAGGTTTGTTGGCTGGAGAAGATGTGATCCAGCAGTTGCTGGACAGTCAGTCGTTGGCCCAACCCCTTGGCGAGCTGGTCATTTTGCCCAGATTGATGTTTGACCATCCAGATAGTGTTGCACTGGACGATGTGTCGCCCTCAGATGTGGCGCGCGCGCTCAATCGGCCGGTAGCGTTGGCTGATTGGATGGGCGATGTAGTGGATGCGTTGGCTGGCCGCAATAGACTGATGTTCTACCCAATGCCGGTTCAGGACGGCCTGGCCGGCTTGATGAGCGAGGGTGAACGTGAGATTCCGGTTGTGCGCGAGGGCGGCTGGGCAGTGGAAAAGTATCTTTAGGAGGAGTATGAAACGAACGTATTTAGTCAAACTGGCCGTCGCCGTGGCGATGACGGCTACTTTGGCGGCGGCGGGAACCCCGGCCAGCGCCAAGATTGGGCCTGCGGCAGCGCTGGCAGTCAGTGCCGCGCAGGTGGGTGAGGTGACGGTGACCAGCGAGACGCTGAACGTCCGCAGCGGCCCCAGCACCGGCGATGGCATCATCGGCAAGCTGACCTGTGGTCAGAAGGTGCAACCCACCGGCAAGACCACCGACGGCTCGTGGTGGCGAATCACCCTGAATGGCGCAACGGGCTTCATTTTTGCCCAATATGCCAAAGAGGGCGGCACCTGCGGCAGCACCGCCGCAGCTCCCGCCCCCGCGGCAGCGCCCGCCCCTGCGGCCGCCGCAGGTGGGTCCGTGTTCACCGTCAGCTCGGCCACCTTGAATGTGCGCAGCGGGCCGGGATACGGGTTCTCGATTCTGGGCAAGCTGAACCAGGGCCAGACGATTAACGCAACCGGCAAGACGGCCGATGGCGCATGGTTGCAATTTGATTACAACGGCACCAAAGCCTTTGTGTTTGCCCAATACACCTCATCGGGTGGCGCAGCGCCGGCAGCGGGGCCAGCAGCGGCCGCACCCGCCAAGGCCACTGGTAGTTTTGAAGTCGGTGCTCACATCAAAGATCCTGAAAAGCTTGATTTGATGACCAGTACTGGCATGACTTGGGTGAAGTATCAAGTGGTCTTCTCGGGTGGTGCGCCGGACATGTCAGGCCTGATTGCTCAAATTCATGGTTCAGGGATGAAGATTTTACTTGGTGCTATCGGTGATCGCAGCCGGGTATCAGATCGTAGCTACCACATCGAGTTTGCGGCGGGCCTTGCTGCTTTGGCAAAGCAAGGTGCGGATGCGATTGAGGTGTGGAATGAGCCGAACCTAGACCGTGAATGGGGTGGCGGTGGCAACAACAAGGTCAACCCAGAAGATTACTTCAATCTTCTCAAAGAAGCATACACCGCGATCAAAGCTGCCAATGGCGGCACAATGGTCGTGAGCGGTGCCCCAGCACCAACAGGCGCAGCTGGCGGGAATTGTCGTGGTGATATCTGCGATGACAAACCGTTTTTGGAGCGCATCGCGGCAGCAGGTGCGGTTAATTTTATGGATTGCCAGGGCGCTCACTTCAACGGCAGTCCTAATGCACCAGACTTGCGAAATGGCGGTCCAACGGGTGATCATTATTCGTGGTATTTCTGGGGCACATTTGACATGACCTATAACGCGTTAGGCGGGAAAGTGCCAATTTGCTTTACTGAGATGGGTTACACCACAAAAGATGGCATTGATGGCTCGATGCCGGGCAATTTTTCTTGGGCGAACAATATCACTATCGGCAATCAATCTGAGTGGTCAGGACGCCTAGTGACATTGTTGAAGGAGAGTGGTCGCGCACGGCTTGCGATCTTCTGGAATTGGAACTTCCGAACTTGGGTGCCAGGCGATGGTGGCGATCCACAATCAGGATATTCGCTGTTCCGGCCGGATGGCAGTTGTCCATCGTGTGGCACGATTAAAGCTGCAATGGGCAAGTAAACATTCGCAACATTGCCGAGAGGCTCCACATTCAGATTTGCGGAGGCTGGTAAAGCCAGCGACGATCTGATTGTGAGGCCAGGGTAATGAGACCGGGGCGCAACACCACTTGGAGACAGGTGGAGGGTTGCGCCCTTGTTTTTTTCGGCATGATTAAAAAAATATGAGTGCATAAGGGAGGGGAAATATGTGTGGAATTGTGGGGTATGTGGGCGGGCGCGAGGCAGCGCCGATTATTGTCGGCGGCTTGCGCAAACTAGAGTATCGCGGGTATGACTCGGCCGGTATAGCCTTATTACAGCAGGGCGCGGATGGCCCAGAGATCTGCATCGAACGTGCCACCGGCAAACTCGCCAATCTGGAGCAGCGCCTGTTGCAGAGCCAGATGGCGGCTGGCAGCTGGCGGCTGGCGGCTGGTCAATTCCAACTCGGTGTCGGCCACACCCGCTGGGCCACGCATGGTGGCGTGACTGAGGAGAACGCGCATCCCCACATCAGCATGGACGGCGATGTGGCCGTGGTGCACAACGGCATCGTCGAGAATTTCATCGAGCTAAAATACAGTTTGATGGCCGAGGGCGTTGAGTTTCGCTCCGAGACCGACACCGAGGTGATCGTGCAACTACTGGCCCGCTACCTCAATCAGGGCCTGGATTTGGAGGCGGCCGCGCACCATACCTTTGCCCAGCTGCGCGGCTCGCAGGCAATTGTGGTGGTGTCGGCGCGCGAGCCGGACAAGCTGATTGCCGCCCGCATTGGCAACGCCGGTGGTGTGGTGATTGGACTGGGCGACGGCGAGGGGTTTGTGGCCTCGGATGTGCCAGGCATTCTGGAGCACACCCGCCGGGTGATGTTTTTGGATGATCGCGATGTGGCCGTGGTAACAGCGGCCGGCACCCAGATACGCACACTCGGCGGTGGCTCCATTAGCAAGACCGTGCATAGCATTGCCTGGGACCCCATCAGCGCCGAGAAGGGCGAGTATCGCCACTTCATGCAGAAGGAGATGTTCGAGCAGGGCCGCGCGATCACGGACACGATTCGCGGCCGGGTGAATTTTGAGACGGGCGAAGTGGAGCTGGGTGAGTTGGCCATCAAGGAGATTCCCAGCCGCATCTACACCGTGGCCTGCGGCACCTCGCTGCATTCGGGCATGGTCGGCAAGTTCATGATCGAGCGGCTGGCCCACGTGTCGGTGGAGACGGACTACGGCTCGGAGTTTCGCTATCGCGATCCCATGATTCAGCCGGGCATGGCCATGCTGGGCATTACCCAATCTGGCGAGACCGCTGACACACTGGCGGCCATGAACAGCGGCCGCGAGCACGGCGCAACCGTGTGGGCGATTATTAACGCGATTGGGTCGCAGGCCGAGCGCATGGCTGATGGATTTATTCCCATGCGAACCGGGCCGGAGATCGGCGTGTGCAGCACCAAGACCTTTACGGCCTCGATTGTGGATCAGTATTTGCTGGCGTGTGTGTTGGGACAGCGGAGAATGCGCGGCTCAGAAGCCGAGAAGTCAGAAGTCAGAAGTCAGAAAGGGGAGGGGAACCAGCCACCAGCCACCAGCCACCAGTCACTTCTCTCTGACCCGTTCGAGGCGGCGAAACAACTGGCGCATCTGCCGCATTGGGTGGGGCGGGTGTTGGAGCCGAATTCGATTTATGAGGAACTGGCCAGCCTATATCACGACCGCGAGCATTTCTTGTTTTTGGGGCGGGGGATTAACTATCCGGTGGCATTGGAAGGCGCGCTAAAGCTGAAGGAGATTAGTTATATCCATGCCGAGGGCTACCCGGCTGGAGAGATGAAGCATGGGCCGATTGCGCTGATTGATGAGCGGATGCCAGTGGTGTGCATTGCCACGCGCAGCAGCGGCCGCGACACTGTCTACGAGAAGATGGTCAGCCAGATTGAGCAGGTGAAGGCGCGCGGCGGCATTGTGATTGTGGTGGCGACCGAGGGCGACACAGCCATCACCCGCAAGGCCAATCATGTGATCTGGGTGCCGGAAGTGCCGGAGCTGTTGACGCCGGTGATCACGGCCATTCCCATGCAGCGGCTGGCCTATGAGTTTGCGGTGCGCCGTGGCTGCGATGTGGATCAGCCGCGCAACCTGGCCAAGAGCGTGACGGTGGAGTAGGGCGAGAGTCAAGACTCTTGAGTCTTGAGTCAAAACTCAAATCTCTGCTACATTCGTCCATCTGATGCAATACGATGCGACAAACCTTGTGGTTCGTTCGGGGGCCGGCGCGGAAACAGAAGCTGGAGCTGGCCTGATTGTGCGGGTGACGCCGGAGTTGGCCGGCTGGGACTTCATCAACTTTGAAGCGCGGCGTCTCGCGCAAGGCCAAACGCATGCCCACGATACCGGCGAAAATGAATTGGCGATTGTGATGTTGTCGGGCACAGTCGATGTGGAATCCTCCGCCGGCACATGGCGCGGCGTGGGGCAGCGCAGCAGCGTATTTGAAGGGCTGCCGAGCGCGGTCTATGTGTCGCGGCGCACCACATGCAAGATCACCGCACACAGCGATGCCGAGTTTGTGCTGGCCTGGTGCGCGACAGAAGAGGATCATCCGGCTAGATTAATCACGCCGCAAGATGTGACGATTGAGATACGCGGCGGCGACAACGCCACGCGCCAGATCAATAGCATCATTCCTCCTGGCTTCGATTGCCAGCGCTTGGTGATCGTGGAGGTGTATACGCCCAGCGGCAACTGGAGCAGCTATCCGCCGCACAAGCACGATGTGCATCGGGCTGATGCAAGTGGCAGCGTCATCGAGGCTGATCTGGAGGAAGTCTATTTCTATAAGATCGACAAGCCAGATGGTTTTGCTTACCAGCGCGTGTATACCGATGCGGCCTCGCCGATGCACCAGGCCGGCCAGCCGATTGACGCCGTGATCGTGGCGAACACCAACGACGCCGTGCTGGTTCCCGAAGGCTATCACCCCGTCGCCAGTCCGCCCGGCTACACCACCTACTACCTGAATGTGCTGGCCGGCAGCGCTCAAAGCCTGGCCAACTACGAGGACCCGCGCCACGCCTGGGTGCGCCAGAGCTACAAAGGTCTCGATCCGAGGGTGCCACTGTATTAGCTGCTGGCGGTTGGCTGCTAGCCGCCAGCAGCCAACCGCCTCTTTCTGACATCTGACATCTGACATCTAAAACTCTCTCCATGCCCTACGACACCCTGCACATGGGCCGCTCCTCCATCGATTTGTATAGCGACGACATCGGCGCGCCGTTTGTCGACATTACGCGCTTCGCGGCCTTTGTTGGCGGCTCACCCACCAACATCAGTGTCGGCGTAAAACGGCTGGGGCTCAACAGCGCCTTGCTGACCGCTGTGGGCGATGATCTGGTGGGCGACTTCATTTTGAATTTTCTCAACAAGGAAGGCGTCGCGACCGAGTTCATCCCGCGCAAGCCGGGTTATCGCAGCAGCGCGGTGCTGCTGGGCATCGAGCCACCAAATAAATTTCCACTGGTGTATTACCGCGAGCACTGCGCCGACATGCAGATGACCATTGACGATGTGTGGCGCGCGCCGATTCGTGACACCAAAGTTTTTCAATTCGCCGGCACCAATTTGTATCAAGACCCATGCCGCAGCGCGACGATGATGGCGGCGGGAATCGCGAAACACGCGGGAGCCGAAGTCATGCTCGATGTCGATTTTCGGCCGGATCAGTGGCACGACGTGCGCGCGTTTGGTGTCGCCATTCGCGCCGTGTTAAAAGACGTGGATATTGTGATTGCCACGGATGATGAATTGAACGC
>Ga0105046_10008845_pt1 | contig 15814 bp, 10 predicted proteins | sample MAT03_FD_78385 | JGI IMG/M metagenome (GOLD analysis project Ga0105046, IMG submission 78385) | Freshwater microbial communities from Lake Fryxell liftoff mats and glacier meltwater in Antarctica - MAT-03 (megahit assembly) | ecosystem: Environmental > Aquatic > Freshwater > Ice > Liftoff...
AAGCGACTCGCGGATTTGCCGCGTGCTGCCGTGGCGGCACCCTCGCCTGCCCTCGCCAGCGACCCGGGCCTCGTGGTCATCAGCGGTGACGATGGGATGAATACCGCGTTTCAGCCGGTGAAGGAGCATCCGGGGTTTCCGCGCAACGCGCTACTCTACGCGCCGGAGTCGGACACATGGAGCCTGCTACCGGAGATCCCGCTCTCCCGCGCCACGGTGCCGGTAGTGACGTGGAAAGACCGCGTCGTCATCCCCAATGGTGAAACCCGGCCGCGGGTGCGTACGCCGGAGGTCTGGTCCGTGCAAGTCCCGGAAAGACCATGAATCCAGCCCCCCCATCCCGCTTCACCGCGAACTGACCGATACCTCCGGTTACTCCTCCCCGGAGTCAGGAACGACCTCCGGCGGAACGCCCGATGAGCGTTTGCCGAACCGCGCGTAGAGCGCGGGCAGGAGGAAGAGATTCAGCAGCGTGGAGGTGACGAGTCCGCCGAGGATGACGAGGGCCATTGGGCGTTCGATTTCGTTGCCGGGGACGTTGCCTTTCAGGACGAGCGGGAGCAGGGCGAGGGCGGCGGTGGCCGCGGTCATGAGGATGGGGACGAGGCGTTCCTCGGAGCCTTGCAGGATGAGCGGCAGGCCGAAGGGCAGACCTTCCTCCTTTTCGAGATGACGATAGTGACTCACGAGCAGGATGCCATTGCGCGCGGCGATGCCGAGCACGGTGACGAAGCCGACGAGCGAGCCGAGTGAAAGCACGCCGCCTCCGAGCCACGCGGCCATGACGCCGCCGATCAATGCGAAGGGCAGCGTGAGGGCGATGAGCAGGACGAGGCGCGGGGATTGGAAATCCGCGAGGAGCAGGACGAGGATGCCGGCGAGCGATGCGAGCGAGAGCCAGCCGAGTCGGCTCTGCGCGGACTGGCGTTCGGCCCATTCGCCGAGGATCTCGGGATGGTAGCCGCGGGTGAATTTCATCCTGCCGATGCGCTGCTCGATCTCGCGCGCGACATCGCCGAGGGCGCGTCCGGTGACGTTGCAGGTCACGTCGATGCGGCGCGAGGCGCCCTCGCGCTTGATGGCATTTGGCGTCGGCACGATGGCGAGGTCGGCGACGTCCGCGAGGCGCACGTGGCCGCCAGACGGTGTCTGGATGAGGAGTTCGCGCAGCGTGGTGTAATCCGCGCGCACGGCGGGCAGGCTCCAGACGGTGACATCGTGGACGCGCTGCTCCTGATAGACCTCGCCGACCTTGCGTCCGCTGATGAGTGTCGTGACGGCCTGCCGCACCTGCCCGGCGGTGAGGCCGTGCAGCGCGGCGGCATCGGGACGGAGCTTCACGGTGATCTGCGGCACCTGGATCTGCGATTCGATTTTCAATGCGCTGACGCCCGGCACGTCCTTCAGCACGGCGCCGACTTCGGTGGCGTGCGTGCGCAGCGTTTCCAGGTCGGGGCCGAAGATGCGGACGACGATGCTGGCGCTGGCACCGGTGAGGACTTCCTTGATGCGCTCGCGCAGAAAGGTGAGCAGGTCGCGGGTAAGGCCGGGGTAGCCATCCACGACGGCCTGGACCTTCTCGATCGTGCCGTCGTAGTCCGCCTTCGGATCGAGGCTGATCCACAGTTCGGTGAAGTCGGGCCCGACGACTTCATCCGCGACCTCGGTGCGGCCAATGTGCGCGCCCTGATTGCGCACGCCGGGCACGGCGAGGAGGTCCGTGGCCGCGGCGATGGTGATGCGCTTGCTGGCCTCGACGGAGGTGTTCGGTTTCTCCAGCCAGTGCATGAGAAAATCGCGTTCCTTGAAGTTCGGCAGGAACTCTTCCTTGAGCTGCGAATGCCAGATCCATCCGCTGAAGGCGAACGCGGCGACGAGCACGGCGATCGCGGTCCACGGGCGTCCGGCGCACACGGGGAGGATGGAGCGATAGAGCGCCTTCGCGCCACGGGCGAGGAATGCATCGCGATGCGCGCCATCCTTCACCCGCAGCAGGATAAGACAGAGTGCGGGAGTGAGCGTGAGCGCCACGGCGAGCGATGCGGTGATGGCGAGGATGTACGCCAGCGCGAGCGGCCGGAAGAAGGTGCCCGCGAGCCCGGGCAGAAAGAACACCGGCACGAACACGAGCACGATGATGACGCTGGCGTACACCACGGCGCTGCGGACCTCGATGGAGGCGTCGAGCACGACCTTGAATTTCGGCAGCGGATTCGCGAGCAATGCGTTCAGGCGCATGCGGCGGAGGATGTTCTCCACGTCGATGATGGCGTCATCGACCACCTCGCCGAGCGCGATGATGAGCCCGGCGAGGATCATCGTATTGATCGTCTCGCCGCGCCAGCGCAGCAGCAGGAGCGCGATGGCGAGCGAGAGCGGGATCGCCGTGATGCTGATCACCGTGGTGCGCCAGTTCCCGAGGAAGAGTGCGAGCACGATGACGACGAGCAGGCACCCGAGCCAGAGCGCCTCGGTGAGGTGATCGATGGAAAGCTGGATGAATGTGGCGGGCCGGAAGATGGTGCTGTCGATCTTCACGCCGGGCAGGCCGGGCCCCAGCTCGGCGAGCATTTTTTCGACGCCTTGCGTGACGTCGAGCGTGTTGCCCCACGGCTGCTTTTCCACGATGAGCAGGATGCCGTCGCCGTCGTTGATGACCGCATCGCCGATCGGCGCCGGATGGCCGATGCGCACCTCGGCGACATCCCCCAGCCGGATGGGCGCGCCATTGCGAAACTCGACGACCGTCCTCGCGAGATCCTCGGGCGTGGTGATGAGCGCAAGCTGCGAGACGCTGAGGCGCTGGTTCGGCGTGTCGATGAAGCCGCCCGCGCTGATCACCGCGGCGTCGCCCGCGGCCTTGACGATCGCGTCGAGCGTGACTCCGGCGGCGCGCAGCCGCTGCGGATCCACGAGCACCTGGAACTGGCGGTCGCGCTGCCCCCAGATGGGCACATTTGCCACGCCATGCACGGACATGAGCCGCGGGCGGATGGTCCAGCGCGCGAGTTCGCTCAGCTCCATCTGGTCGAGCGTCTTCGAGGAGAGGCCCACCTTCAGCACGCGGCTGAGGGACGAATATGGCGCCATGAGGACGGGCGGCTTCACCACCGCGGGCAGGCGGCCCTGCGCGAGATTCAGGCGTTCCTGCACGAGCTGGCGCGCCTGGAGAATGTCCGCGCCGGTTTCAAAGATCATCACGACCGACGAGAGGCCGAGCACGGACTTCGACCGGAGCGTCTTCAGGAACGGCACGCCGTTCAGCGAATTCTCCAGCGGGACCGTCACGAGGGAATCCACCTCCTCGGTGGAAAGGCCCGGCGCTTCCGTCTGCACTTCCACCAGCGGCGGCGCAAACTCCGGGAAGACATCGAGCGGCGCGTTCTTCGACGCATTGATGCCGATGAAAAGCAGCGCGATCGCCGCGGCGACGACGAGCACGCGCATGTTCAGCGCCCAGGTGACGATGGAGGTCAGCATGTGGGTGGGGCTGCGCGGCTATTTGCCAGTCATGAACTCCGTGCCGAAGAGTTCGGCGGAGCCATCGGTCACGATCTTGCTGCCCACCGGCGGGCCGCTGGCCAGCACGGCTTCATCGCCGGCAAGTCGCGCGACCTGGATGCGGCGGCGCGTGTAGGTGTGCTCGGCGGTCTGCTCATACACCCATTGTCCGCCGTGGATGTCGTGCAGCACGGCATTGAACGGCAGCACGAGGCTCTCGACTTTGCTGTCGAGCGTGGGGATCTCCACGGCGACGCGTTCGCCTGCGCGCAGCTTCGTGTCGGCCGGGAGTTCGTAGTACCAGTCCACCGTGTTGGTGAGGGCGTTCGCGGTCGGTGGTCCCGCGACGGGCTTTGCGCTTTGTCCGGGCGAGGATGAGGTGAGCGGGCGAATGCTCGCGCTCGCCGCGGCATCGAGCTGCGTGGCCTCGCCGCTGTAGATGGCGGCGCGCACCCACGCCCGCCTTGCGACGCCAGTCTGGCCCACGGGCGCGCCGAGGAGATCGCGCTGGGCCTTCGCGGTGGTCATCGTGGCCTCGGCGGTCGCGAATGCCGATCGGGCCTCGTCCACCGAGCGCACGCTGCCGGCCTCGGCGTTCAGGACTTTCTGCGCGCGTTCGACCGCAATCTTCGCCGCGTCCATCTGCACCTGTGCCTGGAGAATGCGCCCATCCGCCGCGGTCTGGAGATCGGCGAGGCGCAGGACTTCATCGAGCGTGCCGCCGATCACCGGCGCGACCGGCCGTCCCTCCGCGGCGAGCGGCAGGACGACCTCGCCGGAAAACATGCGCGTAGCAGGGACCGCGCGTTTCGTCACCGCGACGACTTTCAGACGCAGATGCTGCTCTGCCTGGGGCTTCAGTTTCAACACCACGAGATCGCCCTCCTTTGTCACCGCCGCGGGCGCGGAGCCGCCGGCATCGGCCGCGTGGAGGCGAATGGCTGTGAGCGCGAGCGCGAGGGCGAATATGAGTGGTTTCATGGGGAAGGGCTATTTCAAGGTTGCCTGCATCGCGTCTTCGAGCGCGCCGGCGGCGGTCTGGGCTTCGATGTTCGCAGCCATCAGCGCGACCCGCGCGGTGCTCGACTCCACGTCGCGCCGCGTGAGTTCGAGAGCGGAGACCTGGCCGGCGTCGAGAAGTTGTTTCGTGGTCGCGGTCGCGGCGGAAGTCTCCTTTCCGACAGCCTCGGCGATCGAGACCTTTGCACGCGAAGCCTGGTAGCCCGCCAGCGCGGTCTCCAGCTCGCCTTGAATCGTGTTTTGCTGCGCGAGGAAACGGGCCTCGGTTGTCTTGCGCCTTGCCTCCGCCTGGGCGATCGGCCCCACGTTGCGGTTGATGGGAATCTCCACGTTCAGGCCGAGCTGCCAGCGGTTCTGACCCTGATTGAAGTCGTAGCCGGGGCTCACCCTCACATCCGGGTACTGCCGCGCGAGTTCCAGCCGCAAGCCCGCATCCGCCGCCGCGTAGTCAGCGAGCAGTGCCATCAAGTCCGCCCGCTGGGTGAGCGCACGTCGCCGGCCCGCGCTGGCGCCGATCGCCGGCAGACTGCGGAAGGCGGAAAAATCGAGCGTCACCGCGCGCAGCGCATCCGGCGACACGCCGATGGATGCCGCCAGCCTCGCCTCACCCGTCGCCGCGATGCGCCGGGCGTCCTGCAGCGCGAGCCGGGTGCGATTCACCGCCAGCCGCGCCTGCGTCAGCTCGAAGGGCGAGACGTCGCCGGCCTCCATCTGCGCCGTGAGTTTCTTGATGGCCTCCTCGTGCAGCCGCTGTTCCGCATCGAGCAGGCTCATGTTTTCGCGCGCGCCATACACTTCCAGCATCGCCGCCCGCACGCGGGATCGCGCAGCCCACGCCCGCGCCGAGACCCGCCAGCGCGCCGCTTCCGCCGCCGCCGCCGCCTGCTCGATGCGCCGGGTGCGCTTGCCCGCGGTCTCGATCGGGATGGTGACGCTCGGCGCAAAGAACCACGGCGTGAAGATGACCTGATTGGTGGCAAACTGCGGCAAAAAGGTGAACACCGGATTCGGGACCTGCGCCGCGGTCTTGATCGCCGCCGCCGCCTCTTCGGCCTCTGCGCGGGCGAGCACGACATCCGGGTGAAAGTAGGTGGCGGCCAGCGCGAGCCGGTTCACCGTCCACGAGCCGTGCCCCGCGCCCTGTTCCGCCAGGAAATTGTGGAGCCCCGCATCATTCAGGGACCGCCCGGCGAATGCGGACGCCGATTGCGTGGCAGACAGCGGGTGAGCGGAGTATTTCGCGCAGCCGGTGACCAGGAAGGCGAGTGCGAGGAGCAATCGGCGGGGCATCAGCGTGGTCGGCCGGTGAACATTCCGGGGAATTTCTGGCCGTGTGTGACGCAGGAGTCGCGGAGCACGGGCGGCGTCGTCTTACTGAGGGTCGGTAGTTTGTTCACAGGCGGGCAATGAGCTTGTAGCGTCGTCGTTGGGACGTGGCATCATTTTTTTGTGGGAAGGCGCGCGGGGAGCAAGCCAGATGCGGGGTGCGCGATTGAAAGTGAGTCCAGGCAAGCGCGCGGCGCAGCCACGGAGGGGCGGTTTAATGCCGCTCTCTCAATGCGGACGCTCTACGCCGCATCGAGCCTAGACGGGCAGCGGAACAAACCATCCGGACTTGCGCAGATTGCTGCCGTGCTCCACGCCGTGGCTGGCAGCGGCGCGGAGCGACCGCTGCCAGAGGGCGGCATCATACCGCCCCTCCTTGCATTTGCCGCCATCTGCACCCCTGTCCTTTTGGACCCGATTCAAATCACGCCCAGATGCGGGATGGCGAAAGTTGGCGCCCGGCGAGAACTCGACGCTGACCTTCAAGGTGAAAAAATGGCCGGCACTGCCGATTTCACCGGCTTGAGGCCCAGCAAGGACGGGGCGACCAGCGCGGACTTCACACTGGGTTCGCTCGCCGTGACGACGCTTGCCCGCGGAACGGGCTCCGCATTCACGGTCACTTCTGGCCCCGGCGCAGTTGATCGTCCTTTCGATCCACGGGCGTCGCGTCTGAAATCCGGACGCAGCCGAACCTCTTGCAAAACCTCAGCAGTAAGCGGGCGGGATGCCATCACTCCTCTGAGCGATGACGCCGCGCGGTGGTCACCGTGTAGGTTTTGCAAGAGCCTCAGCCTTCAACGCTTTCGGTCCATCCCTTCCCGGGCAGTTTCCCGGCTGCCGGTGGTGGAAGATCAAACGAACGTAGCGCGCGCTGGCTGCGTCGCCGGGCGTGCACGACGTTCCGCCAGGCGTGATTATAAGCCGGTCCGGAATTCAACGGAGACGGGGATGAGGAAAGTGGCACAGCACGTCCCGGCTGTGGGGCCAGCGGGCGTCCCGCCCACTGCCCGCATGAAGGGAGGCACCTCTCCCGCGTCGCCGCCGGTGAGTGTTGCGCTGCGGGCAGGATGCCCGCAGGCTCCACAGCCGGGACGGGCTGTGCCACCTTCCGCGCCAAGCTCTTTCCGGATTCAATTTCAATCACACGCGGTTCCGCCAGAGGGGCGTTTTTCCGATCGGGAAAAAATAAATATATAGTTACTCAGAAATGCCAACGACTGAGATTTTACTCTCAACAATGCGCCTAAAACCCTACCTCCGGGGTCTGGCTCACCAGGCGGTGAGCATGCGCGTTTCACCCACCCCAGAACCATGAAGCCATACCTACTCCTTGCCGGGCTGTTGCCCGGCGTTCTCGTTGCAAATGCAATCCGCCAGACGGAGTCGCCCGCAGGCGCAACTCCGGCACCTGTTGTAAAGGCGATCAAGCCGGCGCAGGAGCGCTGGAAAGATCTGGCAAAATCCGATGAGGCAAGTTTCCGCCGGCATGTGATTCCGCTGATGTCGCGTTCGGGTTGCAGCGGGCGCGAATGCCATGGGTCTTTCCAAGGCCGCGGCGGGTTTCAGCTTTCGCTGTTCGGCTACGATTTTGACAAGGACCATGAGGCGATCACCAAGGGCAAGGGCGGTGCGGACGAGGTGCGCGTGGATTTGAAGGAGCCGATGAAGAGCCTCGTGCTGGCGAAGCCTTCGCTCGACGGCGAGGAGCACAAGGGCAAGAAGCGTTTCGACAAGGGATCGTGGGAATACAATCTGATCCTGCGCTGGATCCAGAATGGCGCGAAGAGCGACGTGGCGGAGACGGGCGACTTTGCGAAGCTCGAAGTTTCGCCGAAGGAACTCGTTTTCAAAAAGGGTGGCGAGGCGATCCAGTTGAAGGTCGTCGCGCACTGGAAGGACGGCACGGTCGAGGACGTCACGCAACTCACGCGCTTCCGCACGAATGACGAATCGGTCGCGCTCGTGAACGAGAACGGGCTCGTGACTTCGAAGACTCCGGGCGACACGCATATCGTGGCATTTTACGACAATGGCGTGGAGCCGGTGCCCGCAGTGTTGCCGCTGTCGGATCGCGTCGGTGCGAATTTCCCGAAGGTGAACACACGCACGAAAGTGGACGAGCACGTGATCGCGAAGCTGCGCAAGACGGGCATCCTGCCGAGCGAGATCTGCACGGACACGGAGTTCCTGCGGCGCGCCTCGCTCGATGTCACGGGCACGCTGCCGACGGCGCGCGAGGTCGAGGCATTTGCAAAGGACACCGCGCCGGACAAGCGCGCGAAGAAAGTGGATGAACTGCTCTCGCGCCCGGCGTATGCCGCGTGGTGGACGACGAAGCTGTGCGATTTCACCGGGAATAACCCGAAGCACATCCGCACGAATAACGCCAACGGCAAGAATCTGAACGGCGTCATGTCGCGGCAGTGGTACGACTGGATTTACAAGCGCATCGCGGAGAATACGCCGTACGATCAGCTCGCGGCGGGCATCGTGCTCGCGACGAGCCGGACTTCGCAGCAGCAGACGTATGGGGAATTCGTGCACGAGATGGGCAGCTATTTCCGCACGGAGAAGCCCGCGGATTTCGCGCAGCGCCCGAATCTCCCGTATTACTGGATGCGGCAGAATGTGCAGAAGCCGGAGGAGAAGGCGCTGTCGTTTGCGCATACATTCCTTGGCGTGCGCATCGAGTGCGCGCAGTGCCACAAGCATCCATTCGACCAATGGACGAAGACGGACTTCGAGCACTTTCAGGCATTTTTCTCCGGCGTCGCGGGCGGCTACAATAATGGCGGCGGCGAGAAGATGTCGAAGGAAGCTGCAGCCGCGGTGGCAGCGTCGGGGGAGATGACGCCCACGAGCCTCCGCGCGGAGATCAAGGCCGTGGTGGACAAGGCGATGGAAGGAAAGCCGGTGGATCCGAAGAAGGGCAACGAGAAGCAGAAATACGAACAGACCGAGATGGGCCGGCGCCTCGGCGCAGGTGAGCCGATTCCGTGGGACGAGCTTTATGTGGACATCAAGCGCGTCGGGCAGCCGATGAAGCAGGACAAGAAGGACTTTCAGAACAGCTCGCGTGTCATCACGCCGAAAATCCTCGGCGGCGGTAATGTGGCGATGGAGCAATACAGCGATCCGCGCGCGCCGCTCATGGAATGGCTGCGCAGCAAGGAGAACCCGTACTTTGCGAAGGCCTTCGTGAACCGAGTGTGGGCGTCGTATTTCAGCCGCGGCATCGTGGAGCCCGCCGATGACCTGAACCTCGCGAACGCGCCGAGCAACGCGGAGCTGTTCAATTACCTCGCGAATGGGTTTGTGTCGCACAACTTCGACATCAAGTGGCTGCACCGCGAAATCCTGAACAGCGACACGTATCAGCGGAGTTGGAAGACGAATGCGACGAACAAGCTCGATGAGAAAAATTTCAGCCATGCCGTCATACGCCGCCTGCCTGCCGAGGTGGTGTTCGATGCGATCGCGATGGCGACGGCCTCGACGGAGCGCGCGGAGAAATTTGCGACCGAGGTGAGCGAGCGCACGATCGGACCGAACACGATCTCCGGCTACGGCGGCAAGGGCGGCGGCGACAACTACGCGCTGACCATCTTCGGCAAGCCCGCGCGCGAGGTGAACTGCGACTGCGAGCGCACGACCGATCCGACTTTGCTCCAGACGATCTACACGCGGAACGATCCCGGCATGCTCAGCAAGATCGAGGCATCCAACCGCTCGGGCTGGATGGACGAGGTGCGCGGCCAGTTCGCGCCGTCGCAGGACCGGAACCCCGAGGCGATCCGCGCGAAACTCGCGAAGATCAATGAGAAGGCCGCGGCGATGCTGAAGAAGCCCGAGAAACCTGCTGAGGCGGATGCGGAGGCCACGGAGCGTTACGCAAAGCAGATTCGCCAGTATGAGGAGCGCGTCGCGGAAGTGAATGTGCAGCGCGCCGCCTTGCAAAAACAGCTCGCTGAGGCGGAGAAGCCGCAGCGCAAATTGGACCTCGATAGCGCGATCTCCGAAGTCTTTCTGCGGACCGTCAGCCGCCCTGCGAGCGCCGATGAAATCGCGCAGGCAAAGGCCGACATCGCCGCGGCGAAGACGCCCGTCGAAGGCATCCGCGATCTGCTCTGGGCGATGCTCAATACGCGGGAATTCATGGTGAACCACTAAGTCCCTTTTACTCTTAATCCTAATCCCCGCCAAGTTCCCGCTGCGCGCTCCGCTTGCTGAGTAAGAGTAAGAGTAGGATTTAGATTAAGATTAAGATTAAGAAGACCCCTTTACCGACTAGCAAACCACCCCCAACCTCCAAACAAACACACACCATTATGTCCAACTACATCTGCTGCGACGGCATCGCCCGCCGCGACTTCATCCGGGTCGGCGCCATCACTGGCTTCAGCCTCGGCTTCACCCTGCAAAACTTCCTCGCGCACGCCGCGACCGAGGGCACCTCATCCAAAGGGAATGGCAAGGCGGCAATCTTCGTTCGCCTCGGCGGCGGGCCGAGCCACATGGATACTTTCGATCTGAAGCCCGACGCGCCGGAGACGCATCGCGGCGAATTCAAGCCGATCGCGACGAATGTCGCGGGCATGCAGATTTCCGAGCATCTGCCGAAGCTCGCGAAGTGCGCGGATAAGTTCGCGATCCTGCGCGGCGTGTCGCACACGTTGGCGGCGCACGGACTCGGCACCATCTACATGGGCACGGGCAACCGTCCGCTGCCGTCGCTCCAGTTCCCTCACCTCGGCGCGGTCGTGTCGAAGGAACTCGGTGCCGCGCCGGAACTCCCGGCATTCGTCGCCGTGCCTTCGCAGGGCAACAACCCGACCGGTTACCTCGGCGTGGAGTACGGGCCGTTCGACACCGGCTCGGCACCGCAGCCGGGCAGGGCCATGGAAATCCGCGGCCTCGCACTGCGCGGCGTGACGATGGAGGATGTGGATCGCCGCCAGAACCTCGTGGGCCGCTACGACAAGGCATTCGGCGATCTCGCGAAGGAGGACAAAATCCTCGCTGGCATGGATGAATTTGGCCGCAAGGCATACGCGATGATGCGATCGAGCACGGCGCGCGAGGCGTTCGACATGTCGAAGGAATCGTCGAACATCACGAGCCTCTACGGCACCGATCAGTTCTCGCAGAGCTGCCTGCTCGCGACGCGGCTCGTCGGGAGCGGGGTAAAATTCGTCACGCTGAACCTCGGCGGCTGGGATACGCACTCGGACAACTTCAATTCGCTGAAAAACAAGCAGCTCCCGCAGCTCGACGCCGGGCTCAGCGGACTCTTCCAGTCGCTCGCGCTCAAGGGCCTGCTCGACTCGACCGTCGTGTATGTCACCGGCGAATTCGGCCGCACGCCGAAGGTGAACCAGCGCGCTGGACGCGACCATTATCCGCGCGCGATGTTCACGCTGCTTGCCGGCGGCGGCATCAAGAATGGCCAGGTCGTCGGAGCCAGCGATGAGAAGGGCGAAGGCCCGAAGGATCAGGGCATCTCGCCCGACGACATTGCGGCGACGTTCTTCACCGCGCTCGGCATCAATCCGCACAAGGAATACAAGACGCCAAGCGGTCGCCCGGTGATGATCACCCGCAACGGCACGGCGATTAAGGAACTGCTCGCATAGCGGAAAGACAGCCTGAGATTCGAATCCCGGGAGTGCATGGCGGTCACGCCTGCACTCCCGCTTCGTTTCCGGACTGAATTCAATGTGTTCGGATATTCTGAACGCCAGGGAGGCGGGCGCGAAATGTAGCGCCGACGAGTCCTCGGCTCAGGTGAGGGGCGAGCGCGGGAAGGGGGAAGCGTCGTTTGAGTAGGTCCAGGCCATCCCGCCGCCTTCGCCCATCCCACCACGCCGACGGGTCGTCGGCGCCACATTTTTGCCGACAGGTCGTCGGCCCACATTTGGTCGCCTCCGCTTTTCCTCGGCACGTCCGTCGCAATTTCCTGCGTCGTCGGGGGGGCCGAATATCCGAAAGGCATTGGGACTACACCCGGATAGGCAAAGCGCATGCGCGCGATTTGAGAATCAAAGTCGCCGGGCTCGCCTCGCAACATAGGCTTCAAGCGCCGCGTAGTTTCCTCAAAAGAGTCCGATGCGCTGGAGTGCGGCGATTGCGGCGAAGGCGAGGATCATGCCGTCGAAAAGACGCTGTGGGACGTGGTTCAGCAGCCAGCGGCCGAGGAAGAGCCCGATGAGGATTGCGGGCACCAGCGCTGCGTTGAACAGCAGTGTATTCGCGTGAATGAGTCCGAGCCCCAGGCTGAACGGGACTTTGTAGAGATTGAGGATGAGGAAGAACCACGCGCTGGTGCCGGTGAGCTGATGCTTCGGCAGGCCGACGGAGAGGAAATATAGGCCCATCACCGGACCGGCCGCATTGGCCATCATCGTCGTGATTCCCGCGAGCATTCCCATCGTCGCGGCGAATGGCCAGGAGTGCGGGACTTTCTCGAACATCGCCGGCTTCCACATCCGCCAGAGCTGGGTGAGGACGAGCGTGAGGACGGTCCAGCCGATGATTGGCTTGTAGGCTTGCGGTGGCACGAGCGTCATCAGCCAGGTGCCGACTGCGACGCCGATGCAGGCGACGGGGAGCGTGCGGATAACATGGCGCCAGACGGCGTGGCGTTTGAACGCGAGGACGGCGAAGATGTCGCCCACGACGAGCATCGGCAGGACTACGCCGGTGGATTCCTTGTCGCCGAAAATGTGGGCCATCACCAGCACGTGGACGAGGCTCACGCCGGCAAAGCCGCTCTTCGCCACGCCGACGCCCAGCCCGGCAATCGCTGCAAGTATCCATTGGGCGAGGGTGAGTGACGGCATGAGTTCGCGAAGCTCTCAAGTCGGGGGCGTCGGGGCAAGCTGCGACGGCGGCGGAGACTGGAGTTCCACCGCTGGCGGGCGTGGTGCAATTGAAAGTCGGTCCAAAGAGGACAGGGAGCGCAGATTCAGGTCGGCAGCAGGAGTATCTGTTTTCCTCTGCGTCCATCGTGCCTCTGCGGTTTGAGAACAGGCCTCCACGACAGTGACGGGCATGAGTTGCAATAGACTGCTTTGAACTCGTTCTCTTGCCGCAATCCTTCGCCGCCCGGCCCCCGACGGTTTTCGGGCAAACCACAGAGGCACGATGAACACAGAGTGGGCTTTTGTGGACCGGGACTCAATCACGCCCTGGCGGGCGTGTTTGTGACGATCATGTTCCAAAGCTGTTCCGGACAGGTGAAATCAGCCGTTCCGGGCGCGGAGCCGGTTGAGCGCTGTGAATAACTGTGAATAACTCGCGCCCGAGCCACCATGAACAATCACTATCGAACCGGTTGGATTTCGGACATTCACCTCGGCACTCGCGGCAGCCAGGCGGATGCGCTGCTCGCATTTCTGAAGGAGAATGAGTTCGAGACGCTCTACGTCGTCGGTGACCTGATCGATGTGTGGTCGTTGCGGCGCGGCATCTACTGGCCGCAGTCGCACAACGATGTGATCCAGAAGCTCCTGCGTGCCGGGCGCAAAGGCACGCGCATCGTTTACGTTCCCGGCAACCACGACGAATTCCTGAGCCACTATCTCGGCGAGTACGGAAATGTGAGCGTGCAGTCGAAGGCGATTCACACGACGGCGGACGGCACGCGGTTGCTGGTGATTCATGGGCACGAACTCGACACGGTGGTGCAAAATGCACGCTGGCTCGCCCTGCTCGGAGATATCGGCTACACGTTCCTGCTGCGCCTGAATCAGCCGCTCAATTTTTTGCGGCGCATCTTGGGCCTCGGCTACTGGTCGCTGAGCGCCTACGCCAAGCGAAAGGTGAAGAGCGCGGTGAACTATGTCGGGAAATTCGAGGAGGCCATCGTCCGCTACGCCCACGACGAAGATGTGCATGGAGTCGTGTGCGGGCACATTCACGTGCCGGTGGTGCGGCCCATCGGGGGAGTCACGTATTACAATTGCGGCGATTGGGTGGAGAGCTGCTCGGTGCTGGTCGAGCATCAGAGCGGCAGGATGGAACTGATGACCGGATTGCATGCGGCCGGGCAGGTGATTCCGATGCCGCCGATTGCGTCCTTCGAGGAGTTCGAGGAGGTCGGGCGGCGGATGCAGGCGAAGTAGGCGCCCGCCGGGCGAGGGGACATGGCTCCGGCGGAATCTGTGCGCCGGGGCAGGAAACCGGGAGCGTCCGCGATCGGAACGACTTGCCGAGGGGGGGATTGATTCGTGTCCAAAGCGACGTTGTGGAGGTCGCGGAAGGTGGCACAGCCCGTCCCGGCTGTGGGGCCAGCGGGCATCCTGCCCGCAGTGCGGCGCACTCTCCGGCAGCTTCGCGGGCAGCCGTCCCGCGGCTCCATGCGGGCGGCGGGCGGGGACGCCCGCTGGCCCCACAGCCGGGACGGGCTGTGCCACTTTCCCCCGCTTCGCCTCGGCTGACTGTGGATTGTCTGTCAATCACGCCCGCCGCCGAGGGCAGTGGAAAAGCGCAGTTGACCCGCTTTCCGCTGAACCCGTAGCATCCGCGCCCAACAACCAAACCAACCGCACCTTGGACATCAAAGAAATCAAAGAGCTCATCGCGCTCATGAGGAAGAACGACCTCTCCGTCTTCAAGATGGAGAGCGAAGGGGTAAAGATAACCCTCAAGCGCGGGATCGATTTCCAGCCCGGCCTACAAACGTCACATATTGCGCCGCCGGTCGCGCAGCTTCCCGCCGCTGGCTCCCCGGAACCGGTCGCGGGAGGGGTTGGGCCTTCAGGTGGCAATGACAAGCTGAAGGAGATTGCCTCCCCGATGGTGGGGACCTACTACGGCTCGCCATCGCCGGATGCGCAGCCGCATGTGAGAATCGGCCAGGACGTCGAGGAGGATACGGTCGTCTGCATCATCGAGGCGATGAAGGTGATGAATGAGATCAAGGCCGAAGCCCGCGGGACGATCGTCGAGATCGTCGCCGAGAATGGGAAGCCGGTGCAGTTCGGGCAGGCGCTGTTCCGGATTCAGCCGAAGTAAACCCCCGTCGTAGTTTTTCCACGAAGGCCTCCTCGCCGCATCCGGCGTGTAACACCTCTCCATGTTCAAGAAAGTCCTCATCGCCAACCGCGGGGAAATCGCGCTCCGCGTCATCCGCGCCTGCAAGGAACAGGGCATCAAGACCCTGGCTGTCTATTCTGAGGCGGATGTCGATTCGCTCCATGTGCAGCTCGCCGATGAAGCCATCTGCATCGGCCCGGGCCCCAGCAATCAGAGCTACCTGAAAATTGATCGCATCATCAGCGCAGCCGAGGTCGGCGATGCGGATGCGATCCATCCCGGCTACGGATTCCTGAGCGAGAATGCGCACTTCGCGGAAGTGTGCGCGAGCTGCAACATCAAGTTCATCGGGCCGCCGCCATCCGCGATTCGCTCCATGGGCGACAAGAATACCGCGCGCGACACGGCGCGACGCGCCGGCATGCCGGTGACTCCGGGCAGCGACGGCATCGTCGAGAGCGAGAAGGAGGCCATGGCCATCGCGCGGAAGCTTGGCTACCCGGTGATGATCAAAGCCACGGCCGGCGGCGGCGGGAAGGGGATGCGCCCGGCGCACAATGACGGCTCGCTCGTCCAGGGATTCCGCGCCGCACGCGCGGAGGCCGAGAAGGCTTTCGGCAACGGCGCGGTTTACATCGAGAAGCTCATCGAGAATCCGCATCACATCGAATTCCAGATCATGGCGGACACGCACGGCAATGTCGTCCACATCGGCGAGCGCGACTGCTCCATGCAGCGGCGCAACCAGAAGATCATCGAGGAAACGCCGTCGCCGATCATGACGGATGAGATCCGCGAGAAGATGGGCGCGGATTGCGTGAAGCTGGCGCAGGAGGTCGGCTACGTCCGCGCGGGCACCATCGTGTGCCTCATGGACAGCAAGGGCAGCTATTACTTCATGGAGATGAACACGCGCATCCAGGTGGAG
>Ga0105046_10008846_pt1 | contig 15812 bp, 14 predicted proteins | sample MAT03_FD_78385 | JGI IMG/M metagenome (GOLD analysis project Ga0105046, IMG submission 78385) | Freshwater microbial communities from Lake Fryxell liftoff mats and glacier meltwater in Antarctica - MAT-03 (megahit assembly) | ecosystem: Environmental > Aquatic > Freshwater > Ice > Liftoff...
ACCACCAAGATGGATCCGAGCGCCGCGCGGCCCAGGCTCGAGGAGGCGCCGAAGCGCCCATTCATCAAGCCGGCCGGAGACGTGGTCACCGCAATCGTCGCGTGCACCACGATGGCGACGAGCGGCGCGACGGCGATCACGAACGCGACGGTGCACGCTGCCACGAACGCGATGTCCTTGGCGCGGCGGGCTCGTCTCGTCGAGGTCACGGCAGCCCTCGCGCCGCACGCGCGGTGGTCGAGCGCGCCACCAGGAGCCGCGCCACGGCATGCGACAGGAGGCTGGCCAGGAGAAGGGCCAGCGCGACGTGCCCGAGGGCGGCGACGTGTGGCGGATCGGTCGCCTCGGCCAGCTGATCGAGCAGGAGCGATGAGGACGTTGCGCCCGGCGAGGCCAACGCGGTCGGTATCTGCGCGCGTCCACCGAGGATCATGGACATGACCGTCGCTTCCCCGACTGCCCGCCCCAGTCCGAGAAGCACCGCACCGACGAGGCCGGCCCGCGCCGGCGGGAGCACCACGAGCCGCACGACCTCCCAGCGCGTGGCGCCGAGGGCGATGGCCGCTTCACGATCCCCATCGGGCACCGCGCGAACGACCTCGCGCGCAACGCCGGCGATCGTCGGCACGATCATCGCCGCGAGAACGATGCCCCCCGAGAGCAGCCCGAACCCGCCCGGCGAGACCTCCGCCGCGCGGTCGCCATAGATCACCGGATAGAGGTGCGACGCGAGCGCAGGGAGGATGACGTCGAGCGCGAAGAGACCCCAGACGACCGAAGGAATCGCGGTTGCAAGATCGAGCACCGCATCGAGGATCGGTCGACTCTCGCGGGGCGCCACCTCACCGAGGAAGAAGGCCGCACCGAGCGCGATCGGCGAGGCCAGGAAGATGGCGACGGTCGTGGTGAGGGCGCTGCCCGCGATGAGCGGGAGCGCACCGAAGACGCGGGTCGACGGATCCCACGACGCCCCGCCCAGGAACGAGAGCGGCGCCGCGCGGAGCGACGGCCAGGCCAGCGCAAAGGTCACAGCGAGCGCGCCGGCGACCACTGCCGCCGCGAGCAGCGCGCTGCCGCCGCTCGCGCCGGCGACCAGCAACCCCGCACGACGGGAGAAGCCGATCTGTCGCGCAGCGCGACGCCGCTCGGCCGCGGCATCGGCGCGCAGCACGCGTCTTCGGGGCGGATCGCTTCGCACAGCGCGCTCAGTCCGCCCGCAGCGCGGCGCGCGACCCGGCGCGCAGCTCACTGACCAGATCGCGGCGGGCCCGCGCTGCCACCGCTACCGGCAGCGGTCGGTAGCCGAGCGGCGCGCAGTCCTCCTGACCGGGGCCGAGCACCCAAAACAAGAAGCGAGCGAGCGCGCTTGCGCGACCGTCATCGGCGGTCTCGCGCGGGACGAGCAGGTACGTAAACGACGTGAGCGGGTAGCTCCCCGGAAGATTGGTGCCGAGCCGCGTCGTGAGCGGCAGGTCGTGGCGCAGCGAGCGGGCCGCGAGGTCGACGCTCTCGTCATCGAGCGCGACCGGCGCGTCGCCCGCGCGCGATGCGATCTCCGCGACCACGAGGTGCGAGGCGCGAGCGTGCGCGACCTCGACGTAGCCGAGTGCGCCGGGGATGCGGGTCACCGCGGCGGTGACGCCGTTGCTGCCCCGGGCGCCGATCCCGGCCGCGAAGTGCGCGACCATGCCCCGTCGCTTCGAGCCTGCGTGCTCGCCCAGCCACTCGGTGAAGATCTGCGTGGCGCCGCTCCCGTCGGATCGGAAGATCGGCGTGACGGGCAGATCGGGCAGTTGCAGATGCGGGTTATCCTCCTGGATGCGTCGGTCCGTCCACCTTCGCGCATCACCTCCGAAGATGGCCGCTATCGCCGTCGGACGAAGGACCAGCGGCGCGTCGAGGCCGGGCAGCCGATACGCCAGCGCCACCGCCCCCACGGCAGTGGGCACGTGCAACAGATCGAACGGCGCGTCGTGCGCGGGCGCATCACTCGCACCGAAGTCCGCCATCTTGGCGTAGAGCTGGCGTAGCCCGCTCGCCGAGCCGACCGCTTGATAGTCGACGTGCACCGCCGGAACCATCCGCTCGTAGCGCTCGATCCAGTGGGCATAGAGGCGATGGGGGAGCGTCGCGCCCGCGCCGCGCAGCACCATTGCGCTCGGCTCGCCGCATCCGACCATGGCCGACGCCGCGCAAGCGACCGACGCGAACAGAAAGGCTCGACGACCACGAGGAGCTGCGGCGAGATCGTCGCCAGGTCGATGCGCGGTCACGGGCCGAGCACTCCGCGCACGCTGTCTTCGCGTGGGGAAGAGGCCGGAAGCGGGGTCGACGACAGGTCCGTCTCGTGGATGGGAAAGCGCATCCGGAAGGTCGTTCCGACGCCGATCGTGCTCTCGACCTCGATCGATCCGTCCATCGCCTCGACCAGATGCTTGACGATGGCGAGGCCGAGGCCCGTCCCGCCGAGCTGACGCGAACGACCCGCATCCACCCGGTAGAAGCGCTCGAAGAGACGATCGAGGTGACGCGCTTCGATACCGGGTCCGCGGTCGGCGATCTCGAGTCGCACCGACGCGCCTTCCGCCTCGGCCGAGACCTTCACCACCGCGCCGGGGCAGTACTTGATCGCGTTGTCGAGGAGGTTCTCCAGGACCTGCTCGAGCGCGCGTGCGTCGACCCAGGCCGGGGGTGCGTCGTCGCTCACGTCGACGATCACCGAGGTCTTCGCGCGCGCGGCGCGATCGCTGAGCAGCGAGGCGGCGCGCTCGGCGGCATGGCGCAGGTCGACCTCCTCCCGATGCAGCTCGAGCTCGCGCGATTCGATTCGCGACAGATCGAGGAGGTCTTCGAGCAGGCGCTGCAAGCGCTCGGCGTTGCGCGCGACGATTCCCAGGAATTTTTCCAGCGTGCCGGGGTCTCCGCCACCCACGACCTGAAGCGTCTCGGTCGCCGACCGAATGCTGGTGACCGGCGTGCGCAGCTCATGCGACGCGTTCGCGACGAAGTCCCGGCGCAGCGTCTCGAGGCGGCGCAGATCGGTCACGTCGTAGAACACGACGAAGGTCCCCCCGAGCTCGCGATCCAGCGCCTCGGCGCGCACCAGCACGCGCCGCGGCTTGAGTCCCTCGACCTCGATCTCGGCCTGGGCGCGACCGCGCTTGGCGGCCTCCAGGAGATCGGCGAGCTGGGCGTGGCGCACCACTTCGAGCAGGTGCTTGCCCACGTCATCGCGCGCCAGCAGCAACATCTCGCGCAGCGCTGGATTGACCAGCGCGATGCGACCGTCGCGATCGAGCAGGAGGACGCCCTCGCCAAGGTTGTCGAGAATGCCCGACAGCAGATCGCGCTCCTCGACCAGCTCGCGCAACGTGGTGCGCAAGCCCGCCGCGAGATCGTCGATGGATCGACCGAGTTGCGCCAGCTCGTCCTCGCCGTCGGGTCGCGCGCGCGCCTCGAGATCTCCGCTGGCCAGACGGCGCGCCGCAATGGCGAGACTGCCGACGCCCTGCGACACGAGCCGCGCCGCGATCAGCGCCAGCCCGACGGCGGCGAGCAGCGCCACGGCGGCGGCGAGGGCGAGGGCCCCGCGCAGGCGCGCGACGTCGGCGGAAGCCGCGTCGGCCGGCACACCCAGGCGAACCGCGCCGACCACGACATCCCCCTTCAAGACCGGCACCGCGAGGTATCGGATGCGCCCCGGCGAGACCGACGAGGCCCGCTCCGACTCGGCCCGAAGACCTTCCAGGGCACGACGGATCTCGGGGCGCCCGCCGTCGTCGGCAGCACCGAGCGCCTCGATTTCGTCGAGTGAAAGCGCGCTGTCTCCAGCGATCGATCCGTCGGCGAGCGCGATGGTGACGCGCGCGCGGGCCGCCTCGCCGAGCGCGTCGGCGATGGCGTCGGTCGCGACCCCCCGGGCGAGCGGCGCGCGCGATACGTCGATTGCGCACAGCTCGGCCTGGCGGGCCAGGTCGTCCGCGACCCGTCCGTTGGCGATCGACCGCAGCTCCGATTCGAGGAGCGCGTTGCCGACGACTCCCGACACGGCGATCAGCGCCACTGCTGCGAGGACGAGCTTGGATCGGATACCCAGCTTCACGGCGCGCCCTCGACAGGTTTGCTTCGCCGCCCCGGCGATCAGGCTCGCGCGGCTTCGGCCGGCGCACCGACGAAGCGATAGCCGACGCCGCGCACCGTCTCGACATAGTCACGCGCCGAGCCCAGCTTCTCCCGCAACCGCTTGACGTGGGTGTCGACGGTGCGCGTCGTGAGGTCGGCGTGCATGTCCCAGACGTCGTCGAGCAGGGACGCTCGCGTCTGCACCCGGTTGCGCCGCTCGTAGAGCGTGACGAGGAGCCGGAACTCGAGCGGCGTCATGGCCACTTCCTCGCCCGCAATCCACACGCGGTGGGCTGCGCGATCGATGCGGAGCTCTCCGAAGTCGATCGTCTCGCCCGACTCGACCTGCTGACTTCTGCGCAGCACCGCAGCCACCCGCAGCAGCAGCTCGCGGACGCTGAAGGGCTTCACGACGTAGTCGTCCGCGCCGAGCTCGAAGCCCACCACGCGATCGATCTCCTCGCCCTTGGCCGTCACCATGACCACCGGGATGTGCCGGGTGGCCGGGTTGTTCTTGATGAGCTTGCAGACCTCGGTGCCGCTGGTATCCGGCAGCATGAGATCCAGGAGCACGATGTCGGGGCGCTCGGCCTCGACGGCGCGCAACGCAGCGTCTCCGCGCGCCGCGAGGAGCACCTCGTGCCCCACTTGCCGAAGATTGAACTCGAGCACCTGTTGCAGATCAGGCTCGTCTTCCACGACCAGGATGCGTGCCATCGACAGGATCCTCTTTTCGACAAGGGCCGCCCATTCCTCGACGGGCGGCTCCCAGTACCCCGGGTCCTAGCCGCGGACTGTGACAGGTCGGTGACGACGGCGCCCCAACTCTCGGCGCCCGCGCGCGCGCTCTCGCAGGCTCGGGGGGACGGCCGCCTCGCCCGCGCGGCTTCAGGGCGTTGATGGAGCCTCGGGACGGGGAGCCTCGGAAGGTTGAAGTGGCGAGACGTAGCTCGCGAGGGTCGACTCGGCGCGGCGGATCATGGCGAGCTGATGGGGTGCGAACACGATCGACGTATACGCCCACCACATGCACCAGAACGTGCACCACAGCGAGAACGCCAGGGCCAGCGCCCGCTCGCGCCGCCGAGGGCGCGACCGGATCCAGCGCGATGAGCGCACCGCGATCGCGAGCGAGAGCACCGCGCCGATCGCGGTACCGAGACGTAGCCACGAGGTCCGACGACGGTCGGCCGCAAGCTCGGCGCGCACCGCGGCGAGCACCGCGTCGCCGTCGATCTCGTGCGCCGGCTGACCCGCATCGAGCTCGCCGACGGAGTATTCGACGAGGAGACCTTCGTGGTCGGAAAGCGGAACCGCCGAGCCATCGGGGAGGCGCAGCGGATCGAGAAGGACGCGCTTGGTCTTGGCTGGCGTGATCCGTAGCCGTTCGCCGTTGCGCGCAGCGAGGAGGTCGGTCTGCACGTAGGACTCGCCGATGTGGACGCCGGTCGCCAGCTCCAGGAGGCGCATCGAAGGGTCCTGTGGCAGGGCGTTGAGATCGCCCCCAACGATCAGCGGGTCGGCCGCACGCAGGACACCGTTGGCGCCACCCGCACGGAGAGTCTCGGAGAGCTGCGTGATCTGCGCGATTCGCGTCGCTTCGTAGTGGCCCGTCTCGTAGGAGGCCTGCATGTGCGCGTTGAGCACGCCGATCGGGCCAGCCGGCGTCGTGATGCGCGCCGTGAAGAAGCCCTTTCCCCCTCGCCAATCGACGTGGATCGGGATGTGGGGATAAGTGCCGTCGACGAACCGCACGAAGGCTTCGTCCTCGAACGGATACCGGGACGCGACGAACAGACCGCCCCTGCCCTCGTCGTACAGGTGCGGCGACCCGAAGGAGCGGACCTCGGCGAAGCCGGCCTCGTGAAACCGCTCCGTGAACAGCTTGGCGTCGCGGGTTCGCCACAGCTCCTGGACCAGAACGACGTCGGGTTTCAGGGCGAAGATCGCAGCGGGGATGGTTTCCATCCGCTCGTCGATCGCCGGCGAGAGGCCTTCGATCCCGAAGGCGTTGAACGTCACGACGCGAAGGGTGAATCCGGGCGGGGCATGCGAGGGTTGCGGGGTGCGAGCCGCTGGCTCCTCGGCGTGGGCGGCCCCAAACGCCACGGCGACGCAGGCCGAAACCCACATCGCCGCGAAGGGGCGTGCCGCTCGAGGGGCACGCCTGGCATACGGGAGACGTTTCAGGACGATTCAGCGACCGGGCGGCCTGATGCCCTTCGGCGGCGGATTGCCACCCGGGGGCTTGGGAAGCGGACCGCCGAGCTTGGGCTTTTCGTCCTTCTTGTCGTCCTTCTTGTCGACCTTTTTATCGTCGCGATCCGACTTCTTGTCGTCGCGATCCTTGTCGGACTTCTTGTCGTCGCGATCCTTGTCGGACTTCTTGTCGTCGTCTTTGTCGGACTTCTTGTCGTCGCGGTCGCGATCGCCCTTTTTGTCGTCGTCGCGGTCGCCGCCGAGCTTGCGCCGCTCGCCGCCGTCGTCGCCCTTCTTGTCGGAATCCTTGGGCTCGCGGGGCTTCGCCTTTCCGTCGAACTCGAGCTTGCGACGAACCTTCTTCTCGGCGGGCGCGTCGCCGGGCTTGGCGTCGGCTGCAGCGGCGGACTTCTTGACCTTGGTCCTGAGGCCGCCCTTGCGGCCGACATTCTCCACTTCCGACGGGGGGAGATACGAACTGAGCATCTCCGCCGGGTCACCTCCCTCGTCGGCAACGCGCTGAGCCACCTTCTTCACGACGTCAGGATGGGCTCGCGCCTGGGCCGAGACCTCGCTCTTCACGAACTCGTTGAGCTCGGGGATCTCGACGTCGCTGTTCTGCGCGATCTTGTCGAGCGTCGCGAGCATGCGCGCCATGTCCTGCTTGATCTCCTCGCCGCCCTTGGCGTCGGCGAGCGTCTGGAACATCCCCACGAAGGTGCAGAGCATGATGAGGAGCGACAGCCACCACGCGTACCGCGGCGGCTTGCTCCGATCACGCTCGAGCCAGATGCCGAGGACGGCGGCAAACCCAGCCACGAAGATGCCGACCTCCGTGATGATGACGTCCATGTCGACGGCGTCGATGTATTCCTGCATGAGGCTTTCCTAGGCAAGCAGCGGAGCAGAGGAGCGCGCAACGGCGCGGGCCAAGTACGGCCCGAAGAGGAGACTTCTCCCCCGGACCGTCCCGTAAGCGTGTCCCCTAAAGAAGGGTCAACAAGAGCGCCCATACATCGGGTCCGGCGGCGCGGCGACGGGAAGCGATCTTGCGCAACGGGGCGAGCTGGGGAAATGATACTGCCGTGAAGCGTGTGGCAGTCGGTATCGCCCGAGACGTCCGACCCTCGATTGTCGCCGCATTGGCGTGGGTTGCTTCGGCGAGTGCGGCATGTGGCGGAGACGACCCCGCGGCTCCAGCCTCATCCGCGCCGCAGGCTGCAGGCGTCGTGAACGGCAATAGCGAGGGCGCTGGTGCACCCCAAGCTGCGGGTTCCGGCAGCGGAGCTCCTTCGTCACCCGCGAGCGCGAGCGGCGCTCCCAGCGCGTCCGCCAGCGGTGCCTCCAGCGCGTCCGCCAGCCCCAGCGCGTCCGGCAGCAACGAACCTGCTGCTTCCAGCGGGGACGCGCCTTCTGCGTTCGGCCCTCTGCCCGTTTCGTTCGAGGACTTCTCGGGCCCCTCTGTCAAGCCGAGCGTCAAGCAAGGCGAGCGAGCGTGGGTCGTCGTCCCGGTGAGCGGCGCATGGGAAGCGGTGAAGATCACCATCGCGACGGCGCTCGAGGTGACCGACGACGCGATCCTCGTCGCGCAAGGTGACAAGCGCTACCGGGTGCCCGGGGCGTTCGTCGCCCGCGTGACGCCGGCCACGACGCTCGCGAAGGGCGATCCGGTGATGGCCAGCGCCAAGGGTACGCGCGTCTTTGGGCGCATCATCGACGCGGATCTCGGCAAGGCGCACGTTCGATTCAAGTTCGCGGGCTCCGTCGACGTCGCCGAAATCGCTGCCGACGATCTGATCGAGATCGACGGGTCGGGCTTCCTCGGCGCGCCGATCACCGTGAGGGACAACAAGGCCGACCGAAGCGCGCAGCTCGTTTACCTAGGTAAAGAGCGAGCGTGGGTCCTCAGCGGCGGACGCGCGTATGCCGTCGCCCCCACCGACGTCACGGTCTCCCCGACCCCCGTGATGTTCGCCAAGGGCGCGCACGTGGTCGCAATGCGCGCCGACGCCCTCACTTCCGCCGTCGTCGTCGAGGTGCTCGACGAAGGGCTGCAGTACAAGCTGAACTGGGACGGCGGCGACGAGACGGCGACCAGCACCTTCGAGAGCGTGCTGGCCAAGAAGCCGTAGCGCTCTGGCCTCGCGACGCAGGGGCGCTGACGGGACGTCGTTGTCAGCCGTTGCACTGGTCGCAGGCTTCAACGGCGGCGCACGTCGCATCGCCCCGCCGGTCGCACTCCAGATCACTGCCCACGCACGTGCAAGCATAGGAAAAGCTCGACGCATTCGAAGGGATCCAACCGGCTACACGTCGGAGGTGTACCTCGAATCGATCGAATCCACGATGGCCGACATCATGAACGTCGCGCCCTCGTTCATCGTGATGCAGTACATCAAGGGTCACCTCGACTCGACGCAGCTAGCGTCCGACCCGTAGTCGACGCAGCTCCGGCCGTCGGCCTCGCAATCGACGCCCTCGAGGTATCGAGGCGGCTCGTTCGATGGGTCGGTGTAACCAAGCTCGGACGAGCAGACGATGAGCGTCTCGCCTTCGCAGCGACGCTCGAACGTGTCGCCACAGATCGTCTCGTCGGGTAGGAAACACGCCGCGTGGTCTGCGTCACGCTCGATGCATACGGTATTTGGCTCATCGCACGGATAGCGACGGATGCGCCGATGGAACGTCTGGTCCGGGCCGTCGCCGCAAACCTCGCGGACGCTGCCATTGCACCGCTGGAAAAAGTCGCAATCGTTGTCGCAGCCGACGAGGCCGGCCGCGCTGAACGACAGCACGACGGTCACGAGCGCGACCCGATCGCCTGCGGGCCGAGAGCGCGCCCTGCCGGACGGCCCGCGCCTCAGGTGTTGCCGCCGTTTCGGCGCGTAGAAGTGGAGTCGCGGGCGGTAGAGGGAAGCCTCGATGGCCATTTGTTGCAAGGCGACCGCATCTGACCTCCGACGCGCTTTGACGGCGGGTTGGAGCTAGGCGGCGACCGCAGCCTCGGGCGAGGCGGCGACGCGCCCCACGGCCCGAGCCACGTGCTCGCGAATCGCATTCGACAGCGAGACCGCGTGCTGGAACGCGATCCCATGCCCGGCGTCGTCGTAGGCGAGGAGGCGGGCGTTGGGGATGCCCTGGACCAGCGCATCAGCGTGGCTCGGACGCACGAGCACATCGAGGCTGGGCTTGACGACGAGCGTGGGCGCCGAGATGTCGCCCAGACGCGAACGACAGTCGAAGCGAGCCACGGCACCGAGCTGCATGAGGAGGGATCGGAATGGCGCCGGGTCGACGACTTGCGCCGCCACGCGAAGTGCCAACGCCGCGCGGTCGACCGTCGCCAGATAGGCATCGGGGTAGAGAAGCCGCTCCAACGCCGCCGGCCTTTGGGTCGGCGACCCCGCGAGCGCGGCGGTGAAGGCGCGCGCGCCAGCTATCGTGGGGATGAAGCCGGTGGGGCCACCGCAATGCGTGGCAATCAGAGTCAGGCTCGCAATGCGCTCGGCGGCGCGGATCGCCACTTCCTGAGCGACCATCCCGCCCATCGACACCCCCGCCAGATGGAAGCGTTCCCAGCCGAGCTCGCCGACGACGCGCAGGGCATCGAAGGCCATTTCGCGCATGGTGAACGGCGCCGCCGGCAGATCGCTCCGCCCGATGCCGCGGTTGTCGAAGATCGCGACCTGGTGGTCGCGCGACAGCTCGTCGAGCTGGGGCTTCCAGAGCGAGCCGCGCATCCCGAAACCCATGATCAGCAGGAGCTTCGGCCCCGAGGTCCCATGGGTCTCGAAGTAGATCCCCGGAGTGCCTTGCGTCTTGCCCATACGGACGCCGGCATACCACGATCAAGGCGACGCGAAGAGCACGCCTGGATTGAGGAGGCCCGCCGGGTCGAGGTCGCGCTTGACCGCACGCAGGGCTCGCTCGAACAGCGGATCGCGCTCCTTCGCCCAGAAAGGCGCCACGTCGCGACCGACCGCGTGATGATGGGTCGAGGTCCCGCCGGCCTCGAGGATGGCATCGGTCACCGCCGCCTTGACCGCATCATGCTGCGCGACCTGCTTCGCCACGCGCTCGCGTGGGTCGACGGCATCCGGCGCCTCGGCGATCACCGTCCAGTATGGCGCACAACCATCGGCGTAGGCGTGGGTGACGCGGCACGCCACGATGGCACGAGCGCCAACCGAGCCGAGGGCCGCGCGCGCTGCACGCTCCACGCGATCGCCGATCTCGTCGATGCGATCCCACGTCGTCGCCGTCTCGTACGTCTCGACGAACACGCCGCGCGCGACGAGCGCGTCGCGCAGGTAGGGTCCACGCAAGAAGGCGGCGCGCCACTTTCCTTCGGCGTCGTCACCGCGGGCGCCGTCGCCGGGTCCGCGAACCTTCGGCGGGCCCGCCGTTCCTCCCGCTTCGCGCGCAAGCTCGAGCGCGCGATCGAGCGCGCCGGCCACGGCGTGGTCCGCCGATTCGAATCCCACGACGAGCACCGCCACATCCCCTGCCCCGGCGCCCGCGAGGAGCGCCTCCGTGGGATCGAGCAGACGCGCATTGGCGGGGTGGAGCTGCGACTGGGCAATCGACCGGACCGCGGTGAGACCCGCGGCGAATGTCGAAAACGTCACCGTGGCGCTTGCGCGATGGGTCGGCCGTGCGACCAGCCGCATCCACGCCTCGACGATGATCCCCAGCGTCCCCTCGGAGCCGCAGAAGAGTCGCTCCGGCGAAGGCCCCGCGCCCGAGCCAGGCAGCCGCCGGGTGGCGAGGATCCCGGAGGGCGTGACGACGCGCACCGACTCGACCAGCTCGTCGACGTGCGTCCACAGCGTCGCGAAATGACCGGCGGCGCGCGTAGCGATCCAGCCGCCGAGCGTGGAGTGCTCGAAGCTCTGCGGGTAGTGGCGCAGGGTCAGGCCGCTCGGCCTCAGCTGCTCCTCCAGCACCGGGCCCAGCGCGCCGCCCTGGATGCGCGCGGCGCGCGACACCGGGTCGATCTCGCGGACGCGATCGAGCCGGGTGAGATCCATGCTGACCGTTCCGGCAAAGGCGTCGCCCACATCCGTCTCCACCCCGCCGCACACGCTGGAGCCGCCGCCATAAGGCACGACGGCGACGCGCGCCTTCGCAGCAAAATCGAGCAACCGAACCACGTCGTCTTCCGATTCGGGGAACGCGACGATGTCGGGCGGTTGGGGAAACCTGCCACCGAGTGCGCGCACGAGATCGCGGTACGACTTGCCGTACGCATGCGAGGCGCGTGCGTGCGCATCCGGCGCGCCGAGGTGCGCCAAGGCTTGCGGCAGCGACACCCGCGGGTCGCGCAGACCGAGAGACGAAGCGTCCACCGCGACGATCGGCGGCCGACGGTTCCAACCGAGTCGATCGGCCAGCGCCGCCTCGGCGAACGCGACCACGTCGGCGTCCGCCTCGGTCCCTTCGTAGCCCCAGCCCCAGTACTTGCGCCTCGCCATGGGGGCGAGCGTATGCGCCGTGGTCACCGACGGGGAGCCCGCTTCGCAGGCTCCCCGAGCAGTGGCCGACTCAAGGCACCGAAAGCGTCTCCGAGGGTGCCGGCTCGTCGATGTCCTCCTCGACGGTGCCGTCGAGCGTGACGTCTCCACCTTCCTGCTCCACGACGCCATAGACGCTGCCGCCGAAGCGCGTGCTCGACAGCGTCGCCGGCGCCGCGTGCGCCAGGATCGCCGCGCGCTCGGCGCCGTCGATCCAGGAATCACTGACGGTCAAGCCCGTGTCGAAGCCTTCGGGGGAGAGCGGCTCGCCGTCGAGCGACGTCCCCTGGACCATTAGCGCATCGCCTCCAGATTCGCTGGCCAGCCCGAGATCGCCGAGGGTCACGACATTGTCCTCGACTCCGGACACCTCGCATTCCACGAGCGCCACCGAAGCCCCCGCGACATGCACGCCTGCCCCGCGCGAATCGAGGAAGAGCGTCTGCAAGGCCGACACCTGCGCGTCGCCCAGCGCCTGGAGAGCGACGCCGTTGCCATCATGGGCTTGCGACGGCAAAGTCCCTTCGATACGGCAGTTCGCTAGATTCACCGCGCTCGGCAGGCTCCCCGACGACGAGACGTCGCTGACGTACACGCCGATGTCGTGGTTGGCCCGGATCACCGTGTCGGAGATCTGGCCACCCGTCCCGCCGTTGAGCGCGAAGCCGATGCCCCAGTCGAGGCTGCCTGCGATGCCGCTCTGCCCTTCCACCAGGCCGCGGCGCACAGTGATCAGGTTCGGATCGGAAGATGCCAACGTTTGAACGGCGAGGTAGCCCATGCCCGCGTGGTCGAGCACGACGTCGCCGAAGCTCTGCAGGGTCGATCCGTCGATGACCGCCAAGCCGTCGGTCTCGAAGGTCGACCCGGAGTTGGCCTCATAGAGATTTTCCGTGCTGATGAGCGATGCCGTGAACAGCGCCGCGCCACCCGAGAGGTTGCCACGCACCACGCTGCTCGAGAGCGTGACCTCCGCTGCGTCCTGCGAGATGACGCCTACGCCGAAGTCGTTGCCGACACTGTCGACGACGACCAGGCGGCTCAGGTCGGCCTCGCTCGCAATGGCAAAGATCTGCTCCTGATTGCCCTTCAGAACGATGTCGCTCGCCGTGACGACGGCTTCGACGTCAACGTAGAGACCGATCCCCGAACCGTTCGTGCCAGGCAGCGTGCCTTCCACCATGACGTCCTCCACGACCAGCGGCGAGCGCGATGGATGCGATGCCCGCCGTGGCGTTGCCCGCGAAGGCCGATCTCCGCACGGTGGCCGTCGAAGCGGCGAGCGCGATGAGCCCATCGCCCCGCGTGCCGTCGGGGTTGGTCTGAACGTCATGGACCCACGGATGCTGCACGTCGACGGTTCCGGCGGATGCGACGACGATGCCACGCCCGACCGACTCGACCTCGACGCCGGAGACCGTCACGTCCGAGCCCTCGACGATGAGCCCGACCCCAGGGCCGGCCAGGCGCACGCGCGAGATATTCACGTCGCCTGTGACGTCCACGACGCGTACCGCCGTCGTCGGGGTCAGCACCAGCGCGACGCCGTGCGGAGTCTCGCCGGACAGCTCCACCAACGACGGGCATCGCCCGATGATCGATAGAGGCCGGTCGATCTCGACAGGCTCGTCGTAGCTGCCTGCGGCCAGGACGATGCGCCCACCGTCGCCCGCCGCGGCGAGCGCTGCCTCGATCGTCAGGTAAGGCGCGGCGCGCGATCCATCCGCGCCCGGGATCACGCTCGCTGGATCCACGTGCACGTCCCCCACCTCCTCGATGAGGTCTCCGAAGGTGCCGACACCGCACCCGGCGTCGCCGTCGATAGGGACGCAACCCTCGGTGGGAACTGCGAAGCTGCCGTCGCCGCAGAGCGTTCGGGACGGAAGGCAGACTCCGTCGACCAGGAAGGCCACGTCGCAACCGGCGACCCCGATGGGAGCGCAACCTTCAAGAAGGTCAGGAAGCTCTCCGGGCGGGCAGCTGTCGCGCTGCATCGAGCAGGTACCATCGTCGCCGCCCACGCCGTACGAATGTCAGCCCGGCTCGGCCTCCGGATCGCGCAGGAGCGCGCCGGTGAACGAGGAGCGCAGGTAAAACCCGCGGGGCACCGTTTCGACGATCTCGCCGTCTTGCGCAAAGGCAATGGTGCGGACGCTGCCGTTAGCCGCCTTCGGCCGGAGCTGCAGCCAGCGTCCGAGGTGCGCGCTCACGTCCTCCACGCGGCCCACGCCGATCAGACCGACGATCTCGTCGAAGTCGTCGCGAAGAACCCGGGCCTGTCCGGCGGTCGGACTCCATAGCAAGGGCGTGCGGCCCCGCCGCTCTGCTGTATTTCCTCGCTTCGGCGCCACCACCGGGACCCACAAGACGCGCGAGAGCTTCGCGCGCGCCCACGAGCTCGACCAGTCGAGCTGGTCGGCGTCGGCTATGCGCACCGCACAGACGAACGTCGATTCATGTGGGATCCCACTGTTCGAGACGGGGATCGTCTTCAGCTCCACGCCCAGGTGCGGGAAATCCTGCACCGCCCCTGAGCCTCCGGTCGCGCCGAGGGCACGCTCCACCGCCTCGCCGATCTTGCCCTTCTGGTGGAGGCCGCCGGCGAGCCCGGTCGCGAGCCGTTCGAGCGTCGCGCCGCGCAACGCGTGGGCGCGCGCCAGCAGATCCGCCTCGTTGCGAGGTGGCGCGATCGCGGTCACGGGTTGCGCGCAACCGACGCGTCGCGGGGCGGAGCGCGACGGATCTCCTCCCACGCCGCGAGGGTGCGCCCTTCGAGGAAGCGCGCCGTCGCCAGGATCTCCGGCTCGACCTCATCGAGCGCTTCGTGGATGGCACGCGAAAGCGTGCTCTTGGTAGGCGCCGTCATCCCTTGGGGGTGGCCGCGCCCGAGCTGGAGGCCGACGTCGAAGGCGACCTCGGCGAGCTCGCCGCCCGTGGCGATGTCATCGATACCGAGCTCGGTGTAGTTCAGGCGCCAGGTGTGGACGTAGAACGGCCGGCCTTCGATGCGCACGAAGCCGAGAAAGCGCTGGTTTATCCCCGAGAGGCGCGCTTGGCCACGGATCACCCGCATCGGATCGCGCTCCGGGTCGCCGGCGACACACGTCCCCGGCTCGATCCGCATGACCTCTTTGACCTCGTAGATGACATCGTCTTCCGGGGCATCGGTGGGACCAGCGACACGCGCGAGGAATTTCTTTTCGTTGATGCTGCCCACCCCCATCTCCAGGTTTCCAATGCGACGTATTCCGAAGAACGACGCGGTCAGGTCGGGGTTCTGCGCAAGCATGGCGTCGACGAAGGGGACGTACGCCACCTCCACCTTGGCCCGCATTTCGGGCTCGAGCGGCGTCATGAACGACTCGACCTGGTCGAGCCAGGTCCGGGCGTCGGGAGCGAAACGCGAGCGCAGCCGGGCCACCACCCGCGGCTCGAGCGCCGTCGCTTCGGGCACGTCGAGGCCCCGGCGGTATCCCTGCAGGAAGGCGCTGATGGCTTCGTCCGCAGCGGGCTGCGGGAAGCTTCGCATCGAGGCGGCAATCCGCAGCGACGTCGCGAACCGGACGAGATCGACCACGAAAGGCCCGGTCGTCGCTGCATCGAAGTCGGACAGCCCACGACCGTCCGCCGCGACCGCGTACTGCTCGATGTGCGCGTCGCCGTGCAGGTTCACGATCGGCAGCTCCGTCGCATACGCCCTGAATCGGGTGCAGGTGGCCTCGACGAACGACGAGGACAGATAACGGAACGTGCGCATGGGGCTACGCGACAGCCGGTCCACCAGCGCCTGGCCTCCGATCTTCGCCACCGAACGGGCAACCGCGAGGAGCGGATCGCTCGGCGACTGCGCACTCCTGACCTTGGCATCGGGCGCGGTCGGGGCAAGTGGCGCGCCCTGCGCGCACCCTACCGCGAGCCAGGCAAGGAGCATGGCAGCGGGGAGCGTCGCGACCACCAGTCGACAAGTCAAGGTGTCAG
>Ga0105046_10008847_pt1 | contig 15812 bp, 15 predicted proteins | sample MAT03_FD_78385 | JGI IMG/M metagenome (GOLD analysis project Ga0105046, IMG submission 78385) | Freshwater microbial communities from Lake Fryxell liftoff mats and glacier meltwater in Antarctica - MAT-03 (megahit assembly) | ecosystem: Environmental > Aquatic > Freshwater > Ice > Liftoff...
ATTCGCACCGCTCACTTTATGCTTCTCCACCGCAACCTTCTTTACACCGCCGTTACACGCGGAAAACGCCTTGTGCTTCTTGTGGGCACGCGTAAAGCAGTCGCCCTCGCCACGCATAATAATCTCACACAAGAACGACATACAGGGCTCCCCCAAGCCCTGATCGATTTTTAACCCAACCCTCCCTCCCCTTGGAGTTACCCCTTAGCGCCCAAGAACGCCGTCAATTTCCCCATGTGGAACCAAGGCTACTTGGCCCCATACGTGTGTGAGAACCACGGGATTACCCTTAGCTGGGGTAGCTGTCACTTGAAAGACCCCTTCATGCTCTTCCAAATGACTAAAATCTAAAGCGGCTTCGGCTTTTCCCTCGACATCCGCCACCACACTTGTGTCGTAAACACGCCCGTGTGTAAGTTGTGTTTCCACTTGAATATTTTCTAAAGGAGAAAAGCCTTGAAAACGGACTAGATAGTGGCGCCCATCCCCATCATTTAAAATGGCCTCTACACGCTGCCCGGTTGTATTCTCCATCACTAAAGGATGGGGCACCACCATGGCTTCACGTTCAATGCCTTCCCCTTTCAACAAAAGCATCATGGGCTCTCCGCACGAGAACTTTTGTGCAATCAACGCAACTTCTTGCCCATTCTCATAATGGAGAACGCCAGCTTCATCGCTTTGCACCTGGCCGACATCCACCACTTCACCATGTAAAGAGGCGTGCTTCAACTGCAACTGATGGGTCTCGAAAACTTTCTTTTCTTCTCCCATTAGGGAGACTTGAAACGTTTGGTAACCTGCTTGTGAAACGGTGGGTTGGCATACAAGCGCTGCTTGAAGATGCAACCACGCACACACTCCTATAAAGATAAAATAACGCATGCTGACCTCCTTTCATGCGACACATTCAATCGTAGTGTAGGCACGGCTTCCGCGCGTACCCTTTACGTTGTTCTTTTTTTCGTCCATTTTGGATGAAGGATTGGAAAAAATTTCCTTTTTCATCATTCTCACTTTCTTCCAGTTCATCCCGATACACATAGTCCTCTAAATCCCCCTCATCGACCCAAGGGGAGGGTTCACGTGCTCGGTAGGTCGCCCCTATCTCTTGTTGATCTTCAGACTTACGGTGGCCCCAACGCGCCTCAGCCACTAGCCGTCCTACTTCTTGGTGGCTGAGCGTGACACGTGGAGAGGTCTCTTGCAGACCCCCTGTTTTGCTTTGTCTAGTCATAGAAATCCTCCTTGTGTTTGTGGATGACACAAAAGGGTAATGGAGGCGCTATATGGGATTTGTCTGTAGTTGTTCAGAATTTCAGTTGTTATCGCTCTAAAAATCGGTGTCTTTCGCGTCTTTTAAACTGGTTATTTACCCTTTCACCCCTATTTTGAAACGCTTGATTTTTTAACACAACCAAAAATTTTTCTTTTTTTTAAAAATACCCCTAAAATATGTCGTAAGGGCGCATTTAATTTTTCCGGAAATTTCAAAATGGGAGTGTGCAGGAGATTTTTTTAAAGTTATTTTTAGGTTTGACTTGGCACAAAAATTGCACTCTACTGGAGAGGTGGTCCACGTCTTTAACTCTTGATAAAGCCACAGATCTTGAAAAACTCACCTATTATGCGGAGGCCTAGGGGGCCTACCAAGAGATTTTAGAAGACGATGTGTCCAACTCGGCCATCCGGGCGCATGTGCTTTTTTTAGCCTATGCGCTCAATCGTCCTGAAAAAGCAGAAGGATTTCTAAAAAACGAATCTACACAATCCGTTTCTTGGCTGGTTTCCTGCGTGATCCTCCGTCTTTTGAAAGAATTTCGCGATAGCGTCAAGGCCTGTGTGGTAGCAGGAATGCCGTAGACAAAGGGAGCTGAAAATGAGCGGGTTTATCCATATCTGCAAAAGAACGCGTTAGCCCCTTACCCTGTATCAAAAAGCCGCTCAATCTAACCTTTATTCTTCATGAAATTTCCTGATCACGATCATCGGTTTAGAGCCCTCCTCTACGGGGTCTGCACCATAAATGGTACAAAATGTTCCATTGCCCGAACTCCCGATTCCTTGAATCTTTCGTTGTCCTATCGAATCGATGAGCGCAACTTGTTTCGAACGCACATTCCACGCATGGACAGTCCCCTTCTGATGGGCAGAGGCGGTCCATTGCGTTGAAACGATGTGGGGCGCAAGAATATCTGACGGATCTTCCGTGAATGTCGCTAATGGAGTGGGCAATGAATAAGGTTGACAACCCTCTGTATCGGAAAAAACAGTATAAGTAGAAGCCGGTTTAGGCCAGTTCGACACATAAGGAGGGAAGAAATGTCCATGGGGATCTACGACCTCTCCTGGATTCGAGATCAAAAGGACAGCCGATCCATCAGCAGACCTCGAAACTCTTTCATCCCCAAACGCACTGAATACATACGTGTCGGGTTGGACAAGGCTCACCTGTCCTTCTGCAAATTGCATGAGACGATGAGCCGTGGTAAACAAAAGACGTTGACCAATGAGGCTCACACGTTGAATGTGTTTTCCTGATTGAGAATTGATGATTTCCTTCTCGACTAGCTTTTTGTCCGTTATTTCATAGAGACGAAGCGTTCCATCTTCCATTCCCAAACATACTCTTTTTCCATCACTACACCGGCTTGTGACTTCTTTGGGAGAAATTCCTTTCAACTTTAAGTCGAGAGACTTTTCACCGGTACACACATGGATTTTTGATGTTTTGCTGAAACGACCTTTTTTTTCGCCGATGATCACAACATCCGATCCATTTTGAAAAACAGTTTTCGTTACCCACGTTCCACATTTCAGTGTTGTTAACTCGGACCCTCTTCCGTATAAAATGGGAAGCCTGCCTCCATACACATCGTGCAGATACTCCCCTGACTTGTAATCCAAGCGGCCATACGTCTCATCCTCGCGATTAATAATAATGATAACGCCCGCTGCTTCGATCACGTGTGTCACCCCATATCCCAATCGATTGGGGGGTAGGTCCCCCCTAAAAATCTCCTGATAAGGAGGAGAAGATCTCTCTAAAGAAGGGGGTAAAGAATTTGACGTGGAAGATGAAGCTGAATGTGGGGAGAGATGGAAGGCCTGGATTGCCATAATTGACCTCAACTATTCCTATTAGCTTAACCATAGGGGTAATTGTAAGTCAAATACAACCTATTAGCTTTAGCCTCTTTGTACACGATTCAAGAAATGAGTCAATTCAGAAAATACCAAGCAAAAACTTTCGGAGTTTCGGTGAGTACGATCTAACACCACTTTATCTAGTGACTGCAAAACATTCTGTTTATCGGCTTCATAAGGGGTAGGGATTGTCTCTACCTGTTTTCTAAGTGCCGTAAATCGTAAAGCCAGAAGGCCGGTTTCTTGGTTCGCAATTCTTTTTTCCACTTCATTCATCAATGTTTGAAAACGGTCCATCAACCTTTCTCGGATTTCAACCTGACGGGGAGGCCGCTCTATCTCCGTGACCTTATCTGTGTAAGGCATCGTTTCAATATTATCTAAGGCTTGGATAAACCCACGGGGTAAGATGCCCGCAAATTGCTCTTCCCGTATTCTGAGTTTGAATTCGTCTAAGGGCCATTGAGAAACAATCATGATTTGATCCACCATTTCGGCCATTTGTAGATCTGTAAGAGTCGTTCTCATCTTTTGTAAAATCCCAAAAAAGCGACCTTGCCTTTCGGGTTCTTCTGTCCGTAAACTTTCCAACACGCGGTTTAAGAAAGTTTCTCTCAACGCCGCTTGTTCCCATGTCGCTTCCGTAGGATGAATCTCGCCCTTAAAGGTCTCAAGACGGGCGATAAACCGTTGCCGGATTTCAGCTTGAGTCGGAGGACGCGTAGAAGCGGTTGCATGATCCTCATAAGGGGCAGCGGCAAGCATTCCCAACTCTTCTATTAATGGACGCGGCAATAACCACGTATATTGTTCTTCCTTCATCTCTTTATCAAAAGTGTCTATGGCTATTTCTAAAATTCTTTGATTTAAAAAGGGCATCTTTTGTTCTTCAGCTTGTGCATTGAACGAAACGGCATCTACAAAGGCCGCCAAGGGAAGAGACGTCCCTCCAATTTGGAGATGAGGGGGAGGACTGATCTGTTGAAGTTTTTGCAGAATGGCAGGAGATTCTTCCATCCATAGGTTAACCAAAGGTTGATACGCTTGCACATTTTGCTGTTGAACTTTGACATCACCTAACAATTTGAATTCCAAGGCAATCTCTTGAAAAGGTTCGGTGTATTCTTGACCTCTGGCATATCTCGATTGTATTTTTGAATCCAAAAGGGTGAGATTTAAAGGCCCTAAGGGAAGTAAAGGGGCCAATTTAGCCAACGCCAATAACATCCTAGCTCCCTCTAATTTAACTTGAGGGCTCTCATCTTTACCTTCTACTAAAACAGGCTTTCCTTCTTTCCATACAAAGATAGGAGAAGATCTCGCAATCACCTTTGATTCGATAAATGCATGCACTTTTTCACTCGAGTCTTGATTTAAAAAGATGGCGTAAGCTTGCATTTCAGGGCTTTTCGCAACGGCGTCTTGATACTGCGGGGTTTGAATAAGGTGCTGCATGGATCGAAAAAGGCTATTACGCGTTTCGTAATCATAATTGAGGTCCGCATCACGGAAACTTGCAAAAAGGAGATTGAACGTATTCAGTTCATTCCCTGTTTTACTCTCCCCAAAAATGGTTTGGGCGCGGTTCCGAGAAGAAACGATGGTGGTATTGCCTGTAGGGTCCATATACAGGGTTTGACTTGCGGTGAGGTTTGGAATGGCGTCAGAAACAAGTCGCGCCTTTTCAGGACCCGAAATGGTTTGTTGATGTTGCTTTACATACGCAAAGAGGGGCTCATGTTCAGAATGACTATTGGCATTAGCTTCTTGGAACCAAGGATTTTCATTGAGCTTTTGAAGTATCGGTATTAATTTTTTCTTAAGGGCCTCTGAACCATTCGCTTCAACTTGATTGAAGAGAAAGGTACATTCCGCAAAAACTGCTTGAGAAGCGGGGGAGCTCCCCACAGTGCCATGGGCATGTCCACTTCTAGGAATTGCTATAAATCCAGCGGGAGTGAGACGAAGTTTTTGGTTGTCTTTCAGATGCTGAACGGCATCTGCTAAATTTTTCAGATGGGCTTCTAGAATAGGGGACGGAGTCACTTCTCGCAGGATCGCTTTCAAAGCCGCGTCACCTTGTCGAATGAGGACGTCTCCCATTTGGAGGGCTTCTTGATAAAACGGAGATCGTCGGATTTTTTCCACATCTTGAAGGAGTATACGCTTCTCATCCGGTGTTACAGCTTGATGCATTAAAAGACTTATCATATTGGATTGAAAACGCACCAGAGTCTGAACCGTTTCGGCATTGTGGCCCGGTTGTCCAAGCTTCAACATCTGACCTAAAAAGCGTAAAATTGGATGCGAACGTGCGACCACTTCTAATTCCTCTCCGCCTCGTAATTTGACATGTTGGCCTCTTTCCATCCGTTCGGCAGCCGCCGCTACACGCTTCAAGAGCTGATCAATTCTCTCTTCACTTCTAGGACGTGCTTGCGGTAAATAGGCTTCAAAAGCGGATTGCGAAATGGCGGATTCGGGATTTTGCTGCCTTTCTTCTCTCTGCCTTGCCTCTTTTGCTGCTTTCACCGGATCTAAATCTAAGGCATCTAGAAGGGCTTGATCTTCCGGCGACATACGGAATGCCACTGCCTCTAAGGCCTCATCGACTAAATGCGGATCAGCTGCCACGGCTTGGGGATAGCCCAAAGCCGGTGGTGGAGACCACGAAGCCCCCGCATTCCATGGGTTAAGACCTCCTGCCTGCAGCCCATTATCCCAATCTCTGACTTCTACAATCCTTCCATCTGTTGCGCGTGCGTAGATATGGGACTCAAGGGCTGGGGCTTGTGTGTCATAGAGAATGGGTAAGACTTCTACGGTATGGACCTCTACCTCGGGAGGATAAGTCGCTGAGATAGACCCTTCCAAATCTCCCCTTAACTGCTGCGCGTTAGGTAACCCACGAAACGCCTGTTGCGCCGCTCGGGCAGTGATCAGCGCCACCGCTTCATGATCACGCGTCCATTTATGTCCATGTGTTTTTCCCTCTAACTCCCCGGGCCGGGCCGATTTCCACCCTGTTTGAGCCTCTGAGACACTTTCCATCGAAGTTAAAGGGGGAGGTGGCCGATCGGGCCAGTTTTGCCTACCTACACTAAAACTTTCGCTCATAACCTACACCTCATTAGTCAAAAGAGTGCCATTCCTGTGCCAAACCCATAAACTTTTATTAGTCGTAAATTAGTATGGTTAAATTAATTAAATTTAATTAAAATATGTTTTATATATAATTAATTATTATAAAAAGGTAAAAATGAATGATTTAAAGATTTTTCTTAATACGAGAGTGGAAAATTCAGGAAAATGGGCTGAAGTGGGCGATAAATGTCTAACACCCGTGCGCTATTTATTCAGTGGGCAAACCTTTTCGATTAAAGATAATATAATGCTATCCGGTGGAAATAAAACATCCCTCGTCTCCTCCCAACTTTCTTTTCCCTCTCCATCTGGCCTACAAAAATTACATAAACAGCCTGCTAAGAAAAAGACGCTCTATACAGCGCTGGCTATCGTATTTCTTCTTCCAGGACTTGTAGGCGTCGCTTTTAAAGCTGCCTCCTACCTTTCCGCAGATGTAAGAGTGCATCACCGTTTAATTCGAGAAAAGTTAATTCCCCAACCGCTGTTACAGCAATTCCCGCTGGGCTGCAACTAGCTAAATCAGAGTTGGTTGATGGTGGCGCCATCGCACAGTCTTCGGCAGATTCCATACCTGAATCATCTAAAAAACCTTCGTCCTTAACATCCGATGCTCCTATGAGTGGGCAAGATGCGCTTAGCACTCCCGCACTCGGAGCGCCAGCGGGAATAGCTGCCGCTGTTAAAAGAGAGATGCTAGACGACAAAGCATTTGTTGTTATGCTTTTGGAAACTAATAAAAGTTTTAAAGATGACGACACCACAAAAATTAGTCCGCACCGATTTAGCGTTAGCTCAGGTATACCCTGTTTTCCATACACACGCGATGGAGCGGTTCACAGACACTTTGCCGGGAAGTACTTCTTCTTTTGAAGTTGAATTTGCGCCCCGTTTTACGACGCTCCTCAATTACGACGCTCGTCCAGCCCCAGCCTCCGCAGCCTTTTCTGCACTTTGATCGACTTCTAGACGCTCCTCAATCCCGACCATCCGCATTTCTAAAATGAGTCACATAAGCGTTTTTTTGAATACGCAGCTTGAAAATGCAGATGTGTTTGCCAAAATTGGGAATGTAGGTCTGTTTCCCTTTCGGTATCTTTTCAATGGAAAAACCTTCCGTATTTCTACCACAAACATAGGCCTTGAAGTCCATCGTGTTGCCTCTTTTCATGCGCGCGGACTCCATAATTAATCGCGTACAACAGATCAATTAAGGTCTTCTTCAATGTGCCCATGGAAAACGGTGCTGGCCGTGACCTTGTTAGTTCCGGGTCTTCTTCTCTCATTTGTCAAATTGTTTTCTTATGCGTTTTCTATTGCACGTACCCATCATATGCACATGTGTCATCGTCTCACACCACGAAATGCACATATGGGATCACCCAGCCAGACTGTAAGCAGCCTCGATCAAATAAGGGATCTCGCTCAAAGTCTTTTAAGAGAAGATAGACCCACGACAGTTTTAACCATTTATGCAGATCGCGAAGCTCAACTTATTATCCAGGAAGATCCAGGTATCCTTGCGATCAACCCGATGGACTTGATCTTGGTAGGCACTTCAATTAACCGCACACATAACGATGGATTGCATGCGGACACGCTGAGAAGCCGTAAGTGGTCGTTAAATACTCTCTCCGGTATCTCGGAGGAAAGGATCCGCTCTACTCCCTTTCTTAGGAGGAACTGGCATCCATGTGGTTGCTACTTCCACCGTGTTGTGGGCTTCTAAAAATGGCGCATGCCGCTTTTCATCAATTAGGTGAGATTTTTAATCTTTTTGACAATGAATTTAACCCCTCATCTTAATTCTATGATTTAAAAATCATTTCAATAAATGAAAAATCATTTATAATTCACTTTATAAATAAAGGGGTTTTTAAGATGAATACTTGGGGCTTACATTCAATTAACAGTCAATCTTTCAACGTACGTTGGGGCTCCACCTATACGTATCCAGAAGGACAGCGCAATAGTCTTGTGACTCTTTTTAGAATTCAAAATTTAACATTAAATATTTTGGGATATATCCCTATCGTAAGCCTTTATTCCGGATGTGCGCGGAATGCATCCGGCGTCGGGCTCTTTGCGGTTACTTTGGCTGTCGGTGAAAGAAATGCGCGAAGTGGTGCCATCATCTAACATTGGTATGATGAAGCCTTGTTAATGGGAGTCTCCCAGATTGCAAGAGGGGCACTCGAGGCTTTCGTTCCCTTTGGATGGGCGGCAAATATCGTCCTGGATGTCATAGTTACACCTTATAACCTCTTCGCGGAAGCCACTAATCCTTCCTCATTCAGTGCAAGTGATTATATAGACGGAAATAGACCTCATGAAGAACCGGCATATCCATTCCCATTTGGGTTTTTGTATTTAGGTTAAAGACGGTTAAGTCATCAATTCCCTCTTTGGAGGGAAGTTTTGTAGGTTAGTTCAAGAGGCGTTTGGGAAAATCCAAACGCCTTTTTTGGGAGCTAAAAAATCTAATTTTTACTTGTGTTTCTTTCAAAAATGCGTTAAAATAGTTAGCACGAAATCAACAAAAGACCCCTCTTCTTTTCTTCTTTTAAACCTTATTGGCCAATGGGTGTATTAATACCCTTCTAGCATTCGCGAGGTGAGTAAAAGAGATAGGGTCACGTGTTAAATAAGGGATAAATAGTCATGAGCGGACCTCTTTCAAAATCACGCACAGCTGCTTGGGCCGTATGGATCATTGCATCGGTATTTTATGCTTACCAGTACATTTTACGCGTGATGCCCAACATCATGTTAAGTGACATCATGCAACAATTTGATATTGGAGCGGCGGCGTTTGGGCAATTCTCAGGAGTGTATTATGTTGGCTACTCCCTTTTGCATTTACCGATTGGAATGATGCTAGACCGTTTTGGTCCCCGTAAAGTGATGACGGGCTGTATTGTATTGACTGTCGTGGGTTTAATGCCGTTGCTCTTTTCGAATTATTGGTTATATCCCGTGTTGGGACGGTTTTTGATCGGTCTTGGTTCTTCAGCGGCTATTTTAGGTGTTTTTAAAGTCATCCGGATGGCGTTTAGCGAACAGCAATTCCCACGTATGTTGAGTTTCTCAGTCACGATCGGACTGATGGGAGCTATCTATGGAGGAGGCCCTGTAAGTTTTATGCGGGAAGCTTTTGGATACCAAACCGTGGTCGAGATGATGGTGGTTGCAGGGCTGGTGCTGGCGTTTATGACCTATTGGATTGTGCCCGATGTTTCCACTGCACAAGAGGGTGCAGTCTTGTCAGATGTAAAAGAGGTGCTAAGCTACGGTAAGGTCATCGGATCCTGCCTCTTTGCCGGACTCATGGTAGGACCTTTAGAGGGATTTGCCGACGAATGGGGAACCATTTTTTTAAAACATGTGTATGGCTTTGAAGGCACCTTCGCCGCGAGTCTCCCTTCTTTGATTTTTATCGGGATGTGCTTTGGAGCGCCTCTCCTCAACTTCATTGCAGACAGTGTAGGACATTACCTAGCCACTATTGCAGGTGCTGGGCTTACGATGGCTATGTGCTTTGCCTGGTTTACTCATGTGGCCTTTATCCATCGCTCTCCTGGCGTGTAGCTTTATCTTGATTGGCGTGTGCTGTGCTTATCAAATTTTGGCCATTTATAAAGCTTTCACTTATGTGCGTGAACAGGTAGCGGGCTTAACGACTGCCCTTGCCAATATGATCATCATGACGTTTGGTTACGCCTTTCACACACTGATTGGTAGTGTTGTGAACGCTATGGGCGGGGCCGATGCCCCTCAAGCCCTCACTTACGGCCTGGCTGTGATCCCCCTCGCTCTTTTCTTAGGATCGGGCGGCTTTCTGCTTTTGATCGCCTTAGAGAAAGTGAAATCCCGCAAAATGGTTACCCAGTAGTTACCTATTAAAACGTGCATTCGCGTTCTCAGAGTTCGACATATGGCTGAGAGGCTTGCATAGGAGGCTTTTCTTCACCTATCAAGCAACGCATGAAGGCCCATTTTACGCAGCAGTCATGCGAGTTTATGCCATATAAAAAGGGGCCCAGTAGGGCCCCTCACTTTTCGGCTAAAACTCGATGCGATCGAGAGCCGCAAGGGCTCTTAATAACTCTTGGTTGGTTTGGTTGCTGATTGGAGCTCCGGGAGCCACCACTTTGGCGCCTCCTTTAAGTCCAACCTCTCGATAATACGACTCATACGCATCATTGAGTTGCTCATTGAGGATATCGTACGATTCCACGTCCAGAAACGTGTCCGATTCTTCCTCTTCTGCACAAAGAAGATTGCCGTAGCAAGACTCTTCTTCGTATTCTAGGTCCTGGGGCGGGATATGACGTTTGATTATTCTAGCCATAATAGCCTCCTTTAGTTGGTTTTGCACAACAAAGGGTGAAGGATGAGGTCGAAGAGGCTCTATTTTGCAGTCCATATGCTAAGGAACTGTTGTCACCCTACCCCTATTGTCAAAAACATCCTCTTTTTTTGCAACTAATGAGTTTGAAACCAGGCCATATGCGTATTCGCGGATGGCATCGGCGTGATGCACAAGCAGTTTAAAACGGTAGCCCATTCGAGTATAGTCTGGTCACCCGTTGCGTTGCCAAAAGCCGTCAGCGGACGTTGGCTGATGAAAAGCTGAATCGCTTCCGGTTTTCCTGCATGATCATCGACAAAAAAAGGGCGGATTATTTGGTTAGTGTATGAGAACGAAGCGAGGCCTGCCCTGCAACTGGCCTGTCCATAGTAGTGGGTAAAACGCATCCCTTCCGCCGCTAAACGATCGAGATGAGGTGTCAAGTAATACCAATTATCAAAATTAAAGTCATAAATTTCCGCGATCTTTTTGGCATCTTCCGACTATCTTTTCTCGTTAATATTCAGAGTATTAACTTCGAAAAGATGGTCAAAATCTCTCAAAGATTTCACGCTAATTTATGACTTTAATTTTGATAAATAATGTAACCTCAATTCTCCCTCCCCCGTAATATCCTAAATCGCCCCAGCCCATGTGATCGGTCATGATGAAAACGATGTTGGGCTTTTTAGCTGGTTTTTGCTCTTCTGCCGCTAATAATGTATGAAACATCAAACAGCTAAAAACACAAACAAGTGAAGGAAGAGGCATGCGAAAGTCTTTTTCATGCTTTCTAACACACTCTAAAATTTCAAAAAGTAAATTTTACCAAGTGTTGGGAGTTGTAGTAGTAGTGGTGGTGGTGGTGGTGGTGGTGGTGGTGGTGGTTGCAACCTGAATAGAGGGTATGACAGATTCTCTTCCAAGCCTCTCTTTAATTTCTAAAGGCAGATATTCCAGAGCCTCAGGATTTACAGCAACAGCTTGTTTATAGTATTCCAATGTTTGAAGACGTGGAGGCAAGGCACTTACAAAAGAAGGACGACGTAGTATCACACGCAGGCCGTTCTTCCTTATTTTCATTAACTCTTGAACTTCTTCTGAAAGAAACTTAATCACAGAAGGAGCTACTTCTACTGCTTTTTCATAGAATTCAGGATTTTGAAGCGCTTTGGGAATCGAACGTACAAAATGGGGACTCACACGTACGACATCTAAGGCAATCTCAGGATCGGCTTGTAGATGTGGAGTTGCCCTTAAATACGCATACGGATCCCGTTTAATCGCTGCACTCACTTGAAAGGCATTTTGGCTTTGGGTATAAGCAATTTTCTCCAATGCCTTTAACTGCTCTTTAGAGTATCTTAAATGAGGAATCATACTAAAGTTAGGGTAAAAAAGCACAATCGCAAACTCTGCAATGTGACAATCCGCACGCATCTGTTCAGGAAAATAGGCAAAATAGGTCGGAGAGAACTTCACAATTCTCAGGTAAAAAGTCTTGTCTGTCCTTAATCTAGGACCCACACAACAAAAAGCGTTGATATTGATGTTTACTGCAATATTCATAAGCCGTGGATTGTCAAAAAGAAGTCGGTCAAAAAAATGGATAAAGTCAAAATCTATTTTCAGTAAGTTTTCAGCTGCATATTCGCATTTGAGTAATTTCGGAGAAATGTGCGCTACAGCATTTCGATTTTGGGAAACAGCCGCACAGACAATGGTTATATCTCCCCTAAAATCACCAGCAAATCGAAGCAACATACCATCGCGTTGTACCCCTGCAAGTACAGCTTCACTTAATTGCTTATGATCATATGAACATAAAAAACTTAAAACATTAGCTGGCATATGCTTTATGCAGGTAAAATTAGCTCTTAAAAGTTTTATTATTAAATCATTTTTTTCTGTATATGGCAGATTAAATACAAGAGCGGATATACATACATAAGCGGCTGCATTTTGTTGAATAGCTGCCACAAGAATATCTCGATCCTGAAAAATGGAAGCATTTCCAAAACGAAGAAGCAATCCATCCTTTTGCACAGCTTTAAGAACAAGAGCTTTTAAAGTTCCCCAATTTCCTTGAAAAATTCCAGGATTTAAATCTTCAGGATTTAAAAACTCGATACACTCTGGACGTGCCTTTAAAACTTGTAAAATAAACTGTGGTTGACGTGCATAATGGGGGGCTACATAACGGAATGCGGCGGGATTTTGTACAACCGCAGCTAAAGCAATTTCCCGGTCCGATCGAATTGCATTTCGTGCAGAACGATAAAGCCCTCCATCCTGCCGCACAGCTTCCAAAAATAACGTACGCAAGTCAGCCGGATTTAGAATCCGTTCCAAATCGTGTACGGGAACAACGCGTAATACATTGAAGTTAGCTCTCACACACTGGCTCAAAAACTCAGGGTCGTTATAGAGAGTAGGCGGAAAAAAACGAATGGATGCTGCATTTTGCTGAATGGCTTCTAGGCCGATTTCCCGATCTTGACGAACCTCCCAATCTGCAAAGCGCAAGAGTTGTCCATCTTGTCTGACATTTTCGAGAACGTATTGCCGATGGCCCCAATTTGCATTGTACCTACCGAGTACGACATTTCCATAAAGAGGAAAGAGGCCCATTCCACACTTTTTAAATGGCTTATAATGTAAACGACTAAGCCATTCGTTATCCCTAATAGTTGCTTCATGAACCAAAAATTTAATAAAAACTTTAATAAATATATCAACAATATTAGAAATAATACTTATACCGACAATTAAATCGCATTTTCTATCCAAATAAGCTAGAGAATGAAGTAAAGCATGACGGGTAATTAGATTAATCATGCTTATATAATGTATTATTTACAATTAAAAAAGAAGATTTATTTAACATACTAGAATCCTTCTTCTTCCAATTGTAAAGGCATGGCATGGGCTTAAACAATTGTCTCATTTCGTAGGGCTACTACCGCTTTAAGAATCCGTATGGGTGGTCGTGGTGACAGGAACAGTAAGAGCCGCTTGAATATCCGAAGGAAGATGTGCCCTTATCTCAGGATTTGCCTCAACAGCTTTTCTGTAGAATTCCAGGGTTCGAAAAACGGGAGGAACCAAATGGAGACGGCCGGGCTTGCGACAGACCATTTGTAAAGCCGCATCGAAGAGCTTAGAAACACGCGCCATTTCGTCTTTTATCTTTTCCGAAAGAAAGGTTTCTGCTTGAGGATTGACATGAACAGCTTCTCGGAAGAACACAGGAGTCCGCAGAACAAGAGGGACTGAACGGACAAAGCCAGGATGTACACGCACAAATTCCAATGCTATGTCTCGATCTGCTTGAAGATCGGCGTGGGCAAGTAAGTACGCATAAGGATCTATTTTTAACGCCTCAATGACATGTAAACGTGATCGGCCTTGGCTGATCTGCCAAGGTGCGTAATCCTCTCACTTGAGATTCAAAACGATTTTTAAAAGAGTTGAGCCAGCTAATCACACGTGCAATTTCCCCTAGATTTCTTTCAGCGGGTGGTGGAAGAGGAAGGTGCCTAAAATTGAGATAATAAAGACGAATCGCATGTTCGGCTAGGCGGGGGTTGGAACGCATTACCATAGGGAAGTAAGTAAACATATGAGGAGCTCTATCTAGAACATGCCGATAAAGGTCTTCATTATTTACAAGATTGGCAGGAACAACACAGTAGGCATCTGCATCATATTCAAGAGCCCATTGTGTAACGGTCCTGTTAATGCGCAAATGTTCGGGGAATTGAGGATCGCTATAAAAATGAGGATGTCTTTCTCTTAAAATTTCTATTGCCCGTTCTTCTGTCTGTGCGCGCACAGCAGCCAATAAAAAGGCGCGCGGATCTGCTTCGACAGCTGCACGCACGACATTTTCATCACCTCTAATATAAGGATCTAGCCCCTCTAGGGTCATTAGCTTCGCTTTTAGCGCTTTTATTATAAAACTACGCCTCTGGAAAAGTGAGGGATGAACAAATTCGCGGGCCTGCGCATTTTGTTGAAGGGCGGCTATCGTAATATCTTCATCTTGTCGAGCCCAAGCAGGCAATAGTTTTAAGAGAAGACCGTCTTTTTGTACCTGACTCAAAAATAAACGGTTAAACTCAGCGTCGAAATTCCTATTCAGGATATCGGCGGGCACAAACTGATAGCAACTAAAATTGGCTTCCAAAGCTTTTAAGATAAATTTTGTAGAAGAAGAAAACTTCGTAGTCACAAACCGATAGTCGGTGTGATCTTTCCGAATAGCCTTTAAGACAATGTCTTCATCTTCTTGGGCCCAATTAGGTAATAACTGAAGGAGGGAGCCCTTTTTTTCTACACCCTGCAAAAACAGGTTTTTTATCCTATCTGTGCAGGGTAAGTCTTTCAATTTTTGGGGTTCTAGAAATAAACTGCAGGAAATGTTGGCTTCCAAAATTCGTATAACAAATTCTGCAGAATACAAAAGAGTAGGATATATATACGTTACAGCTTCAGGGTTTTGACGAATAGCGCTATAAATCATCTCATCGTCATTCCGAATGTCGGGACCTCCCCCGCTCAATTGCATCCCATCTCGTAGGATTTCTGAAAGGAATATAGCTCTTAATTCACTTCGTAATTTCTTTTCCAAAGGATTCATATCCGCATGGATAGCTATACTTAAAAACTTAGGCTTAAGAAATTTCGCACAAGCAAAATTAATTCTTAAGACGCGATTAATAAAAGCAAGGTTTCCGAGCAAACTTTTATCAACATATTTAATTGCTTCTGCATTTTGCGCAATTGCAGCCAAACAAACCTCTTCGTCTTGATCAAACCCTTCTTTAGAAAGTACGAGCCGCAGTCCATTTTCTCGCACAGCTGCAAGAAATAAACATTTTAATCCTTCTACGTTCTCAGGGAAGTTTTGAGGTCGAAAAAAACCGTCATCGAAATGATTGATACAATCTGAATTCTCTCTTAATGCCTCTAAGCCAAACTGAGAATTATGACGAAGTGAGGAATCGACGGAGAGTATATTTGCTGCGTCATGGGCAATAGCCGCTAAGGCAAAGTCTTTATTTTGACGCACTTCTAAAGGAAGAACGCAAAATTCCACCTGTTTCTTTTTCACAGCTTCGAGCGCTAAACTTTGCACTTCTTCCCAACTGCCTGCAAAACGCTCAGG
>Ga0105046_10008849_pt1 | contig 15812 bp, 10 predicted proteins | sample MAT03_FD_78385 | JGI IMG/M metagenome (GOLD analysis project Ga0105046, IMG submission 78385) | Freshwater microbial communities from Lake Fryxell liftoff mats and glacier meltwater in Antarctica - MAT-03 (megahit assembly) | ecosystem: Environmental > Aquatic > Freshwater > Ice > Liftoff...
CTGTTCTACAGGCCCTATAACACTAACTAGTGGTGGCTTTATAGTAGGTGAAACTTACTATTTCATCATTGATGGTTGTGCGGGTTCAGTTTGTGATATTACAATTGATGTACTATCCGGATTTGCCCCACCTGCTATTGGCGCATTGGGAACCATATCTGGCCCAAAGAAAGTATGTACAGGTGGTACATTTAATTATTCAATACCTGTGCCACCAGGTGCTGCAGATTGGCACTGGACCTTGGATGGTACATTACTAGAAGATCCTACAACTGCCAACAACAATATAGATATAACATTTAACTCCGCAGGTGTATTTGAATTGTGTGTCGACGTTTCAAACTTTTGTATAGACGTAGGCGCTCCCCCACTTCAAAAATGTATAGACATTACTGTTACGGATGTTGTTGGGATTGATCCACCTGTGAAATATGTGTGTGAAGATGAAGAAGCAAGTTATGGCGGCCTACTATATGGCCCTGGAGATTATGAAATCACTTTGCAGTCTTGGCAAGGGTGTGACAGCGTAATAACCTTGACGGTGGAACCAATTATTGTACCTGAAAAGGATTTAGGCGATATTTACCTATGTCAAGGTAATTGCCTTACAATTAAAGATACCAAAGGAAATGAAGAGATACTTTGTGATGAAGAGGTTGGCGGAAGTGTTACACTTGAATCCTACAATGGCTGCGACAGTGTAATAAACTTCAACCTCTATATCATGGAGATTGAAACTAAAATTGTTCCTCCTTTTGAATTGGGATGTTTAACTGATTACACCCCTCTTGATGGTAACATAACTGAAAATCCTGGTGGGTATGACATAGAATTTTTGTGGCAAGCTTTTAATGGTGGTATCATCATTGGAGACCCAACTGAACCACAAGTAGATACAGAAACTGGTGGCAAGTATTGTTTAACAACTACAATTACCTCACCAGATGGATTGACATCCTGCAAGGACAGTGCTTGTGTGATTGTAAAAGTTGATCCTACTGCTCCAACTGCAGCTATAATTGGTGATACCCTAACTTGTACAAAGGATTCAATAACAATAATTGGAGTTGGAACACCCGTAACTTCCAAATATTCATGGGTTATTCCTGGTGGAGGTATTTTAGCCACTAAGAATATTAAAGTAGGTCAACCTGGCGTTTATACGCTTACAGTTACAGCTCCAAATTTATGCACTGCAGTTGAAGATATAACCATCACAGCTGATTTTGCCAAACCAAATAATTCAGTTTCAGGTGCAACATTGGATTGCAATAATTTAAGTAAAGTCATTTCTGGTTCCAGTAGTACACCGAATGCAACATTTGCTTGGTTTGATCCAAGCGGTAACCCAATTTCATCAAACAACAATGCCACAGTCAGCATACCAGGCAATTACACTTTTAAGGTAACCAATCCGAAAAATGGTTGCACAAAAGATAGTGTCGTTGCTGTAATTGGTGATTTCTTGAAACCGCAGAATGTCACAGCAACTGGTGGTACTTATAATTGTTCTGTATTTCCAATAAAAGTAAATGGAAATAGTTCTTCAACACCTGTCACTTACGTATGGACGGGGCCAAATTCGTTTAATTCCAACCTTCAAAACCCTGATGCGCCTGGAGGAGGTAATTACCAATTGATCGTTACTGGACTGAATGGTTGTAAGGATACTGCAATAGCAACAGTGGTAGCAGATACATTGTCTCCTAATCTTACTGCAGCTGGCGGAATAATCGATTGTTTCACAGGCTCAACGGACCTGAGTGCTAATTCGGCAACTCCAGGTACCACATTCGCATGGAGTGGACCAGGTGGAACTGCCACAGGAGGCGTATTCAATGTAAACGTGTCAGGTACTTATACAGTTATAGCAACTGGACCAAATGGTTGCACTAAAACAACGACCGTACAAGCAATTGACGATACGGCTGAGCCAATTGCCTTTGCTTCAGTAACAAGTCCAATAACTTGTGATAGCGTATCGGTGACTCTTCTGGGGTCAACAAATCTAAATTTACCAACAATAACTTATACTTGGACTGGGCCAGTTCCATTTGTTACATCGAACACAAAAAACACAAAAACATTTGTACCCGGAACATACACTTTGCTTGTAACAAACTCTGCCAATGGTTGTACTGATAATATAACTATTGACGTTCTAGAAAATATTGTTCCTCCGCAAATTGCTGCACTAAATGATACAACCGATTGTATTTCAGGTCAAGCAATATTAGTCGGCTCTTCTACTACTCCGAACACAAGTTTCCAATGGCTGAACTCCTCTGGACTTGCACTCTGTCCTACAGCAAGTTGTACAGTACCAGGAGCAGGAACTTACACTTTTGTAGTTACAGATCCAGTTAATGGTTGTACTTCAACAACAACTGCCGATGCGGTTCCCGACGATCAAACTCCAACATTAATAGTTCTGAAATCAGATGACTTAGACTGTAATGTTTTATCAGTTGACATAAGCACTTCTACAAATACACCAGGAGTTAATTACAAATGGACAGGTACTGGTGCACCAATTACATCAATATCTAACTTTTCAACTACGGCTCCTAGTATTTATACTGTTACTATTACAAATCCGATTAATGGCTGTATTAATGTTCAATCGATAGAAGTACTGCAGGATATTGTAAAGCCTATAATCAGTGCTACAACGGATACCATTAGATGCAATACTCCAACTGCTAATGTTGATGGTATATCTAACGTAACAGCCAACACAGCAGTGACTTGGACAAATGCTGGCGGAAACCCAGTCTCCAATTTCCTTGATTTCTCAACTACAATTTCAGGTATTTATACGCTTTTAGTAGTTAATAACTCCAATGGTTGTTCACAAACCATCAATCTAAACGTTCCTGAAAATACTGTTAAACCAAATGCTTCAGCAACAGGTGATATTATCAATTGTTACGAACCGTTGGCTGTTGTTAATGGCGCTACCACTACAAAAGGAACCACTTACCTATGGACAGGACCGGGTAATTACAATCAAACAAGTCTAATTGCGGGTAATATAAATGTGGCTGGTATCTATAATTTGGTTATTACTAATGTTATCAACGGCTGTACTCAGGATATTACTGTTTCTGTTACCGAAGACATACAAGCACCACAATTGACTGCCACTGGTGGCACATTGACTTGTACCAATAATTCTCAAACAATTATTACTTCAAACTCAACAACAACTCCGGTTACATATTCTTGGTCTGGACCAAATAATTTTACTAGCAACCAAGCAGCTCCTCTTGCTTTGGATCCTGGTACTTATATCGTTACAGTTCAAGATACTGACAATGGCTGCACATCTACTCAAAGCATTGATGTATTGAGTGATGAACAAGCTCCAGATTTAACAGTAAATGATTTGACCTTGGATTGCGTTTTCAAAAATGGTGACCTGAATGCAATATCAAATACTCCAGGAGTAACATACCAATGGACTGGGCCAATAACTGGTTCAACAGCTACATTAAATGTGAACCTGCCAGGATCATATATAGCTGTGGTAACAGCTCCCAATGGATGTACCACACAAAAAACATCTACTGTGAATTTGAATGCAGTTTTGCCATTGGCATTTGCTGCTGCCGAAGATGAATTAAATTGTACCAATACAACAGTGGATGTAAATACAAATGGAAGTTCATTTGGCACCGAATACAGTTATTCTTGGACAGGTCCTAATAACTTTACATCGACCGCAACAAAACTAACTGTAAATACTCCAGGTATCTATCAGTTAACAATACTTAATACAATTAACGGTTGTATCAAAGATGTTACTGTGGAAGTACCTATCAATGACAATCGCCCTACAGCCCTGACTTCATCGTTGTTGAATCCAAAATGTTTTGGATCTTCTGACGGTTCTGTTGGGATCACTTCAGTTACTGGAGGTACACCTCCTTATTTATATTCAATAAACGGTAAAGCATTCTCAAGCACATCACAGTTTGCATTTTTACCTGAAGGAATCTATAACCTAACCGTTCAAGATGCTGCAGGTTGTGAGTTAGATACAATTATAAATTTAATTCAACCAGAAAAGCTTACAGTTGATGCGGGTAAAGATACCATCATCAGCTGGGGTGAAGGTTTAACATTGGGTGCTGTCAGCAATAATCCAAATGCTATTATTACTTGGACTCCTGCACTGGATTCATTCTGTGTATCCTGCCCCAACCCTAAAGTTCAATTATTCAATGAACAACTGTTCACAGTCACTGCTATTGACAGCAATAATTGTAAAGCAGTTGATCAAAAAATAGTATTGGTTAAAAAGGAAAGGTTGGTATATATCCCTAATGCTTTTTCGCCAAATGGCAGCGGAGCTAATGATCTCTTCAAAGTTTATACTGGTAAAGGAGTTGAAGAAGTTCAACAATTTGAAGTGTTCGATCGTTGGGGAACTAAAATATTTGAAACCAGCGATTACAGACCAAATGGAGATATTGGAGAAACTCCAGGATGGGACGGAAAGTTCCGTGGAAAAAAACTTAACACAGCCGTATTTGTATATTGGGCTTTGATTAAATTCAAAGATGGCGAAACCATTTTGTACAAAGGTGATGTTACATTAACCAATCCAAAACAATAATCAAGTTTTAAGAGACATATTTAAAAGCCCCTTTTTTATTTAAAAGGGGCTTTTTTTTACCACTTTCTTATAGTGGAACTATTCGTATCAAGATCCCTGTATAGCCGATTGTTTTCATCAATAGTAAACTCTTCTGGGATATAAATTTTTACATCTACAGTTTCAGTTACTTCACCAGCTTTAGATTTTAATATTCCTGGTTTCATTTCTTTAGATCTGATTACGATTCCATCATCGCCTTCTGGCTCCATAAGTAAAGCATATCGCTCATTTTCGATGATGTATTTGAGAACCGCTTCTGATGCGTACATCAATTGTACTTTTGTTTCAATAAGGATCTGGGTACCAGCCCATTTTTCAATTTTGTACTCCCTTGGCATTTCGAAAAGTATGCTCTTTACCTGATCAACATTAAAATCCTGATAAAGTGTTTTTTCAAGTTGTGAAAATCCAATTGGTAAAAATGCAATGAACGAAACCAGAAAAGAAAAGAAGTATTTCATGAAATCAATTTTAGATATAACAAAATTCACACGGTCAAAATTACCTCAATAACTCATTTTTTTATGATCCAAATAAAATTCATCTGCTTGAACCTAAAGTTTTAATAAGAATTAAGCCAATTAATATGAAAAATAGATGTTAAATACTAGTCAAGCTAAATATAGACGATATTGAAATGTGAAATCATGTATCTTTGCACCCTATGAAATATATCAGAAATTTCTGTGTAATTGCCCACATCGACCATGGTAAAAGTACTCTATCTGACAGGCTACTGGAATTTACCAAAACAATATCTGAACGCAATATGCAATCTCAGGCATTAGACGATATGGACCTTGAACGTGAAAGAGGTATTACCATTAAAAGTCATGCTATTCAAATGTATCACACTGACGACGATGGTCAGAAATATACATTGAATATGATTGATACTCCTGGCCACGTAGATTTCTCTTATGAAGTTTCAAGATCTATCGCTGCATGTGAAGGTGCGCTGCTCTTAGTCGATGCAACGCAAGGTATTCAAGCCCAAACAATTTCAAATCTATATCTAGCAATTGAGCATGATCTTGAGATAATCCCAATTTTGAACAAAATTGACATGGATAATGCAATGATTGATGATGTCTCAGATCAAATCATTGATTTAATAGGCTGCAAGAAAGAGGATATCGTGCATGCGAGCGGTAAAACGGGACAAGGAGTTCCAGATATTTTAAAGGCTATAATCAAAAGGATTCCACCTCCAAAAGGCGATCCAAATGCACCGCTTCAAGCACTTATTTTTGACAGCGTTTTCAATAGCTTCAGGGGTGTGATAGCCTATTTTAGGATTTTGAATGGTACCCTACGTAAAAATGATACCATACAATTTATATATACAGGCAGTAAATACAATGCTGATGAAATAGGAATTCTTCAGTTAAGCCAAGTCCCCAAGCTGGAATTACAAGCTGGTGATGTTGGCTATGTTATAACAGGCATAAAAATTTCAAAAGAAATTAAGGTAGGTGATACGATTACTCTTGCCAACAATCCTGCAAAAGAAGGTATACACGGATTTGAAGATGTAAAACCAATGGTATTTGCAGGGATTTATCCAATTGATAATGATGACTTTGAAGACCTCAGGGATAGTCTAGAAAAACTACAATTGAATGATGCCTCTTTGGTATTTGAACCTGAATCATCTGTAGCCTTGGGATTTGGATTTCGTTGCGGATTTTTAGGTATGCTTCATCTTGAAATCATTCAAGAACGCCTGAGCAGAGAATTTGATCAAGAAGTGATCACTACAGTTCCCAACGTGTCTTATCAAGCCTATACCACCAAAGAACCTAGTAAAAAATTGGTGGTTAATACTCCCAATGATCTACCAGAACCAACATATTTGGACCGAGTAGAGGAGCCTTATATATCAGCTCAAATTATTACAATACCTGAATATATCGGTTCAATCATAAATCTTTGTATTGACAAACGTGGAATCCTTAAGAAACAATCTTATTTAACAGCCGATCGTGTAGAACTTACATTTGAGTTGCCTTTAGCAGAAATAGTTTTTGATTTTTATGATCGCTTAAAATCTATATCCCGAGGATATGCTTCTTTTGATTATCAACCTTTGGAATACCGTGAATCTGTTTTAGTTAAACTTGATATCAAACTCAACAGCGAGCCAGTAGACGCACTTTCCGCTTTGGTTCATAAAGACAAAGCCCAGTCATTAGGAAGGCAGATATGCAGCAGACTTAAAGAACTCTTGCCTAAACAACAGTTCGTAATTGCTATACAAGCTTCAATTGGAGCGAAAATAATAGCCAGAGAAACCATATCAGCTATGCGGAAAGATGTAACTGCCAAATGTTATGGTGGTGATATTACACGTAAACGAAAGCTTTTGGAGAAACAGAAAAAAGGTAAAAAGAAAATGCGCCAAATAGGATCAGTAGAGGTTCCTCAAAAAGCTTTCCTGGAAGTTTTGAAATTATAAAAAAGGGCGGTTGAAATTTCAACCGCCCTTTTTTTTATTGCTTTATTACCCTTTTGTGTAAAAGAACTTTGTCTGTTTTCAAGACTAAAATGTAAGTACCTTTAGCAAATCCACTTGTTGTAACAGTAATTCTACCATTAATTGTTTGATCTACAGTAACTGGAAATTGCTGTCCGGTCATTGATATTAAATACAACTCAGGAACTTCATTTAATTCCCAAGTCACATTTAGATATTCATCGAAAGGAACTGGGTACGCATTTAACTCAGCTGAATGTGCTTCATTGGTTGAAGAAATCAATTGAACCTCAAAACATTCTTCTTTCGTGCACCCCTGATCGTCAGTAATTATAACACAATAATTTCCAGCAGATAAATTCTGAATCAAAGGTCCAATAGCGCCATTACTCCAATTAAAGAAATATGGACCAAATCCACCTGATGCAACTACATTAATAGAACCGATGTTACTACCCACCTGAGTATTTACGATATTTGGAGTCAACTGAATTTCAGTAGGAATTGGTATATTAATAAAGAAAATACTTGGACAATTCTTCGAATCTGTAATACTTACTGTATTGATAGAACTTTGAGGAGCCGTAACCGTTGAGGTTGTGGCACCGTTTGACCACAAAAATGAATAAGGTGGAATACCACCAATAATATTGGGTATTCCAACAGTAATTGGCGAACCAAAACAATTTTTTCCTACATCAAAATTTGCACTTTGTATTCCAAAGCTGTCACAATCGTAATCAGGGACATTAAGCTGAAAACTCTTAATACAATTATTGGAATCCGAAATTGTAACAGTGGATAAACCCGCAGGCAATCCAGTACCAGACCCGCCATTCTGAAATGAATAAAGATACGGCCCTACTCCACCCTTGGCATTCAGGGTTATTGAGCCATCTGAGAAACCTTTCCCGCTTACCCCAATAATTACAATTGAGCTGGAGTCTATGCCAATTTCATCGGGTTCCGTGATTTCAATTTGCCTTATTTCAAGACAACCTAAGGCATCTGTTATTGTGACTGAAACTATACCGGCCATCAATCCAGTCAGCGCATTGGTATCCAATTGACTGTTGGACCACTCATATTTAAATGGTTGGTTTCCACCCTGCAAATTTATGGTTACAGATCCAGTATTTCCTCCATTACATAAAACTTGGGTAGTTGATAACCCAACATTAATATTACAATCAAAAGGATTGATAAAGGTGTTGATTGAGACAGTACAACCAAGCGTATCTTTTAGTTGAGCTGTATACCCCCCTGCGCCTAAGCCAGAAATAGTAAATGTAGTGTCCGAATTACTCCATAATACAGAATAAGGAGCAGTACCGCCATCAGGAATCAAAATTGCAGAACCATCATTACTACCTGGTCCAGATAAATTGGTACTATTGATAATACCGCTGAGCGTGTCAGGCTGGGAAACATTAATACTGACTGTATCCCTGCAAGACCCAGAGTCAGAAATAATGACAGAATAATTGCCAGCTGGCAAGCTGTCTATTAAGGCAGATGACTCACCATTACTCCAAATAAATTCATAAGGAACTAAGCCACCAACTGCAGTTGCCTGCAAACTTCCAAGACTATCACCATCGCAAAAAATAGGTTTAATAAGGTCTATTTTTCCAATAAGCGGAGTTGTTCCAGTTACGATAACAGTTTGTTGCCCTGTGCAACCATTTGAGGGATTCGTTACCGTTAGCGTATAATCACCTGGTTTACCTATCAAAGGCTTGAGTGTAGCCCCACCACTTATTATTTGTCCGTTTGTAGTTGTCCATTGATACAATCCAGCTGGTGTGGCAGATGCTGAAAGTGTTAAAAATTGAGTTCCACAATTAAAAACGCCAGGTGGCTCAATTTGGATAACTGGCTCAGAATTGTCTATTGTCAGAGTTGTTAGGTTCTTGGTGGTAGTACAGCCATTTGCATCTGTAATAGTAACCGAAATTGGTAAAATTGCCTGTGAAAATGATATGGTCGAACCTACCAAACCATTATTCCATTCGAATTCATATGGAGCAGTACCACCGAACGCTGATACAATTATCGAGGGATCGGGATTAGCACAAGTTACAATTACATTGTTAAAATTGCCAATTAAGGCCTGAGGTTGAGTAATAGTAACTTGTCCTGTGATGGTTTGCCCACCAGAATCAGATACAGTTACTGCATAGCTACCTGCTGCTAAATTACTAATAGACTGTATTGTAGGGCCGTTTGACCATTTGTAAGTGTAAGGAATAGTTCCGCCAAATGGGTTAGCAGTAGCAGAACCAGTATTATTTCCAAAACAAGTCAGGTTGCTACTTGCTATAGTCAACTCCAATGGAGAAGCTCCAGCTGTTAAGGTTCCATTGGCAGTAGCATTTACAACATTATCACCATTGGGTCCATTGGCACCATTAGCGAGGAGTCCGGAAGTGTACAAGGTGATACTTGTTCCATTGGGTCCTGCAGGTGCCTCCCATTCAAACATCCATGAGACGGTTTGGCTACCACTAAACGATTTGCCACCCTGCCTATGATCAACGTATTCCTTCGGTCCAAGAAATGTTGTACCATGATCGGTACTCAAAGCTGCCAGATTTCCTGTATTTGTATTGTCCCCTTTTAGTGCTACTAATTGGAAACCAGCCAATGATGCAGCACTTCCGGCTCTATCTACTGTTACGGTGATATTGTATTTTGTACCCCCAACTATTGTAGCTGGCAAACCTGATATCGATACGTTACCTGCAAAGCTTCCCCCATTGTGGCAACTTGATTGTCCGCAAGTATTTTCACCTGGAGCTCCCGTTTTTCCATCTGGTGGATTCGAAGAATTAAAGAGAAAGGAATATCCTGCTGTGACTACAAATAAATTTAAGACTAAGAATTTAATATGCCTTGTGCCTACTTTCATACTCTAGCTGTTTTGAAATTTAGATAATTATCCTCAAAAATAATCAAATAAAATTTAAGAGGGTTGGAATTTTAGACAAAACTCAGTAACAATATGGAAATCAGCTAGACTTTCTAAATTATTTGAACAGAGAGTTAACAAAAGCCTGTTTATTAAATACTTGTAATTGCGTAATCGACTCGCCAACTCCTATGTATCTGATTGGAATATTAAACTGATCAGATATACCGATGGCTACACCACCTTTGGCCGTTCCGTCGAGTTTGGTCAATACGAGCTCTGTTACATCAGTAACTTCAGTAAATTGCTTACATTGTTCTAAAGCATTTTGACCTGTTGTAGCATCCAGAACCAACAATACATCATGTGGAGCACCAGGCATTGATTTTTCAATAGACCTTTTAATTTTATTCAATTCTTGCATCAAATGGGTCTTGGTGTGCAATCTACCCGCTGTGTCAATAATTGCCATGTCCAAATTATTTTGGATAGCATATTGAACAGTTTCATATGCCACAGCAGCTGGATCGGTATTCATTCCTTTAGAAAAAAAATGACAACCAACTCGATCAGCCCATATTTTCAATTGATCTACGGCAGCTGCTCTGAATGTGTCTCCAGCTCCAATAACAACTTTATATCCTTTGGCATTGTATTGATAGGCCAACTTTCCTATTGTGGTTGTTTTGCCGACTCCATTCACACCAACTACCAGCAAAACATATGGTTTTTTGGCAGAATCCAATTCAAAATCCTGTAATTGCTTACCATCCTTCTCATCCAACAAGCCAATAATCACGTCCCTAATAATGACTTGTAGTTCGTCAGAAGAGGTATATTTTACGTCAGCTACCTTTTCTTTAAGTCGATTGATTATCCTTACTGTAGTTTCAAGTCCTACATCACTTGAAATAAGAGCGTCTTCAAGTTCATCCAAAGTGGCTTCGTCAACTATAGATTTGCCAGTAATTGCTCTTGAGATTTTACCTAAAAAACTTTCTTTGGTTTTTTCCAAGCCTTGATCTAGATCTTGCTCTTTTTCGCGCGAGAAAAACTTTTTAAAAAAACTCATGATATTATTTCATATGAGAAAGGCTTATCCGGTGAATACCAGATAAGCCTTGCTTTGTATTAAAAATCCAGACCTATTTATTGCCAAAGAAATCTTTGACTTTATCTTTGTGAACGATTGAGTCCTTATAGGTATACTTTCCTGTCACAGGATCTTTGACACTTTTGATTACGCGAACGTGATCCTTACCTGAACCTGCATTTGCAGCACGTTGAGCAACACGGGCGTTTTTGGAAACTTTAGCCATGGTAATTGGATATTAGTTGATTATTTAATTTCTTTGTGGACAGTCATTCTTTTCAAAACTGGATTGAATTTCTTCAGTTCCAATCTGTCAGGTGTATTTTTCCTGTTCTTTTGAGTCACATAACGAGAAGTGCCAGGCATGCCACTGGTTTTGTGTTCGGTACATTCCAAGATTACTTGGATACGATTACCTTTACTTTTCTTTGCCATTGCAAGAGGTGATTAATAGTTGTAGTTATACATTAGGCAATTTGCCTTTTTTGTTCAATTTTTGAAGATAAGCATACAAACCCATTTTACTTATGGTGCGCAATGCTGTAGTAGAAACACTCAATGTCACCCACTCTTGCGTTTCAGGAATGTAGAAACGTTTGGTATGGATATTGACATGAAATCTTCTTTTCGTTTTCACGTTCGAGTGGGAAACATGGTTTCCTACCATCGATTTTTTACCGGTCAACTGACAAATTCTGGACATAAGTTATTCTTATTGTGGTACTTAGCTTCTTAATGGTATGAAGTAGTGACTTCGGAAGGACTCGAACCTTCAACCTTCTGATCCGTAGTCAGATGCTCTATCCATTAAGCTACGAAGCCCAATTACTTCAATTAGGCTGCAAAAGTAAGCACTCTTTATGTAATTGTAAAGTATTTTTTCACTATATTTTCAAAATTCTATTTTAAGACGGGAAATACTCTGCTCCAAGGCTTAGCATCTCCTTGACTTATTGACAAAACATACGCACCAATTGGGTATAGACTGAGATCAATTACTACGGTAGGTTTAGAAAATGCATCATTCACAAAGCCTTGTGTAAAATAGCTAATCCCATTCATAGCAGTAACTCTTAATGTGTAAGCTCCATATGCAGCGGTTGATGGCTTCACGATCAACTGTCTGTTATTGAGAAGCAATTCAAATTGTGTTTCATCAGGATTGCCCAAAGGATTGCCACATTCTTTGATCAGTTGTTCCATTGCCAATTTGAAGTCGGTGCGACCACCAGTTACCGTTTTTCCTTTCAAACTTTCATTAGAAACAACACCATTCAAAATCCAAGTTCTAACTTTGGTTGCTGCTGCGGCAGGATCTGCTTTAGCCAATTGCATTAAGCTTTCACATTGGGTGCTGTAAAGCAAACCTATCAATCCAGCTATATGAGGTGTTGCAGCTGAAGTTCCACTAAATTTTCCAGAAGTATTATTCAACCCAATCGTCCATGTATTTTCACCTGGTGCTCCCAAGTCAACATTTTTAACTCCATAACCAGCTGAAAATTCTTTGGTATCTTGTTGATTGACATTGGTAACAGTAATAAGATAATTGCTTGGACAGGTACTTGGTATGTCTCCGAGCACATCAATATTGTCATTTGAATTGGTTGTGGCACCAGCTATCAGTACACCTGCAAGTCCCAATGAATCATAGGTATTACACCATATTTCATGACCATCATCTGGAAACTCTCCAGTAATTCCAAACGAATTATTAACTGAAACAACAAACGCTCCTTGGTTGCCATTTGAGGCATTGTAACGACGCCTTTGATCCAAAATATATCTGAGTCCCTTAACCACAGCAAAGTCGTCAGGAATGTAAGAAACCTGCATAATTTTGCTACTCCAATTGATTCCTGTTCCACCTATTCCATTATCACCCTTGGCGCCCATGATGCCAGCTACTTTTAAACCATGTGAATTTCGAAGATGGTTGTCTGTATTGGTGTCAGAATTTAAGCCATTGAAATCATCGATATAACCATTTCCGTCATTGTCAATTCCATCATTTGGAATATCATATCTGTTGTGCCAATAATTGGGAATCATTTCAAGGTTGGTTGAATCAAAACCTGCATCCATTACCGCCATAACGATTGTATCACCTGTTATGGTAACCCCTCCAGTTCCATACACCCAAGCATCAGTTGCATTGACTAAGTCATATTGCCATTGCGATTCAAGCTCGGGATCATTAGGAATTTTATTTCGTAGTTCTACAGATTTTACTTTAGAAACATAATCTATGCCTGCAACTCTGGTCAAAATAAACGCTGCATCAATTCTTGACTTTTCAGATACTTTGACTTTGTACAATCCCGTTCCTGGAATATGATCAATTATTGTAATTCCAGAGTTTCCAATTGATTCGCCTATTTTTAATGACTGTTTATTGGCACGAATTGTAAAATACTCTTGACCGTTAACTGATGACGAACACAGACCCAAAAGCAATAAGAAAACGAAGAAAATTTTATTCATAAGATTTTTTAAGTCCAGTTATATATTCACTAGCAGCAATCATTTTACTACCATACCAACTAAACAATTCGCCGTCAATTAGGCTCACCTTGGTGTTGGGTAACATTGTCTTGAAATAATTAACGTGTTTTTCTTTAAATGGATATGGTTCTGAAGATAAATATAATTCTTTAGGGTTTAGCATCTTGAGGAGATCTTCAGATATAATAGGATATCTTGATCCAGATGGAGCTAAATTCAACAATCCAGTACGTCTCAATAAATCATCGATGTAAGTATTCGCGCCAGCTGCCATAATTGGGTTCGTCCAAATTAGATACAAACAAGAGATTTTTTTATATCCTTCCGCTGCATAATCAGGAAACTTTATCTGCTTGATGATAGTCTCAGCTTCATTATCTTTTCCCGTTAGTGCACCTATTTGTTTTATCATTTCAAGCCCATCGTCAACATTGTTGATGTCGCTCACATAAACATGAAATTTTTGCTGCAAATATTCAACATCTTCCTTGCGATTTTCTTCTTTATTGCAAATAATTAAATCGGGATTGAGTTTTGTTATTTTCTCAAGATCGGGAGTTTTGGTCCCACCTATTTTGGCAACTGATTTCACAATAGATTGGGGATGAATACAGAATTTTGTTCTACCCACTATATAATCAGTTAAGCCTAAATCAATCAAAAGTTCCGTAATAGATGGCACAATCGAAATGATTCGTTTAGGATATTCTTGAATAAGCAATTGATTTCCAATTTGATCTTTTACCTTCAATCTCACATTTTAGAGTTTATATATAGGATAAACCATTTTTCACGTTATGTTGTTATAAGCTGACAAAAAAAAATTTGTCGGGCATGATTTCTCATCGTACCTTAACACTCTAATACAAACACAAAACGTAAAAAACTATAGCTATGCTTAACGAAGCCGTATCATCCATCATGACTTCTCCAGTTTTGACGGTTAGTCCAACTGACAAAGTTCAAAAAGTCTATGACTTAATGGTAATCAACAAAGTGCATCACGTACCTGTTGTAAATGAAGCCAACATCTTACTTGGCATCGTTACCACCTATGACCTGGTAAAAAACAACGTAAACCAAGAAAGCCTAAATAACGTTGATGTTGCCGATATTATGACAATAAAGGTAGCAACACTCGAACCAACAGCTAAAATTGGAACAGCAGCAGAAATATTTTTAGAGCACCGTTTTCATGCATTACCAATAGTGCTGGAAAGCAAAGAGCTTGTTGGGATTGTTACAACTCATGATGTTTTGAAATACGAATTCCGCAAAGAATATCCGAATAATCCTTGGTAATAAATTATTTCAGTAATAAAGACAATTAAAAAAAAGCCCGCTTCAATTAAAAGTGGGCTTTTTTTATGTCGAATACTAAACCCAAATTCAGCGTTAGACGCTGAGTCGACTAAATTTTTGATTACTACCCAAATTTGTCTGGATTTAACCTCGACAAAATCAAAGATTTTCGTCGACCCAAAGGGCAAAATCCGCCAATGCGGATTTTGGGTTAAACGGATTCTATTTTTTGGTCATAGTGCCACTGCAACTGACTAATGCCAGATTATCCTTCGCAGTGTAACTATAGGTAATTTTCCCATTTGTCTCCAACTTCAAATTCCCTTCCACTTCATAAATTGTTCCAGCAATATCCACATTTTGCTTGATGATGGCAACATTGTCATTAGCAGTCACTGTACCTTCATAGGTAACTCCGAAATCACTGATATTTGTAATGTTCACTTTATTCACTTGTCCAGCTTTTGAAGTGATTGCCACCATACTCATAGCGGCTCCTGTAAATATGCAGATCTCTGAAGCAGAGTAATTGGCAATAAACTTTGCTCTTTGTTCGATGGTGCACTTGCCGTTTGCATCCTTTTCGTACCCAACATTGCAATTACAAACACTGTTGACACAATCTCCATTTACGCAATCTATGGTTGCACAAGGGTCATTGGGTTCGCATTTGCCAGATGTCGGGTTGACGGTATAACCTGCATCACAAATACAAGCACCATCAACACATTTTCCATTTGATCCACAATTATTGTCTTTACAGGCATTAGAATCACTTTTAGAACACGCGAAAGCGAAAAAACTGAGAAATAAACTAAGGCTTAAAATTCTTAATATCATGAGCGGTATGGGTTTAGGTTTA
>Ga0105046_10008851_pt1 | contig 15810 bp, 9 predicted proteins | sample MAT03_FD_78385 | JGI IMG/M metagenome (GOLD analysis project Ga0105046, IMG submission 78385) | Freshwater microbial communities from Lake Fryxell liftoff mats and glacier meltwater in Antarctica - MAT-03 (megahit assembly) | ecosystem: Environmental > Aquatic > Freshwater > Ice > Liftoff...
CCATGGTCACCAAGAAACCCAAGGGCCTCGGCCTCGGCCTCGAAGCATTGCTCGGCCCCAGGGTGGCGGACGCCTCGCCGGCCGATGCCTCGCGCCCCACCACGCTCAAGCTCAGCCAGTTGCAGCCCGGCAAGTACCAGCCGCGCACGCGCATGGACGAGGGCTCGCTCTACGAATTGGCCGAGAGCATCAAGAGCCAGGGCATCATCCAGCCCATTCTGGTGCGCCCGGTCGGTGCTGCGGGCTACGAGATCATCGCTGGCGAGCGGCGTTTTCGCGCTGCCAAGCTGGCCGGGCTCGACGAGGTGCCGGTGCTGGTCAAGCCGGTGCCCGACGAAGCCGCTGCGGTGATCGCGCTGATCGAGAACATCCAGCGCGAAGACCTCAACCCGTTGGAAGAAGCGCAGGGCCTGCAGCGCCTGGTGACCGAGTTCAAGCTCACCCATGAGCAGGCGGCGCAGGCGGTGGGCCGCTCACGCAGCGCAGCCAGCAACCTGCTGCGGCTGCTCAACCTGACCGCGCCGGTGCAGCAGATGCTGCTGGCCGGTGACCTGGACATGGGCCATGCACGCGCCCTGCTGGGGCTGGACGCCGGCCAGCAGGTGGCCAGTGCGACCGAGATCGTCAGCCGCAAGCTCAGCGTGCGCGAGGCCGAAAAGCTGGTGGCCAGAGCCCAGGGCAACGGCCGCCAGGCGCCGCTGCTGCGGGTCAAGCAGGACAAATCACGCGACATCGTGCGGCTCGAAGAACAACTGGCCGACGCGCTGACCGCGCAGGTCGAGATCCGCATCCACCGCAGCACCAAGCGCGGCCAACAGGGCGAGGTGGCGATCAGCTTTTTGTCGCTCGACGAGCTCAACGGCCTGCTCGACAAGCTGGGCGTCAAGGACCGCTGATCGGTTGTGAACAAGGCCGGCGTGCCAACTTGCGCACGCATGAAGGCCAATCGTTCGCTTGCGCGCCGGTGGCGCGGGCCAACCCGCTGGCCAAACCGGCCTGCCGCCTGCACCATGGCCTGACGATGCCGCACCAAGACCGCGACCCCAGGCAGGGCATGGCTGAACCGATCAAGACGACAGCGATCAAACGTCAGAAACTGCTGTCAGCGGCGGCACAGGCTCGACCGTTTAAGCTGAGTGCAGCTCAAGAACCAGCCACGGCGACTGCGCCAAGCTGGCGACGAAGATTGGCGGCTCCTGGCCCGTTTGTTCGACCGATTGCATCACCGCCGCATGCATCAAGCTGGCCTTGCCTGACTGCTGACTTGAACAGGCCGTGATCTGACAGGAAAGCTCTGATGACGCCCGGGCCGGTGAAGCCGGGGCGCCATCAGAACTTCCCCGCCACCGACAGGGCTAGCCCCTGCGTCGGTGCTGTGTCCGATCAAGGAGAGTGCCATGGACGTGATCAGCAACTTTGCCGCGCGCTACGAGCGCAGTCGTGAAGAGGAAATGTCCCTCGAGGACTACCTCGCCGAGTGCAAGCGCAACCCGGTTTGTTATGCCACCGCCGCCGAGCGCATGCTGCGCGCCATCGGCGAGCCGCAGCTGGTGGACACCCGCAACGACACGCGGCTGTCGCGCCTGTTCGCCAACAAGCTCATCAAGCGCTACCCGGCCTTTGCCGAGTTCTACGGCATGGAAGACGCCATTGAACAGGTGGTGAGCTACTTCCGCCATGCCGCACAAGGGTTGGAGGAAAAGAAGCAGATCCTCTACCTGCTGGGCCCGGTGGGTGGCGGCAAGAGCTCGATCGCCGAGCGACTGAAGTCGCTGATGCAGGACGTGCCGTTCTACGCCATCAAGGGCTCGCCGGTGAACGAGTCGCCGCTTGGCCTGTTTGATGCCGCCGAGGATGGCACCATCCTCGAAAGCGAGTACGGCATCCCGCGCCGCTACCTCAACCGCATCCTGTCGCCCTGGGCGGTCAAGCGGCTCGAGGAATACGGCGGCGACATCCGCAAGTTCAAAGTCATCAAACGCTTCCCCAGCGTGCTCAAGCAGGTCGGCATCAGCAAGACCGAGCCGGGCGACGAGAACAACCAGGACATCAGCGCGCTGGTGGGCAAGGTAGACATCCGCAAGCTCGAGCACTTTGCCCAGGACGACCCCGACGCCTACAGCTTCTCGGGCGGGCTGTGCCTGGCCAACCAGGGACTGCTGGAGTTTGTCGAGATGTTCAAGGCGCCGATCAAGGTGCTGCACCCCTTGCTGACGGCCACCCAGGAGGGCAACTTCAAGGGCACCGAGGGCTTTGGCGCGATCCCGTTCGACGGCATCGTGCTGGCCCACAGCAACGAGAGCGAGTGGAAGACCTTCCGCAACAACAAGAACAACGAGGCCTTTCTTGACCGCATCTACATCGTCAAGGTGCCCTACTGCCTGCGTGTCAGCGAAGAGATCAAGATCTACGAGAAGCTGATCAGCGGCAGCTCGTTGGGCCAGGCCAAGTGCGCGCCCGGAACGCTCAAGATGATGAGTCAGTTTGCCATCCTGACCCGGCTCAAGGAGCCCGAGAACTCGTCATTGTTCTCAAAGATGCAGGTCTACGACGGCGACAACCTCAAGGACACCGACCCCCGCGCCAAGAGCTACCAGGAGTACCGCGATTACGCCGGGGTCGACGAGGGCATGAACGGCGTTTCCACCCGCTTTGCCTACAAGATCTTGTCCAAGGTCTTCAACTTCGACTCGGCCGAGATCGCCGCCAACCCGGTGCACTTGATGTATGTGCTTGAGCAGCAGATCGCCCGCGAGCAGTTCTCGCCCGAGCTTGAGCAGAAGTACACCGGCTTCATCAAGGAGCAGCTGGCGCCGCGTTATGCCGAGTTCATCGGCAAGGAGATCCAGACCGCTTACCTGGAAAGTTACTCCGAGTACGGTCAGAACATCTTTGACCGCTATGTCACCTATGCCGACTACTGGATCCAGGACCATGAGTACCGTGACACCGACACCGGCGAGGTGTTTGACCGCGGCAGCCTGAACGCCGAGCTGGAGAAGATCGAGAAGCCCGCCGGCATCGCCAACCCCAAGGACTTCCGCAACGAGATCGTCAACTTTGTGCTGCGTGCACGCGCCAACAACCAGGGCAACAACCCGCTCTGGACCAGCTACGAGAAGCTGCGCGCGGTGATCGAGAAGAAGATGTTCTCCAACACCGAAGAGCTGTTGCCGGTGATCAGCTTCAATGCCAAGGCCAGCGCCGACGAGGCCAAGAAACACGAAGACTTTGTCACCCGCATGGTGGCCAAGGGCTACACATCCAAGCAGGTGCGGTTGTTGTGCGAGTGGTATCTGCGGGTCAGGAAATCAAGCTGATGACGCGCCACAGCGTTGAGCCCACTGCCGCGGACTGACCAGCCATGGCGCTTCAAAGCATCATCGACCGCCGCTTGGCCGGCAAGAACAAGTCGATCGGCAACCGCGAGCGCTTTGTGCGGCGCTACAAGGACAAGATCCGCGAGGCGGTGCGCCGCGCCGTCGACGGCCGCGGCATCCGCGACCTTGAGCGTGGCGAGGAAGTGCGCATTCCGCAGAAAGACTTGTCTGAGCCGGTGTTCCGTCACGGCAGCGGTGGCGTGCGCGATATCGTGCACCCGGGCAACCAAGACCATGTGCGCGGCGACCGCATCAAGCGCCCGCAGGGCGGCCAGGGCGGCGGCAGCGGCAAGGGCAAGGCCAGCGACCAGGGTGAGGGTGAGGACGACTTCAGCTTCGCGCTGAGCAAAGAGGAGTTCCTGCAGATCTTCTTCGAGGATTTGGCCCTGCCCCACCTGGTGCGCACCCAGCTCGCCGAGCTGCCCGAGTGGAAGAGCCACCGCGCCGGCTATGCCAGTGACGGCAACCCCAGCAACCTGCATGTGGTGCGCTCGCTGCGAGGCGCCATCGGCCGGCGCATCGCCGTGGGCGCCGGCTCGCGGGTTGAGCTGGCCGAGCTGGAGGATCGCTTGCTCGCCACGCAAGCTGCGGCGGCCGCCGGTGACGCTGCGGCCCGGCTGGCACTCAAGCCGCTGGCGCTGCAGGTCGAAGCCCTGCGCCAGCGGCTGGCACGCATCCCCTACCTCGACCCGATTGACCTGCGCTACCGCAGCCGGGTGAAAGTGGCGCTGCCCAGCAGCAAGGCGGTGATGTTCTGCCTGATGGATGTGTCGGGCTCGATGGACGAGGGCCGCAAAGACCTGAGCAAGCGCTTCTTCATCCTGCTCTACCTGTTCCTGACCCGGCACTACGAAAAAATCGACATCGTCTTCATCCGCCACCACACCCAGGCGCAAGAGGTCGACGAGGAGAACTTCTTCCACGCCCGCGAGACCGGTGGCACGGTGGTGAGCAGTGCGCTGGTGCTGATGGAACAGATCATCCGCGCCCGCTACAGCCCCAGCGAGTGGAACATCTACGGCGCGCAGGCCAGCGACGGCGACAACTGGCACCACGACAGCGGCCGCTGCCGCGAGCTGCTGGCGCAGCAGATCCTGCCGCTGTGCCGCTACTTTGCCTATGTGCAGGTGGCCGAGGAAGAGCAGAACCTGTGGCAGGAATACAGCCAGCTGGCCGATGAGACGGGCCACTTCGCGATGCGCAAGGCGGTCGAGGCCTCGCAGATCTATCCGGTGTTTCGCGACCTGTTCAAGAAGGCCGCGGCCGCCGCCTGAGTGCGCCCGCCGGGCGCTGGAGACGATGCATGAGTGAACCGCTTTCCGCTGACCGCGAGCCCACCCTGGCCGCCGACGCAACCGCAGCTGCGCCGCGCCCCTTGCGCGGCCCGCTGCCGCTGCAACAGCCGGCGCAGCGCCTGCCCGCACCCAGCGACTGGACGTTTGAGCTGATCGACCAGTACCACGAGGTGATCCGCCACACCGCCGAGCGCTACGGCCTCGACACCTATCCCAACCAGCTGGAGATCATCACTGCCGAGCAGATGATGGACGCCTATGCCAGCGTCGGCATGCCAGTGAACTACCGGCACTGGAGCTACGGCAAGGAGTTCATCAGCACCGAGAAGAACTACAAGCGCGGCGCGATGGGCCTGGCCTACGAGATCGTCATCAACAGCAACCCCTGCATCAGCTACCTGATGGAGGAGAACACGCTGCCGATGCAGGCGCTGGTGATTGCCCATGCGGCCTATGGCCACAACAGCTTCTTCAAGGGCAACTACCTGTTCCGCATGTGGACCGATGCCTCGTCGATCATCGACTACCTGGTCTACGCCCGAAACTATGTTGCCGAGTGCGAAGAGCGCCATGGCCTCGACGAGGTCGAACAGTTTCTCGACAGCTGCCATGCGCTGCAGAACCATGGCGTCGACCGCTACCGCCGGCCCACCCGCAAGAGCCTGGCGCAAGAACTGACTGAGCGAAAAGACCGCGAGGCCTATGCCCAGCAGCAGGTTAACGACCTTTGGCGCACGCTGCCACGCCGTGCCGACAAGGCCGACGGCCCGGCCGAGGCCAGGCGTTTCCCTGACGAGCCGCAGGAGAACCTGCTGTACTTCATCGAGAAAAATGCGCCGCTGCTCGAACCCTGGCAGCGCGAGATCGTGCGCATCGTGCGCAAGGTGGCGCAGTACTTCTACCCGCAGCGCCAGACCCAGGTGATGAATGAAGGTTGGGCCACGTTTTGGCACCACAAGCTGCTCAACACCATGTACGACGACGGCTACCTCAGCGACGGCATGATGATCGAATGGCTGAAGAGCCACAGCAACGTGATTCACCAGCCGGGCGTGGCTGACCGAGGCTACTCGGGCACCAATCCCTATGCGCTGGGTTTTGCGATGTACACCGACATCAAGCGCATCTGCGAGCGGCCCACCGACGAAGACCGGCTGTGGTTCCCCGACATCGCCGGCGCCGATTGGCTGCCCACGTTGGACCAGGCAATGCGCAACTACAAGGACGAAAGCTTCATCGGCCAGTTCCTCAGCCCCAAGCTGATGCGCGATCTGCGCCTGTTCACGATCCACGACGATGAACAGCAGCGTGAACTTGAAGTGGCCGCCATCCATGACGAGAGCGGCTACCGGCAGGTGCGAGAAGCGCTGTCGCAGCAGTACGACCTGGGCACACGCGAGCCCAACATCCAGGTCTGGAGTGTCAATCTGCGCGGCGACCGCAGCCTCACGCTGCGCCACTTTCAGCACAAGGACCGGCCGCTGGACGACAGCGCGCAGGAGGTGCTCAGGCATGTCGCCCGGCTGTGGGGCTTCGGCGTGCAGTTGGAGAGCGCCAATGCCAAGGGTGAGGTGACCCGACGCTGGCAACTGGCAGCGCCCGACCCGGATTGAAGCTGCGCCGGGTGAACCGCGCTGCGTGGTGCGTGCCGCCGGCCGCTGGCCGCCTGGCAGAAATCAAGAGCTTGCGCCGCGACAAAGCCGCTCCGCCAATTTGCTGTTCAATGGACTTGAGCCTGCCGCCCGCGCCAGCGGGCAGTGACTGATGCCCCCCTGAACAGACGGAGCCACCATGAAACACCTTGCACCTGTGCATTCGGTCGCCGCACTGCTGCTCGCCGCCAGCCTGGCCGCGCCGGCGCTGGCCGCCAGCCCCGCCGAGTTGCTGGCGGGCTATGTCAAGCAAGCCGGCGCGCCGGCCTCGGCCGAGCGAGGTCAGCGCCTGTTCGTGAAGAAGTTCGAGAACGACTTCGACTGGACTTGCGCCACCTGCCATACCGCCAATCCGCTGCAGCCGGGCCAACATGCCATAACCGGCAAGCCGATCCCGCCGCTGGCGCCAGCGGCGCAGGCTGATCGCCTCAGCAACCTGACCCAGGTCGAGTTCCACTTCCGGCTCAACTGCCGTGACGTGGTTGGCCGCGAATGCACGGCGGGTGAAAAGGCCGACGTGATGAGCTGGCTGATCAGCCTGAAGCGCTGAACCCGCGCCGAGCAGGCCCCTGCGGGCCTGCGAGTGGCGGGTGAAGGCTCTGGCCGCATGCTTGCGGACAAGCTCCTGACCCGCGCCGTTCACGCCCCTGCGGGCCGGCGAGTGGCGGGTGGCGGGTGAAGGCTCTGGCCGCATGCTTGCGGACAAGCTCCTGGTTCGCGGCATGCCGGCCGCCGTGCCCGGCGCGCGCTCAAGTTCCGTTCTCGGGCTGCCGATAGGGCATGCAGTAGCTGTCCGCGCCTGGCGCGGTTCGGCAGCCTGTCCACTGGAGAGCCGTTTGCCCTTGCGCCCGCCGATCAATCCGTCACGCCGCAGCTTCGCCGCTGCAGCGCTGCGGCGTGCCGGTACGCGGCGACGAACCGCAGGCAAGGCGGGCACGGTGGCCGCCAGCGCGGCGCCGTCGACGGCAATGTCGGCGGCGCAATCGCTGCAGCGCCTGCCCAATGGCATGCTGCGGCGCGACAGCGCTGGCCGGGTGGTCGACTGCAATGGCGCGGCCGAACGCCAGCTGATGCTCAGCCGCAGCCAGTTACTGGGCTTGCAAGCGGTCAGCAGCGGCTGGCAATTGCTGCATGCCGACGGGCGGGCGATGGCCGAAGCCGAGACCTCTGGCCCGGCACCTGCGCCGCTGGCCGAGGCCTTGGCTGAAGCCCTGGACCGCGCCGTCGGCCAAGCTGCTGGCGAGGTGATCGGCGTAGTGGCGCCCGACTGCCGGGTGCACTGGCTGCTGGTGCACACCGAGACTGTGCTCGACAGCGATGGCCAGGCTACAGGCAGCATCAGCGGCCTTGCCGATCTGTCGGAGCAGCGCAACCAACAGGCCTTGCTGAGCCATGTCATCGACGCCGCCGGCCTCGGCCTCTGGCAATGGGATCTGCGCACCAGCAGCATGACCTGCAACGACCGGCTGCTCGAGATCCTGGGCTACCGGCGCGGCGAGATTGAACTGAACCAGCACCGCTGGGCCACGCTGGTGCATCCCGACAGCCGCCGCGCATGGCGCGAAGCGATGCGCCAGCACCTGGCCAACCCCTTGCTGCCCTGCCGCGCCGAGTTGCGATTGCGCCGCCCGGACGGCGAATGGGCCACGGTGCAAAGCTGTGGCGTGGTCATCGAGCGCGCGCCGGACGGTCGTCCTCTGCGCATGGCCGGCATCCACACCGACCTCACCGAGCAGCTGCAGATGCAGGCCATGCTGCGCCATGCGGCAAGAACCGACGGCCTGACCCAGCTGCCCAACCGCGCGGCGATGTTTGGCCGCGTGCAGCAGGCGGTGGAGCGCGCGGCGCACCAGCCCGACTTTGGCTACGCCGTGCTGTACATGGATTTCGACCGCTTCAAGCAGGTCAACGACACGCTGGGCCACAGCGCCGGCGACGAACTGCTGCGCCAGATTGCGCAGCGCCTGCGCGGCGCGCTGCGCCGCAGTGATACGGTCAACGCCACCGACAGCCATTTGCCGCCCTTGCCCGAATTGCCTGGCCTGGACGAGCCCTGGGCCGGGCGCATCGGCGGCGACGAGTTTGTGGTGCTGCTCGAAGGTGTACAGCACCGCGACGAAGCCTGCGTCGTGGCGCAGCGGCTGGTTGAGGTGCTGGCCGCGCCTTACCGCATCGGCAGCCAGCTGGTGCACTCCAGTGCCAGCATCGGCATCGTCACCTCGGCCCAGGCGGCGAACGACGCCAACACCGTGATGCGCGACGCCGATACCGCGATGTATGAAGCCAAGAAGGCCGGCCGCGGCCGCTACATGGTCTACGACCCGGCGATGCACGAGCGCCTGGCGCGTTGCGCCGAGATTGAGCGCGATCTGCGCCAGGCGCTGGCGCGCCAGGAAATGCACGTGGTCTACCAGCCGGTGGTCAGCCTGCAGACCGCCGACACCTTTGGCGTCGAGGCGCTGCTGCGCTGGAACCATCCGCTGCGCGGCCCGGTGAGCCCGATGGAGTTCATCCCGGTGGCCGAGGACTCGGGCCTGATCGTGGCGCTCGGCCAGTTTGTGCTGGAGACCGCTTGCCACCAGTTTGCGGCCTGGCAGCGCACGCTGGGGCGGCTGGCGCCGTCTTCAATGGCCGTCAACCTGTCACCGGTGCAGCTGCACACCCCGGGCCTGGTGGCCGATGTGCAGCGCTGCATCGCCGACAGCGGCATGGCGGCGCAGGCCCTGCAGCTTGAAGTCACCGAAAGCCTGGCCGCGCAGGACGAAACCGCCTGCAACCGCTTGCGCGAGATCAAGGCGTTGGGCGTGCGCATCGCGCTCGATGACTTTGGCACGGGCTATTCCTCGCTGGCCTGTTTGCACCTGCTGCCGGTGGACACCGTGAAGATCGACCGCTCTTTTGTCAGCCACGCCGAGACCAGCGCCTACCACCGCGTGCTGATCGAAGCCACCATCCGCGTGGCGCAAACGCTGGGCATGGACACCGTGGCCGAAGGCATTGAGACCGAGAGCCAGGCCGCGCTGATGCGTCAACTGCACTGCGGCCACGGCCAGGGCTTCTTGTGGTCGCGGCCGCTGCCGCCCGCTGCGCTGAGCGAATGGGCCACCCGTCGGACGGCCATTGCGGGCACGGACGAGCAAGCCGCCTGAGCGTGTGTGCGGCGTGGCAATAGCCCTGAAGCGCCCGCACCTGCCAGGCAGATGCAGCGGCGTGCTACATTCAAAGCCATGCATGTCTCCGCTTTTTTCTTTACAAGCTTTTGGTTCTCGCCCCTCACCGGCGGCTGGAGAAGCAAGCGCGCGTAAAGCGAAGCAAGCAGACACCCAGAAGACCGCCGGCCCAGCCGGCGGTTTTTTTTCGTCCTTACCGATCCCAGGAGTTGACCATGGCCCCCAAGCAATCCGCCAGCAGCGCCGCCGGTAGCGAGCCGGCCCACGGCTACACGCTGAGCGAAAAGACCAGCGAGACCGACGACCAGCGCATCCAGGAAGTGACGCCGCTGCCGCCGCCCGAGCACCTGATCCGCTTCTTCCCGATTGCCGGCACGCCGGCCGAGAAGCTGATCGGCGATACGCGCCGCCATGTACGCCGCATCCTAGACGGCAAGGACGACCGGCTGCTGGTGGTGATCGGCCCCTGCTCGATCCATGACCCGGCGGCCGCGCTGGACTATGCGCGCCGCCTCAAGGCCGAGCGCGACAAGTACCAGGACACGCTGGAAATCGTGATGCGGGTCTACTTCGAGAAGCCGCGCACCACGGTGGGCTGGAAGGGCCTGATCAACGACCCCTACCTCGACGAGAGCTACCGCATCCACGAAGGCCTGCGCATCGCACGCCAGCTGCTGGTCGACATCAACCGGCTGGGCGTGCCGGCGGGCAGCGAGTTTCTCGACACCATCAGCCCGCAGTACATCGGTGACCTGATCAGCTGGGGCGCGATCGGCGCGCGCACCACCGAGAGCCAGGTGCACCGCGAACTGGCCTCGGGCCTGTCGGCGCCGATCGGCTTCAAGAACGGCACCGACGGCAACCTGAAGATCGCCACCGACGCGATCCAGGCCGCCTCGCGGCCGCACCACTTTCTGTCGGTGCACAAGAACGGCCAGGTGGCGATCGTGCAGACCAAGGGCAACAAGGACTGCCATGTCATCCTGCGCGGCGGCCAGGCGCCCAATTACGACGCCGCCAGCGTGGCCGCGGCCTGCCAGGAGCTGGAGGCCGCCAAGCTGCCCTGCCACCTGATGATCGACTGCAGCCATGCCAACAGCAGCAAGCAGCACCAGCGGCAAATCGACGTCGCGCGCGACATCGCCGCCCAACTGGTGGCCGGCCAGCGCTGCATCTTCGGCGTGATGGTGGAAAGCCACCTGCAGGCCGGCGCGCAGAAGTTCAACACCGCCAAGGACGACCCGGCCAAGCTGGTCTACGGCCAGAGCATCACCGACGCCTGCATCGGCTGGGACGATTCGGTCGGCGTGCTGCAGGCGTTGAGCGACGCGGTGGCGGCCAGGCGCAAGCGCCGGGCCTGACGGCGCGGCGGCTGGCCGTCTGCCTGGGTGTGACGCTGCCTGCGGTTTGATCCAGATCCCGTGCGGCGCGCCGCGCCGGCGCTATGCTGTTGCCATGCGCGGGCCGCAGGGCGGCCAGCGGCGCGGCCCAGCCACCGAGGATTTGCACCATGCGCCAAGAACTGATCGTGATTTTCGGCCCCGACCGCCGCTTTGAGCTGGCCTTGCCCAGCGGCCAGGCGCTGCCTGCGCCCGAAGACGGCCGGCGCTGGCTCGACGAGCAGTTCAGCGCCAACGACTGCGAGCCGCTGCGCGCCAGCGGCAAGGTGCTGATCGCCGACAAGGTGCTGGCGTTGGCCGCCGCAGTGGGCCCTGAGCGTCTGGCCGAAGACGCTGCCTGGGCCCAGGCCTTTGCCCGCGCCACGCTGGGCGCGCTGGCGCGGCCGATGGTGACGGTGGATGTCGACGCTGGCGCGCTGAGCTACTGAGCTGCTGAGCTGCTGAGCTGCTGACAACTCGCCAGCAGCGCAGCGGCCTGGCGCGGATCCTGCGTGTCGTGGCCTTCGTTGATCGCCGCCAGCGCTGCGGCCAGCTGCGGCGCCGCCTCGTCGGGCCGACCCTGGGCCAGCAAAAGCCTGGCCAAGGACATCGCGGCACGCAGCGCCAGGCCCGGCTGCTGCAAGTCGTGCGCCAGCGCGCAGGCGCGCTGCAGCCAGGGCCGCGCGCCTTGATCGTCGCCACGCGCCAACAGCAGCTCGCCCGTCAAACGGTGCAGCTCGGGCTCGTAGAAGCGCTCGCCGTGGCGTGCGATCAGTGCCTGGGCCTCGGCCAGCAGCGGCAGCGCTTCGTCCGCACGCCCGGTGAGCAACAGGCCCTCGGCCTGCAAGGCCAGGTAAAACGGCCGCGTCACCACCGCGCCGCTGGCGGTCCACAGCGCCAGGCCTGCGGCCAGCTCCTCGAGGCCGCTGTCGGGCTCACCCATGGCCAGCCGCAGCCGGCCATGCAGCACGCGCGCATGGGCCAGCCACTGTACAAAGCCACCGGCCTCACAGACCTCGATCGCGCGCTCGGCAGCGCGCAGCCCCGGCAAGGACTCACCCCGAAAAAGGTGCAGCACGGCCAGGAAGCCCAGCGCCTGGCCGGTGGCAAACGGGTGCTGCAGCCGCTCGGCCAACGCCACCGCCTCCAACGCCCGGCCCAGCGCACGATCAGCCTGGCCCATTTGCCACAGCGCCCAGGCGGCATAGCTCAGGCACAGCACGCCCGGATCTTGCACCGCGTTGGCATGCAGGCCGCCCTGGCGGTAATCGGCCAGACAGCGGTCAGTGGCGGCCACCGCCTGCGGCAAATCGCCCTGGTGAAACAACAGCTTGGCCTGGGCCCAGCCGGCCTGCAGCCGCGCCAGCGGATCGGGCCGCTGCCCCAGCGCGGCCAGCATGTCATCGGCCATGGCCTGGGCGCGCGCAAAGTCACCGCGCATGAAGTGATAACCCTCCAGGCCCGCCCTCAGCTTGGCCAAGGCCGCTTCGTCGCCCAGCGCCTGGGCCAGCGCCAGCGCCCGCTGGTAGACCACCAGCGCCTGGGGCGCGCCATAACCGGCGGTGGCGATCAACAGGCCCGAGAGCAGCAGCAGCAAACGCAGTTCAGCAGCCTGGCGATCGGGCAGGTCGGCGGCACCCGCCAGCAGGCCCAGCGCCCGGCGCAGGTGGGCGATGGCCTCGTGCAAAGCCGAGCGGCGGGCAGCACGGCGCGCCGCCTGCTCCCAGCCGGCCAGTGCCTCGGCCAGCAGACCGGCCTGCTCCTGGTGCTGGGCCAGCGCTTCGGGCTGTTGTTGGCACCAGGGCGCAAAGTCGCGCTGCAGCACCTGGGCAATCGCCGCGTGCAGGCGGCGCCTATCGCGCTCCAACAGCGATTGGTGCGCAGCATCGCGCAGCAGCGCATGGCGGAAGCTGTAGACCAGCCCGTCGCCCTCGCGCCGGCTTGTCAGCAGCCCGGCCTGCAGCAGCGCGCCGAGCTGCTGGCCCAGTGCCGGCAGACGGAAGGGCGCGTCGGCATGCGCGCTGACCGCCTCGATCAGCGCGCCTGGAAACTCTCGGCCCAGTGCGCCCGCCAGCTGGGCCGCGCGCTTGGCCGTGGGCAGCTGGTCAAGACGGGCCATCAGCAGGTCGCGCAGCGTGCCCGGCACCACTTCACGCAGGCCGGCAGCTATCGCGTGCTGCGGCCGCTGCAGCGCCAACGCGGCCGCCATGCGCGCGGTTTCCTCGATGAACAGCGGCACGCCATCCGCGCGCGCGGTCAGCCACTGCGCCAGCTCGCCGTCGTGCAGGGCGCCACCGCTGGCTGACCGCAGCAGCGCGCGCGCCGCCTCATCGGCCAGGCCGCCCAGCCTCAGGCCGGCCAGCTGCGGTGACTCAAAAGCGCAGCGCGCCATCTCGTCGGCGCCGCCGCGCAGCGTCAGCAACAGCATCAAGCGCTGCTCAGGCGCGCCCTTGATGAGCCGCTGCAGCAGCTCGCGGGTTGACGGGTCGATCCACTGCACGTCCTCGAGGATCAAGCAGACCGGCGCCTCGTCGGCCAGCGTGATCGCAACGCGGCTGAGCAGGTCCAGCGTCATGCGGCGACGCCGGTCGGGCGAGCCCTTGTCGGCCAGCGGCGGCAACACCGACTCGGGCACCGACAGCAGCGCGCCCAGCAGGGCCAGCGCCTGGCCGCCGTCGGCCGCGGTGGTGACCTGCAGCGCGCGCAGCCGCGCCAGTTGCACCGCTGGCGGATCGCCCGGGTGCAGTTGCAGGCGACGGCGCAGCAGATCGATCAGCGGTTGGAAGGCGCTGGCGCTGTGCTCGGCGGCGCAGCGGCACTCCAGTGTGCGGAAGCCCTGGGCCGCCAGCACTTGCCGAAACTCGCGCAACAACCGCGACTTGCCGATGCCTGCCTCACCGTGAAGCAGCAAGGTCTGGCGCTGGCCGTCAACCGCGCCATGCCAACACTGCAGCAGCTGCGCCAACTCGGCGTCACGGCCGACAAAAGGCGTCAGGTCGGCGCGGTCGTCGAAGCGTTCGGTGCCCAAGGCCGGCCGCTCGTGCAGCACGCGGAACACCGCACCGCTGTCCTCGAAGCCCTTGAGCAGCAACGGCGACGCCAGCGAGCTGAAGGCAAAGCGCTCACCGGCGATGCGCCGGGTGGCGGCACCGGCCAGCACGCCGCCCGGCGCCGCTGCTGACTGCAGCCGCGCCGCATGGTGCACCGCCGCACCCACCGGCTGGCCATTGCGGATCACCACCCGGCCGGTGGAGACGCCGATGCGCACCTGCAGCCCGAGATCGCCAAAAGCGCTGCTCAAGGCCAGGCCGGCGCGCAGCGCCAGCGCGACGGCGTCTTCGCTGGCCAGTGGATGGCCGAAGTAGCACATCAGGCCGTCGTCGCCCTGCGGGTCGTCGGCCAGCCCGGCATGGGCGCGGCTGATGCGGGCCACGCGTTGGTGGTACTGGCTCAGGCGCTCGCTGTACTCCTCGTCACCCAGGCGCTGCATCTGGCCGGTGGAGTCGACCAGATCGCAGCTGAGGATGCTGACCTGGCGCACATCGTCGTCGGGCCTTGCCGCCCGCATCGGCGGCGGCACGGCGCCAGGCCAGGCGGCGACGCCATGCAGCCAGGCCGTGCCGCCCGCTGTGGCGCTGCGGCGAGCGGCGCCACGCGCCCGTTGCGCGGCTTGCGCAGCCGGCAAACCCTGGGCCAGCGCGTTGGCCAACGCCTGGCGCGCCGGCTCGGCCTGCAGCGGCAGCACCACGGCCGGCCGGCCGGCGCGGCCGGCGGCGGCCGCCGCCTGCCAGGCCCAGGCGTCGTTCTCGTCGCCGTCCAAAAGCAGCAGCGACAAGGGCTGATGCGGGTGATGCAGCTGAAGTAGGCGATGCGGGTGATCGGGCGCAAGCTGCGGCACGGGTTCGTCGGCAGCGCACAGCGCCAGGCCGTCGCTCAACAGCTGGCGTGAGATCAGCCACTGCTCATCGAGCAGGCGGCCCTGCACCACCGCCAGCTCCCAAGGCACGGCGGCCAGCTCGGTGTCGAGCCACAGCTGCAAAACGCCGCCATCCGACGCCAGCAGCGCTTGCTGCACCGCCGCTGGCAGCAAGGCCTGCGCCAGTTCGCGGCCAAAGGCGGCAGGGCTGGCGGCGTGGCGCCAGGCGCCGCCTACCCAAGGTCTCAGCCCGGCGGGCGGCAAGACCAGGGCTTGGCGCAGCGCCAGTCCGCACTCGCCCACGGCCACAAAGATCAGCCCGCCGCGCCCGTCCAGCACGATGCTGAGCTGCAGCACGCAGCGGCCTGGCGCTTGGTCGTGGCGCGTCGCGGTGGCTGGCGGGTCGGACATCGCGGCTGCCTTGCTTTCAGTTGCACGGTTCGCCAGCAAGGCCGCGCCTGGCCCAGGCCAAGCTGAACGACTCGTTGATCGCGCACTTCACGCCGCCGCCCAGCGCAATGCGGGCCATCTCGGTGCGGGGGATTGGCAGCGGCGCTTGGGCGCGACACTGGCCCTGAACCGCGGCGCGCGGCGCCGGGCTGTCGCTCACCGCCTGCTGCGCAGGCAGCTCGGACGGGCCCACCCGGCCAGGCGGGTTGAGCCGCTTGAACTGACCCGCCAGGTGGCCATGCGGATGCGCACGCAGCAGGGCCGGAGCGGCCAGCGTGGCGGCCCGGGTGGCGGCGATCAGCGTGCGGCGCGAGACGGTCATGGGGCCTCCTGAAGGACTGAGAGACTGAGTCTGGCTCGCCGTCTGGCGCGAACCTGCAGGCCCGCGGCAGGCGGATGGGCGCCAGTGTAGGGCGGGGAACTGCCCCCCTCCGGCACCAGCAAGCTAGGAGCCTGTCGGACTTGGGGCGTCGAAAAGCGAGAATCGGCCCCAGCGAGGACAGTTCTTGCCGGATTTGCAGCCCCATAGCCCAGCTATGGGGCAAAAAGACGGTGAGAAATGGACCGC
>Ga0105046_10008852_pt1 | contig 15809 bp, 19 predicted proteins | sample MAT03_FD_78385 | JGI IMG/M metagenome (GOLD analysis project Ga0105046, IMG submission 78385) | Freshwater microbial communities from Lake Fryxell liftoff mats and glacier meltwater in Antarctica - MAT-03 (megahit assembly) | ecosystem: Environmental > Aquatic > Freshwater > Ice > Liftoff...
CGTCGAATACTTGTTCTGCAACGACTGGTCGAGTTCCTTGACCAGATTGCGAAAGCGGATCGGGTCTTGTCGATTGCCGGGATGATGCCGGTGCGTGGGCTGATAAAGCGAGAGACACGGCGAACCGTGAGGGCGTAGTAGGGCAGCGCGAAAATCGGTGGTGAGCAGATTCATAATGTCTTAATTATGGTGAATGTTTGTGAGACGGTTCCTTAAATTTTGATAGGTGCGGACGTCTCGTTGGAGGAGAGTAGGGAGTGCGCTTGAAAGTAACGAATGGCCTACGGCTCATCGTCGATGATATCCGACTCGATTCGAACGTATTGGTCCGCGCTCGATGAAATGTCAGAGGAGCGGGGCGTGGGTGTCTCCCTTGTTTGGCGCTGGCGCGGCATCACGCTCCGCTTGTCCGCGGCGCAGGACGTCGATTTCCCGTTCCTCCGTGGCAGGCGAACGAACTACCGAATTTTCTAAATCCCAGTAACCCGGACTATTATAGTGACGGTAAAGACTGGACTCGTATTCCCGGTTTAGCAGGGCAGCCTCATTATACTCGGGCGACTTTTTAATGGTTTCCCGGGAAAGGCCGACAAAGACCTTCGATTCGTTCCAGCTCAGGCGGTCGATCCACTGCGGTGAAATCAGAACCTTTTTCCCCGGCCACCAATTCCGGGTGCTGACGATCAGGTAGCGAATAGCCCAGGTCTCGGGATCGACGATAAAATCCTCGACGTGACCTATCTCGCCGTCGGTGGCCTGAATATGATGCCCCGCCACATCGTGCGTGCTGCGCAGATTGGGGTCCCACGATTTTTCGTCGCGGGTGTGCTCGCTCCATTTTGACCGATCCCGCATCGGATACGGATACGCGCCCCAACTGTAGAATCCTCCCCAATACATCGGCATGCCGTAGTAGGGATAATACATTTCCTCGTATTGACGGGAGACGGGTTTGTCGCTGGCCAAGGGAGGACTTTCTTCGATTTGCTTCTTGGTCAAGTCGACGACAATATCCTTTCCCTCTCGGTGAACGGCCCCCAAGGCATAGGGCGAAAGCAGCACCTGCCTCCCGGTCAACCAATTCCCCGTGTCCGCGACTAAGTAGCGGATCGTCCAATGCCGGTCATCGAAATAAAATTCCTTAACGGATCCTATCTCCCCGTCGCGACTGTTCAATGTGTAACCCTTGAGGGTTTTGACTTGGGTGAGCATGATAATTATTCGATTGAATTTTTGTGGTCTTCTGCAGCGCCCGGATTTGGTTCGCCTGAAAGAGGTCGTGTTAGGCGAAGACGTTCACCCTAAGAACCCCGACAAAGACTAATCGGTTTCAGGTCGAGTGTCTATGGGGGGAAACCCGCTTCGGACTCTCAGATCGTGACGGGACGGTGACCGCTCTTTGCCAGCGCTTCGTAGCCCGAGATTACATCAAACAGCTCCTCGTCGATCCCGCTCTGGCGCAAGCGATGGAAGGTCCCGTGCAGCGTTTCCAGCAATTCATCGATGTTCTTGTCCGCACGTTGCATCGCCGCGAGACGGCTGGTATTTTCACTCGCGAGCGATTCCGCGCAGGCTCGGAAGAGAGAGATGAAAAGGTATTCGTGAATCAGCGCGCGCAGCGTCGTTGTACCGTCGCCTAGCACCTCGGGCAACCGCTGCGTCGGCCAGGTTTTTTTTGCGAGGCCATCAATCCAAGCCGCGTCGAGCGGCAACAAGCGCTGGCCGACTGGTTCGTAGAGCGAGCCAGTCTGCGGGCGCTGGTGGAAGATATAGAGCTGCACATACTCGCCCTTCGCTCGGTGTGCTTCGCTCTCGATCTGAATCTGCCTGACGAGTGAGGCGATCGCCTGGACGGTATTTGGCACCGGAAATAGACCGATCGGCGTTATTCCGGCGTCCGCCAGACGCGAACTCACGCGCTCGCCGACGGCCCAGACGTGTGGCTTGCCGGGCAGCGCCTTGAGGGCCTTGATCGCAAAGTCCACAATCAGGCCGTTGAACTGGCCGACGAGTCCCTGATCGGATCCGAACACCACCGCACCGACAGCGTCGGGCTCGGATGGTTTCTTACGGTTGATGCCCGGAAGGACCGGCGGATTCGCTCGAAAGCAGGCACCCAACCCCAGTTCCACCGTGCGATAGTAGTCGCCCAAGGCTTGGATCGATTTTTCGTATTGTCCGACGCTCGACGCGGCCAGCGCCTTCATTGTGCGGACGACCGATTGAAGATCTCCGGCGCTACTGATCTTCCGGCGCAGACTCGCAATGGTATCGCTCATGGTCAGTTATCTGGCGGAAAGGGTTTGAACCTCGGAGGCGTCCGCTTTCAAACGCGACTTGATCAGGTCCTCGTCGAGGCCGAAAACGATTCCCATTCCTTGAGCAAATAGGAGCGTCGAGACTGCTAGCATCAATCCCACCGAGGCGGAGCTCAGATTGAGAAGGAGGGGGCGTGCCGAGTGATTGGCAATCATTGGCGTTCCTGGGGCTGGGTCAATTCGACCTTGTTCTTGTGCTTGGAAGAGGGGCCACGGTCGGCATCTGCTGAAAAATCGGAGAGTGCCTGCCGGGCGATCTCGACGATCGCCTTGCGATCTTCTTCGCTCAACGCGTCCGCAGTTTCAAAACGCGCGCACACATCCGGCGGAATCGTGGCGGCCGCCTCGCACACGGCACCGCGCGCTTCCGTCATCTTGGGCAACGGAACCGGATCAAAGAGATCCGCCGTCAGCGCCAGCAGGATGGCGATTTGCGCGGCAACCGACATAGGCGCAAATTCCGACTGCTTCAGGCATGCCCGGATGCGTCGGCCATGCTCGATGGCCTTGCGCGTGTCGTCGTCAAGGCGCGCGCCGAAACGGGCAAACGTCTCGAGTTCCTCAAACTGCGCATAAGCGAGTTTGAGATCCCCAGCCACGGCGCGATAGGCGGCTCGTTGCGCCTTGCCGCCGACGCGCGAGACCGACTTGCCGACATCGACCGCGGGAAGCACTCCCAACTCAAAGAGCGAAGGCGACAGATAGATCTGCCCGTCGGTGATCGAGATAAGATTCGTCGGAATGTAGGCGGAAATATTCTGCGCCTCGGTCTCAATGATCGGAAGTGCGGTGAGCGAACCTCCACCGCGTTCGGGACACAGCCGGGTAGCACGCTCGAGCATGCGTGAATGAATATAGAAAATGTCTCCGGGAAACGCTTCGCGCCCCGGCGGCCGGCGGAGCAAAAGGGAAAGTTCACGATAAGCACGGGCATGGTGCGTGAGATCGTCATAGACGATCAGGACGTCGCGTCCCGCTTCCATGAAAGCTTCGGCAATGCTCGTTGCTGCATAGGGAGCGACATAAGCGACGCCGGGCGCGTCGTTGCCCTCGGCGACCACGACCACGGTGTAGTCCATGGCGCCTTTCTCGCGGAGACGTGCAACAACCTTTGCAACCGCGGATGCCCGTTGGCCAATCGCGCAATACACGCACACCACATTCCGGCCGCGCTGATTGAGGATCGTGTCGAGCGCGATGGCGGTCTTGCCCGTTCGGCGATCGCCTAAGATCAACTCCCGCTGACCGCGTCCGATGGGAATGAGCGCATCGACCACCGTGAGTCCGGTCTGGAGCGGCACCGTCACTGGCGCTCGATCCATAATGGCAGCGGCGGGACGCTCCACCGGCAGCCGCCGGCTCGTAGCGATCGGTCCGCCGCCATCAAGCGGTCGGCCTAAAGGATCCAAAACCCGGCCGAGCAATTCGTTCCCGACTCCAATGTCCATCACCCGGCCCGTGCCCAGGACTTCGGCACCGGCCCGCAAATGGGCATAGTCACCCAACAACACCACGCCGATCTCATCTTCGTCGAGGTTGAACGCGATCCCAAAGACATCCCCGGGAAATTCGAGCAGTTCCTCTAAGCCGACGTTAGGCAGTCCTCTGACACGAGCGATCCCCGTGGAGACGTCGATGACGGTGCCGATCTCCCGGGGCTTGAGAGACGGGGTGAACACCGCCCGCACGTGCCGGATGTCCGCAAAGGCGCGGTCAAAGACAGCCTCCAACGTATCGTCCCGAGCGTTCATGTCGTTGCTGTCTCGACCGCAGATTTCGCGTCAGACTGCGCTTCTGGTTTGGGAGCGCCCTTCTCCACGGGGCTATCGTTGTCCCCAGAATCCGCTTTCGCTTCCGGCTTGTACTGTTGCTTCAGGAGTTCTCCCACCCCCTTTTCCAGCGATTTCAAATAGTCCGCGATGCTCCAACCAATCTTCTGGCCGTTCGCGGTCAGTTCGATGCCGCTCACGAGATCCGGTACCGTCTCGAAACGCAGCCGTGCGTCGACCGAAAACGCTACGTTGACGGCGTTCTGCACCTTGGCCCGTTCCTCTGCTGACAACTCAAACGCGCTGCGCACCAGCGTCGGGTCTGTCGCGTTTTTGATCGCCGACCCCAACGTCGTTCTAACGTCGTCCTTCACCTCGCCGAGTCGGCGGGTAAAAACGGCTACCATTCTTTCCTCAAGGCCGGTCGAGGCCAGATCGGTGAGGGTCTTGCGGGCGATGGAAAATACCTCCTGTTGCGTCCGCCGGGCGAGCGTCTGCTGCAGGCTGGCTGCGTCGCTCTGCAGTTTTTCCTGTCGTTTCGCGCTGAGTTCGTCAGCGCTCTTCCGTGCCTCGTCGAGCAGCCGCTCGCGTTCGGCGCTTGCCGCGTCAATCGCCTTCTGCAGCAACGCTGCGCGCTCCTCGTCGAACGCGTCACTTTTCTTCTGAAACTCGTCGCGGTCCTTGGTGGCCTCGGCTTTCTTGGTCGCTGCATCGGCCAGTTCATCCGCGATATTTTTCTCGCGGACGTCGATGGCGTTCAGAATGGGCTGATAAAGAAAATGCTTCATCAGCCACACCAAGATGAGGAAATTGAGCGCCTGGGCCCCGACGGTGAACCAATCGATGAGCATGGGACTATTTGGCCACCGCCTCGGCCGCTCCGGCGATCACGTGCTTCCAAAACGGATTCGCGAAGATCAGAATCATCGAGACCACGAAGCAGTAGATCGCGGTGGACTCTATCATCGCCAGACCGACGAAGAGCGTGCGTGTGATGGTGGCGGAGGCGTCCGGTTGCTGGGCGAGAGCGGTGAGGGCGGTGGCGACAGCCCGGCCTTCGCCAAGCGCTGGCGCGATACAGCCGACGCTGGTGGCAAATCCTGCCGTGGCGATCGAGGCGACGGCGATGAGGGTCATGTTATCCATAAATGTTTCTTCGGTTGGAAGGCGGTGGTATTAAGCGGCGGGTACCGGCTCCGCCTTAGCGGACGGCTTGTGCTTGCGCGTGGCCGCGGCGATATAAACCGCGGCTAGTATGCTGAAGATGTAGGCCTGCACCATGCCGGTCAGAAGGCCGAGCAACGTCATGACGATCGGAAAAACAAATGGGGTGATCGTGAGCAAAATCGCGATAATCGTCGCGCCGCTCATCATGTTGCCGAAGAGGCGCACTGCGAGGGCGAGCGTGCGCGACACTTCACTGATGAGATTGAACGGCAGCATGATGAACGTCGGTTCCACGTAGGACTTGAGGTAGCCCCCGATGCCCCGCTCCCCGATGCCGAACAACGGCACGGCGGCGAATACGCACAGCGCCAGCGCGACCGTCGTCGACAGCGAGGCGGTCGGCGGCTCATAACCGGGAATGACCGTCGCAAGGGCCGCGGCCGCGACGAAGAGAAAGAGCGTGCCGAGGAAACTAAGATACTTCTTCGGGTTCTTCAGTCCGACCTCACCGATCTGGTTCGCAATGCCAGTGACGACAATCTCGAGCAGGTTCTGCCAACGGGACCGTTTGTGCTCCGTGGTGAGTTTCCGGGTGATGAGTTTAGCCCCGACCGCGAGCACGAGCATGAGGCCCCAGGTAAACACGATCGTGGCGTTGAGCGTGATGAATCCGTGCTGCCAGAATATCAGTTGGTCGGGGCTAAGGCGCATGGCGAGTCTTCGGAATCTGACGCGTCAGGTTTGGTGGTGGTGCAGCTTTCCAAACGCGTGATCGAGAGCGGCCTTCAGTTTTTTCGCCGCGCCGTCCACCGCTTGGACCACATTCGCAGCGTGATCCGTGACCGCAATCGGCTGCAGGCCTGCGGGCCGGGCTTCCATCGCACAGCGGATATCGTTCTGACCGCTCTTCGCGCCGTTCTCATCGCTGACGTGGACTTCCACCCGCGAGAGGCGATCTTGGTGGTGGCTTAATGAACGGCGAACAGTCGCCTCGATTTCGGCGGTCAATGGGTCGCTGCCGTGGATCGTGCGATCGGTGTTGATTTGAATAGTCATACTATTTTTTTGGCGGGTTTAGCAGGGGGATGAAAAAGAGGTGATTCTCGTTTCGTTCCCACAAAGGGACCGGTTGCATTTGCACGGGGTAGACCGAGCCGCGTCACGAGCAGCCGCGTCACTATAAATCCGATCAGACACGCCACCCACCGCGGCCAGACGTTCCCACCGACAAAATAAAATCCCGCCAAGGCGACTCCCATGCGTAAAAGGGCGCTGCCCAAAAACCACAGAGCCGGGCGCGACGACAAGGCGCCGCGGCGAGTCGTCCACCAAAGCCCGCCGAAGAAAAAGAGTCCGAGCCCTGCGCCGGCCAGGCCCGCGAGGCCGAGGATCAAGGATTCACTCATCGCGATCCTCCGATTCGTCGCGCATCGCCTTGTCTTCTTTGGAGACCCAGAACCACGCGTTCGCACAGCCGATCGCGAGACCGACGACCAGCAATGCCAGCGTCCAAGCATGCCTTCCCGGATGGTGTTTGTCCAACCAGACGCCGACCGCAGCGCCGATCAAGGTCGGGACCACGACCGACCACCCGATCAGTCCCATCATGCCGAGGCCAAACCAGACGCCCTGCTCGGAATTGCGCGCCTTGAGTTTGCGCGCCGCTTTCGCGCCGATCTTTGCGGCGAGCTGCGAATCTGCGTCGGGTTTTCTGTTCGGATGGTCATTCATTGCGAAAGGTGGCGAAGCGACGGAGAAACCCTGTCTCAAGTTTTGCCATCACGGTGCGAACGCTCTGTTCGGCTTCGTCGAGCACTAGAAACTTTTTCGTCACCTCTTCGCGCAATTCGCCGAGATCTTTTCCGCTCAAGGCGCGTCGGACCGACACGAGCACGTCGGGTCCGGTCTTCACCAACACACCGTCATCAACCGCCACGAAAACTTCGCCGTCCGCCTTCGTTTCGTAAGTCAGGATTCCGGGAGCCAGCGCAGCCACGCAATCGAGCCGGTGTGGCAGCAGACCGAACGACCCGCCGGGCGTTTCGGCCACGATGCGCGAGACGTCCGCTTTCTCCGCGAAGACCTGGAAGGGCAGCAATATTTTAAGAGTCATGGGCAACTGCGGCCGGTGTGGCGGCCGTTTCTGGTTTCGTCGCAGTCGTCATGGTTTTTTGGCCTCGCCGATAGCGCCGATCATATACAGCGCCTTTTCGGGGTAGTCCTGGAATTCGTCGCGCAGGATTCGCTCACAACCGTCCAGCGAGTCCTTGAGGCTCACGAGCCTCCCCTTGAGGCCGGTGAACTGCTCCGTGGTGAAAAACGGTTGAGTGAGAAATCGCTCCAAACGGCGGGCGCGACCCACGACCTTTCGATCGTCCGGCGAAAGTTGCTCCAAGCCGAGCATCGCGATGATGTCCTTCAGTTCGGCGTATTGTGCCAGCGTTCTGCGGATCTCCTGCGCCAGCGCATAGTGACGTTTGCCCACGATGCCGGGGGTCGCCATCTTGGAGCTGGATTGCAGCGGATCGATGGCCGGGAAAAGTCCTTCGCTCGCGCGCTTGCGGGAGAGCACAATCGACGCGGACAGGTGCGAGAACGTATGCACGGCCGCCGGGTCGGTGAAGTCATCCGCCGGCACATACACCGCCTGGATCGAAGTGATTGCGCCCGTGGCGGTGGTGGCGATCCGCTCCTCGAAGCCTGAAAGCTCGGTGCCCATCGTGGGTTGGTAGCCCAGACGCGACGGCATCTGGCCCATGAGGCCGGACACCTCCATGCCCGCTTGGATGAACCGGAAGATATTGTCGACCAGGAGCAAAACGTTGCGGTGCTCATCGTCGCGAAAATATTCCGCCATCGTCAGCGCGGCAAAGCCGACGCGGAACCGGCTGCCGGGCGGCTCATTCATCTGGCCAAAGACCATCACCATGTGGGGCAACACACCGGCGTCCTTCATTTCGCGATACAGCTCCTCGCCTTCGCGGCAGCGTTCGCCGATGCCGCAGAAAATGCTCACGCCGCGCTGATGGCCGATCATGTTGTGGATCATTTCGGTGAGGAGAACCGTTTTGCCAACGCCTGCGCCCCCGAACAACCCAGCCTTGCCACCGCGCTCCAACGGTAAGAGCACATCGATCACCTTGATCCCGGTCTCGAAAATCTCGGATAGAGTCGACCGCTCTGCAAGGGGAGGAGGGGGCCGGTGCACGGATCGCCATGACATTTCCGGCAGTGCGGGGTCGCGATCGATGGCCTGCCCAAAGACGTCGAACATACGCGACAGGATCGCCTTTCCCACGGGGACTTTCAACGGTCCGCCCGAGTCTCTGACCGCCATGCCACGCGCGAGACCCTGCGTCGGGGTCAGCGCGATCCCGCGAATGTGACGGGCGTCGCGCTGGGCGAGCACCTCGACTACGACGCGATCCTGCTCACCTGCGTAGAGTACGTTATAGATCGGAGGCAGACCCACGTCGAACCGGACATCCACCAAACTGCCGCGGACGGCGACGACCGTGCCAATTTTTGAGTTCTCGTTCATGCGTCTGCCGTAGCCGCCTGAGGTATCGCCGCCATGGTTCGTGCCCCGGAGGCAGGGTCGGAAATCTGGTCCACGGCGTCGGCGGACGAACCGGGTGGGAGGTGTTCCGGCAAGTCCAGGCGCGCCACGCCTATCCGGTTGTCGGCCATCCCATAATATACATCGAAGCGGTCCGGCATGCCGAGGTCGTCGCGCCGGTCAATGCCGGTCGGAAACACGACGTTGGCGACGATCCCGTGACGCTCCTGCGGCGATTCCGGCGTCAACACCGGCTCCGCCGAACGATACCGGATCACATGCGGGTCTTCTTTTAGCAGCACCATCATGCCGGCGGAATAACGGAGCTGGGGGTCATTGGAGCCCGGCTCCGCCATCGTGCGTACGCCATGGTAAACGATCAGCCAGCCGTGGCGCGTGAGGATGGGGGGAGTGCCTCCGCCGATCTTCAACTTCTCCCACGGCTCGACCGGCGTCGCGAGCCGGTGATGAGAGTTAAACAGGCCGAGCCGAGGTGTCGCCAAGCTCGCTGGCGGCATCGGACAATACGAAATCCAGATGCTTTCGTGCGCACGATCCGCCATCCGCGACTCGCCTTCGCAAGCGGTCTCCTCGGGACGCGTGCCGGCGAAAAGCGGGCGGTGGAGCAGCGCCATCTGCATCTTTCCGACGTGATTGGGAACGGCGACCGGGAAGAGGATGGAGTCCTTGTTGTCCACATGGACGAAATCGATGTTTTGAAGCGGCGCAAACGTTGCCAGTCCGATTCGCTTCCAGTGAAAGAGATCTTTTGACGTAGCCAGGGCTATGCGTGGTCCATTCGGTGAAAACGCCGTATAAGTCATGACGTAGTGCTGGAGCGGCTCGACAAACGTGACGCGTGCGTCCTCGCAGCCGCCACCGCCATCGGCGCGGAGTTCATAATCGGCCTTCGGCTCCAGCGCGAGGCCAAGGCGCTCGACTCCGCACGGGTCTCCGGTGTCGTTGAATTTCACGCGGGCGATGCCGATGCGCGAATAGTTGCCCTCAGCAACAAGTCGCGGAAACAGGTAAAGCTCTCCATCCGGTCCCCGGACCGCCGCTGGATTCAAGGTGCCTTCGACCTCGTGCGGATTGCCCGGCTCCGGCTCCATTAACATCCCCAAGCGCTGCAATTGAAATCCGATCATGGCCTCTCCTCCGTCGCGCGCGAAGGGCGGGGTGCAAGACCGTCCCGACAGGCAACGATCGTTTCGATCACGCGTTTAGACTCTTCCGGATCTCTCACCCGGATGGACACGACACCGGCTTGTTTGGCCGGGTAGTCGTTTCCGCCAAGGAACAAGGCGTCCCCGATAAAAATCATTTCCGGGATGGCAATTCCCAGGGTGTCGCGAAGCTTTCGAATCCCGTAGGCTTTGTCGATGCCCGGCCTGGTGATGTCCACGGAGGTCGTGCCCCCCAGTCGCACTGAAAACTCAGGTATGAATTGATCGAGGTGCTCCTTCAGGTGCTTCCGCTTGGTGAACTCCGGATCCCATTTTTTCTTCTCCTCAATGGGCGCCTGCTGTCCCAACGCAGAGAAAGTGATCTGGCTGCCCCGGTCTTCAATCGTCTCGCCCAAGTGCTTTTGGACTTTGAAGTCTGAGGTTGCGAGCGCTTGAGCCAGCGCATGTCGGATCCTCTCCTTTTCATGCGCGTTGGAATCCTCCGAACAAATTTTTTCCCACCCCGTGAAATGGCGGTAGAACTTCGTCCCGCAGGTAGGAAGGAGCGACAAATTCTTCAGCCGAGCGTCATGGGGCAGCTTCGCAAGGATCTGCTGCTCGAACTGCCGCCAATTTGCTCCGGAAATCACGGCAACTTCGACGATGTCGAGGAGCCCGTGCAGCAGTCCGCCCATCTCCGCGTCGCGGGACGATTTCCTTTTGGCCAGCGTGCCATCCAGATCGAACACGATGAGCTTTTTCATCGATTAGCCGGCCTCCCGGAGTGAAATCTCCGGCAAGCTGACGGCAGCCCGCGTCGGGATTTGCGGGGCGAACGGGAGCGAGTCACTTGTTCTCTTTCGCCGCCTGGGCCGCGCGCAGCATCCGATCCCGTTCGGCCTCCTCGGCGCCTTCGTTCACGAGTTGCGCCGTTACGCTTCGGCCTTCGTCATCCTCGTCCTCGCTTGGCGTCTCCGGCGCCTGGCTCCCTTCCGAACCCGGAACGGGATCCCAGCGCTTGGATTCCGGGAGTCCTTCGAGCAGCGCTGCCTGCGGGTCAATGTCAGGCCCACCCGTCAATTCGCGCTTCGCCCGCCGGAGGTCTGCCTCCGTTACTTGTTCGGGCCCCCGAGCTTCCATGGTGCTCAGTTCGCGAGCACGTGCGTGCACCATCGCCGGGGTCACAGTCCCGATGCCGGCGAAGTTTTCGCTTATCACGCCTTTGCCGAGAGGGTTTTTTTTCATAAGATTATGCCTGGTTGCCGCTACGGTTGTAGCGCCTGGTTTGTACCGGCCTCCTCGATTTTGCTGGTTGCAGATCACGTACGAAACGGTTTTTAAAAGCGAAATAGTATGTAATTCTACACCCGTTTGGACATTTGTACTATGGGGCATTCTCCTACATTGGTTTCAACGATCCCTACTCGCCTCCAAAGTTAGTGCCTCCCATTTCGTTGCTTCGCTGCACTTCCACCACGGACACGTTTTGCACCTTGAAGATGAGTGCTGCTAGCGACATCGCCATGCCCACGATGAGTTTGAGGTTCATCAAGATTCAGGTCCTCAATTTTGGCGGCTGCGAAAGGCCTGCGCCTTCATGGGCCATCGCGGCATTGACCAAGATCATCTCACTGACGTTCTCGAGCGTCAGCAGGCCAACCATACGACCGCGTGAGATGACCGGGATCGTGGCGCATTGCCGGGCGCGCATGGATTCGACAGTGGTCGTCAGCGGCGCCGCCTCGTCGACGGACACACAATCGTGGCACATGCCGTCTGTCACCGCCGAATCCCGGCGTCCCTCGGCGAGGGCCTTGACCAGGTCGTTGCGGCGAAGCATGCCGATGGGTTGTTCGTTCTCCATCACAGGAAAATCCTGCTGCGAGCCGGCGAGCAATTCGGTCACCGCTTTGGCCAGCGTGTCCTGCGCAGCGAGGGTGCGGTAACGCGTCATCATGGCGTCGCGCACGCACAAACCCGTCAGCGCCGACTGCATCTCGACCGCGGCGGCTTCGGCCTGAGCACCCATGTACACGAAGATGCCGATGAAAATGAGGAACGGGTTGTGGAAAAATCCAAACATCACAAACAGGATGGCCATGCCTTGTCCCACATTGGCGGCGATGACCGTGGCCCGGTGCCGACTCATCCGCCGTGCGAGCAGTGCCCGCAGAATCCGTCCGCCATCCATCGGAAAAGCCGGCAGCAGATTGAAGGCGGCCAGCAGCAGGTTCAGCATGAGCAGCCGGTGCCAGAAGGCCCCGTCGGACGCATTGAATTGCTCCACCGGGGTAAAACCGCCGGTCACGGTCAATCCGACCCACAGGACGGCTGCGATGACGATATTCACGGCCGGTCCGGCCAGCGTGACCCAAAGCTCTTGCATCGGTTTCTCCGGCATCTTCTCCAGGCGGGCAATCCCGCCGATCGGCAGCAGAGTGATGTCGCGGGTGTCTATGCCGTAACGTCGTGCCATCAAGGCGTGTCCCAACTCGTGCAGGACCACGCAGCCAAACAAGGCGGCGATGAAGGCGACACCCTGCAGCGTAGCTTCAATTTGATGAGTGGCCCGCCAGTAATAGATCCCCAGAAAGACCAGCAGCAGCACAAACGTGAAGTGCACATACACGTCAATGCCGAACAGCTTTCCGAGTTTCAGAGACCACTTCATAGCGGATCAATCGGCGATGAATCGTCCAACCCCATTGGCGCGCCGACGCCGGCGACATGATCGAAGTGGCGGACTATCGCCTTCGTAAACAGCGAGGAGTTTCCCGCCGTTCCCTTCATCGGATTGAATGGACATGTGGGTTCCCTCTCAGTGAGTTTTGGCTTCCATTGCGGTCGAGTATTCGCCTCGGCGCGCGGCGCGGTTACACTTGGCTCGGTGTAGCAAAGCTTTCTGCGCCGCCGGGACATTCGCCTCTTTGCCCTGCCAAATCTCCATCGCCGGTTGTTGAAGGGCGCGCGCAAACGAAAACGCGATGGCCCAGGGCGCGCGCGCCTTGAAGCGAAGGTTCATCGCATTCAGTCGTGCCGACGCGAGCTCGGCCGATTGTCCGCCCGATAAAAACGCGATCCCCGGAACGGCTGCGGGCACGGTGCGCAAGAGGCACGTCATCGTCGCATCGGCGACCTCGTCGACGGCCGGTTGCTGCGGACAGGAAAGTCCCGCCAGCACCATGTTGGGTTTCAGAACGATTCCCTCCAGCTGCACACGCTGACAGTTCAACTGGATGAACACGGTGCGGAGCGTCTCCTGCGTGACGGCGAGGCATCGCTCCAAGGTGTGCGCTCCGTCCATGAGGACCTCCGGCTCGACGACGGGGACGAGTCCCGCTTCCTGGCAGAGCGCGGCGTACCGCGCGAGGGCCTGGGCGTTGGCTTCGAGGCCGCTGCGACTGGGAAGATCGTCGCTCACGGCGATCACGGCACGCCACTTCGCGAACCGCGCGCCCATCCCGGCATATTCTTTCAAACGCTCGCGCAGGCCATCGAGGCCTTCGGTAATTTTTTCGCCAGGGTGGCCCGCCAGATCCTTGGCACCGGCATCCACCTTGATGCCGGGAACGATGCCGGCATCGGCGAGCACTTTAACGAACGGCACGCCGGCGCTTGTGCTCTGGCGAATTGTCTCATCGAAGAGAATGGCGCCACCGATGCTTTCGCCGAGGCCGGGTGCGGTAACAATCAGCTCGCGGTAGGTCCGCCGCATCTCTTCCGTCTGGGGAATTCCCAATTCGGCGAAGCGTTTATTACAGGTGGGCGTGCTCTCGTCCATCGCCAGCAAACCTTTATCGCCGGCGACCAAGGCGTGGGCAGTTTCGCTTAATGAGGGTGTTTTCATGATGAGTGGCTCCACTTCCAGTATCGTTGTTAGAAACCGCACCGGAGAAGGCGGTCCGCGCAGCGGCCAACGCGTGACACCGCGCGCAGAATACCCCGTTTGGAACGCTCCGGCTATGGGGTTTAGCCCTACTTGGAGTCTCGGGGCGCGGAGGCCCGGACGGTAAGACTGACTGTGCCCCTTTTCGCACGCTCTGTTTTTGGTAACAGGTCTCGGTGACGTAAAAAACGGAGACGTTGTTCGTTCCATCGAGAAGCGCCGCGACAAAGCGGTGGCGCTCGAAGCCGATGTCTCCGATCCCGCCGCCGTCGTCGCGTGAGACTCAGGCGATGCGGTTCGACGCGACAGACTCGAAGCCCTTTCAGCCCACGACGGGCTTGTCGGATTTGTCCGGCGTGCGATTCGGGGCGCGGATCGCCGAAGTAGGGTAACAGCCCATGGCGCGTATTTAAAAACGGGTCCATCATGATGGCCTTTCGGGGAAACGACCGTAGCGGCGTTCACCCGCAACCACCGCCTCTCCGTGTCTACGAACACCTCATTCCCTTCGGCGACAAACCCAAACGTCTCTCCGGCCACGACACCATGAGCAACCATTCCGTCATCCCTTCCCAGTACTCCCACCCTTCCGCCGAAACGGCGGTCAAGGAGCTGCAAAACCCCGGTTTCGATACGAGACAAAGGACACGGTCATGATCAGCCGGGAAATTCGACTGGCCTCGCGCCCCAAGGGGCTTCCTGTCGCCGATAACTTCACGCTCGCCCAAAGCGACGTGGGCCCGCCGCAGGATCGGCAGGTGCTGCTCCGCAATCTCTTCATGTCCGTGGACCCCTACATGCGGGGTCGCATGAACGACCGACAGTCTTACGTTCCGCCCTTCGAGCTGGGAAAAGCGATGGATGGCGGCGCGGTCGGCGAAGTGCTCGAATCGCGCGCGAAAGAGTTTAAGCCAGGTGACCTCGTCACTTCGAATTTCGGATGGCGGGAATATTTTGTCGCTTCGCCCCGGGACCTTCACCCGGTCAGCCGTGACATTCAACCGCTGTCGGCCCATCTCGGTGTACTCGGCATGACCGGTATGACCGCGTGGGCCGGTTTGAAGCTCGGGGAGGTCAAGTCCGGCGATGTCGTTTTTATATCAGGGGCGGCCGGCGCCGTGGGAAATGTGGCGGGCCAACTCGCGAAACTGCGCGGATGCCGCGTGATCGGTTCCGCCGGCTCCATCGAGAAGGTGATGTTTCTGCGCGACGAATGCGGTTTCGATGTCGCCTTCGACTACCACGTGGGGTCGGTGGTCGAACAATTGAAGGTGAAGGCCCCGGACGGGATTGACGTCTATTTCGACAATGTCGGTGGCGAAACCTTGGAAGCGGCCCTTTCGGCGTTGCGGGTGCACGGTCGCATCGTCGCGTGCGGCGGCATCTCCGGCTACAACGATGAAAAGCCCCTACCCGGTCCTTCGAACCTGTTTAACGTGATCGTCAAGCGATTGACGATGAAGGGACTGCTGGTGCGCGATTTTCTGGATCGGCAGGAGCTATTCGAAAACGAAGTCGGTGGACTTTTTTTGGAGGGTAAACTCAAGAACAAGGAGACCGTGGTCGATGGAATCGAGCAGGCTGCAGGCGCGTTTATCGGACTATTTTCCGGAAAGAATATTGGGAAGATGGTCGTGAAGCTGGCCTAGCCCGACCACATTTTCTGCGGTCGGTCGGACGGGCTGAAGCCCGGACTCCGAACTCTGAGCCTTCCTCATCGTCAAAGGGATCAGGTTGGAGTCCTTGAGTTGTCGCTGCTCCGCACCTCGAGAGGGCTCCGAGTTTGGAGTCCGGCCTTCAGGCCGCTCTGTGCAAGCTACGGTCCGCCGGACGGGCTGAAGCCCGGACTCCGAACTCTGAGCCTTCCTCATCGTCAAAGGGATCAGGTTGGAGTCCTTGAGTTGTCGCTGCTCCGCACCGCGACAGGCTCCGAGCTTGGAGTCC
>Ga0105046_10008854_pt1 | contig 15805 bp, 9 predicted proteins | sample MAT03_FD_78385 | JGI IMG/M metagenome (GOLD analysis project Ga0105046, IMG submission 78385) | Freshwater microbial communities from Lake Fryxell liftoff mats and glacier meltwater in Antarctica - MAT-03 (megahit assembly) | ecosystem: Environmental > Aquatic > Freshwater > Ice > Liftoff...
AGCGTAAGGCCATTGTTGTCGCTAATCGAACCGAGGGACTGGATGGCTACGTTGCGGGCCACGACCGAACCCAAGTCGATATCGCCTCGAATGTCCAGGATAGCGTTGCCAGCGCCTGCGTTGGTCTCGGAAACGGCCGACATGACAAGCCGAGTCGACGCTGCGTAGAAACTGCCGCCATCGGTAATAATGTTGGCTGTTTGTGAGATATTCCCTGTCGTATCAAGTGTGATTGCCCCGCCGTTGCTATCTAGTACGGCATTCACGTTCAGGTCCCCGGCGGTGGTCTGGAACAGCATGTCTCCGTTGCTAGTTACACTCGAAGCGATCGTAATGGTCCTACCGCTAAGCAGCTTGATGGGACCGGCATCCGCAGTCATGCCAGAAAGAGCGGGCTTGGCGATCTCCGTTCGTGTCGAATTGAAGTTCGAGCGATTGATCGCAACCGCGCCCACGGCTCCAACAGTCACGTTATCGAACTCTTGAATGTAAGTACCTAAGCCGCTGCTGGTCGCAAGGATGTCAACTCGCGTATCGATGGCGTTGCCGTTCGTATTAGGCGATCCGTTACCTTGATCGTTTCCCCCGATTCCGCCTGTGGCACGGATCTGCAATGAGCTAGCCGTCACATTCAGTGCAGCACCGTTGATATCGGTTATCGAACCGCCAGACTGGATGGCTACGTTGCGGGCCACGACCGAACCCAAGTCGATATCGCTGCGAATGTCCAGGATAGCGTTGCCTGAGCCTGCGTTGGTCTCGGAAGCGACCGACATGACAAGCCGAGTCGACGCTGCGTAGAAACTGCCGCCATCGGTAATAATGTTGGCTGTTTGCGAGATGTTCCCTGTCGCATCGAGTGTGATCACTCCACCGTTGCTATCTAGTACGGCATTCACGTTCAAGTCCCCGGCGGAGGTCTGGAACAGCATGTCTCCGTTGCTGGTCACACTTGAGGCGATGGTTATGGTGCCATCCGAGAGGATGTGTAGCGATCCGGTGACTGATGCTCCAATCAGATTGGTACCAGGGGTTAAATCATTTGCTGACAGAACTTCCCGAATCGTTGTGTTACCGACATTAACCAACGAAATAGAGCCAGTCGAGAATTCATCATTGGCTGCGTTACCGAGGTCGAGGGACTGTGCCCTAACACTTAGATTGCCATTGATTATTAGTTCTGAGTTTCCAACACTAGCCACGTCGGCTTGCGTTGCAGTGATGTCCATCGAGTTTTGAACTCGAAACTCCAGACTGCGCAGCGGGTTGGTGCCACCAAACTCCAATTGACTTGCTCGATCAATCACTACTTGATTAACATTAAATGCACCCGACTCAAATCTGACATCCTCAATTTTGGTAACGGCTAAACTCGTCAGGTTCAGTGTTTGAAGCGTTTGGTTGGTATCGGTAATGTTGATCCACCGAATACTACCAGATGGTGCGATATCGGTCCCCAACACAGATATCCTGCTAATGTCAGTTGAGAGCGCCGAAAATTCGTATCCATTGCCAAGAATCCCATCGGTATCGACTAGCAAAGTATTAGCATCGAATGCGACCGTTGCATCCAAATTGCCGGTCCCTCCTATGTTGATGGACAGAACACCTTCTGCCAATCCAGCGGTGACAGTAAGAGCACGACGCGTTTCCAGTTGACAAAACACATGTCGAAATTCGCACTCAAAAACGCGCCGCTTGACTCGCTTAAGAATCCATTGCTTGCAAGCCTTCAAGATTCTATCCGTTAGTTTTCTCATATTTTGGAATCAAGACTTCCGTTCGGGCACGTAAGTAAGGGTAAAAATACTGGGTAAAGTCAGTTTGGCATAATTGTCGGCAGCTTCATCGTCAATCCCTGACTTGCATCGACCGACTCGGGATCTACCGATATCCATGCAAAAAGCCTTCGATTGTCATCTGCTGAAATCACCGTTTTTCCATCTGAACTGAAATTCAGACTAGTAATTTTGGAACCACGATGACCTTCTAATTCAAAAAGTGCACGTGCGTTGGGGTCCCAGGTCGGTGAGGCCATCCATAGCTGTACGGTCCCTCTATCGCTCCCCGTTAGGAAAACCGAATCCTGGGGAGATGTCGCCAAAGTGCAATTGTTTGGAACGGAATTCCATGTCTTCTTGGTCTTAGCCTCTTCGGCTAATTCATTCGCTTGAGGCTTAAGCAGTGGCAGAAACGAAATCAGTCCATTGCCTGAGGTTTCGACATGAACAAGCAAGTGTTCCTTGGTTGGCTTTTCTGTGTCATTCCAGGTTTCCTGAAAGAAATGCAGGCCAACGATTTTTGAATTTTCCGGAAGCTGTATGTTGTCATCGATTACCGTCTCGATCCCAGCCTCAATCAAAGTGACTTTGCCAGATTTCGAACAGACTACGAATCGCTCTGGCTTGGTTTGGTCCCAGCAGCCGACCGACCCTTCCTCAAAGTCCTTGATCGCTTTCCCTGTTTGTGAATCGACAATCGTAGTCTTTTTATCGGAAACCACCAGCAGATTCGATCCGTTTGAGGAAGCATGAATGGCTTCCGCACCCGGCAGATTCAACCTTGTTTTTGTCCAAAGTCCTTTTTTGTTTTCTGCGGTGAAACTCCAGACGGTCCCGTCTTCGTAAAGCGAAAAGAGCTTTTGGCCTGCGTTGCAACCCGTTGCGGAAATGAGTTTTGCGCGACCGTAACTTTCGATTGTTGTTCGATTAGGCCTAAGAGCGATGACCATCGCGTTGGAAATCGAAACAAACGTTCTTCCTTCGACGCTATTCCGCGCTTTCAAACGCGATGGATCTATATCGATTTGATCATGCACGCGATCTAAAGAACGTGCCTGCCCGTTCGGATTCGGATCGAGCCACTGAATTGCGGCAACAGTTTCTTCGGAGACGTTTGTCGGCGATCTCAGGCCCGACTGTTGGAAACGCAAGGCAACATGTTTCGTAGATTTGTTCGTCGCATCGCGAATCGCGACTTGAACTACGTCATCATCGCCATCCACTCCAATGTTTAAGTCAACATCGCAATGCGATTCCGGACGGTTGCCAGATAGAGCTTGAGCAAGCCGTGATTTTGCTGGCTCAGACCGATTCGACCAGAGATCAATTAGATTATTGCCATCGGTTTGGAAAATCGTCAGCCCTCCAGATACCCAAAGTAGGTAAAACCGATTCCCATCCTGTGACCACTGCCCCTTGATCGGAGTATCGTCATTATACGTCAGGTCTACGTTGGGCTTCGAATCCCAGGAAGTAGGTACTCCGAAATCAACCAACTTGACAGCACCATTCCGTTTTACGAGCATGGTCCATGTCGACCTCTTCGGATTTGGCACAGCAAAGTAAGTACCAAAATTCGATTTCTGAAAGTTCACATTTCCTGTTTGAGCATCAACTAATCGTGTTTCGAAATCACTCGCAAACAAAAGTCCTTGATTTACAAGCGAAAGTCTTTGTTCAATCGACTCCAACCGATCTTCCGGTCCTGCCTTCCTGTTAGGCTCTGACCAACGTCGCACCATATGTCCTGTGTTTTGATCCCAGAGGCAAAACTCCCATTCGTGAGTTGGATCAATTAAATACTTTCTTTGTTCCTCCGTCAACCGATTCAACCTCGCAGACGTAATTATAAGTCCTTTCGAGGTATCGACCGCTGAATCCACATATCTTGCACCGGGAGTATGTCCGAAATAGCTCCATCGATCTGAACCAATGTTTGAGGATTGACCATCTCGTAAGCTCCAAAGATCAACAACGCCATTCTGATCGACAACGAGAGCATTGGAATCAAACGCACCGGCAAACGTACCAACAACCGGTGCCAAGTTGCTGACGCTGGAAATACGTCGCCTTTGCTTTTGCCGATCGATTGCTAAAACGAGCGCGGTTCCTTGCTGATCAACCAGTAAAACTTTGGAATCAGAAAAAAGCCCCACTCTTTGGATATTCGAAGCCGTTCCTGCAAGATAGGTTTCGTAACGGAAATCGTTCCGAGTCCCCCAAACATGGACAATTGGTTCGTTAACGCTAATAGAAATAAGTTTTCCTTTACCGACAACGAATCGATCGATGGGAGCCTTGTGCTGAGTTTCGACGGTGCGCAAATCTGCGATGGTAAGCTTTAATGGATCAAAGCGGCCTACCCGAATCGAGTTGTCCACCATTCCAAAATAGATGCTAGTTCCATCGTCCGACGCACTAATGGAAACCGACTGGCGAGACAATTCGTCGTTGAGCGGAACGATTGAAAAATCGGGCTCGGACTCAGCGCTTTTCGCAAGTGTAAGAACACCGGCGATGAGTTTCTTTTCGAATCGGTCAACCACCAGGAACTGATTATCATTCAATTGTTGGATGCTCTCACATGCGCCTCGAATGGCATTGGTTCGCCCTAACAATTTCCAGTTCTCGGTACCGATGGGCACCATTTGCCAAACCCAAACACCGCCGTTGATACCCGATAATAAGTGCTGATTGTCTTTTGAAAATGTAATGCACTGAAAAGCACGTTGCGTGGATTCAGGCAATTCCCGGAACGAATTCGTGGCCAGGTCCCAGCTTGTTAATTTTGAAACTCCGTCGCGAGACGACGCGAAAACAGCTTGCTTTGCATTCGGTGAAAGAGAGACCGCGTTAATCTGCGAGCCATCGGTTGGCTTTTCTAGAATGACTGTTAGAACTCCTTGCTTTTCGCTTAGGACTAACAAACGGCCATCTTCGCAAGCGACCACTGCGGTACTGTGGTCCTGTGCGCAGTCCATTGCCGTCGGTCGCCCGCCCAACTGGACAGTAGTTAAGTCCGAGTTGCTAAGCAGTGAGACGCGATTCCAACCCCAATTGGTTGTTCTCGGCTGATCGTCTGCGTAGAGCGTCAACAGTTCCGCAGGAGGCTCTTTCAACTGACCGAGGATCTGACGTGAAGACCCAATATCGAACGAATCAAGTCGCGATTTTGCCAGTGTAAGTGATGCGGCGTATTCACCAATCTGAACTTGTGCCGCGCGTTGATTCGCTAAGCCTTCGGCTTTACGAGCGTCATTCGCCGATGTAAGAGCCGCCTTTTCGGATTTATCCGATTTTTCTAACGCTTCGTTTATTTCCTTAACAAGTCCTGTTTCCTTTTCTAGTAATTGGCCAATGTTTAACGCGTCCTCTGTTGCTTTTGCAGTCAGTTTTTTCTGATCTGTTAGAAGTATGTTATTATTGGCTGCAAGCTCATTCGCACGCTTGGCTTCATCATTCGCACGAACGGCTTCCGTAGTTGCAAGAGTTTCTGCCAAAATTGCAGTTCTCGTTGCCGTATCTGCAACTTTCCTCTCTCTATTTGCGGACAAATAAGCAAGATACGTTACCACTGACAATCCTGACAGGGCTAAGAGGCTACATAGAACAATTGCGGTAGCCGCTCGCCTTAAAAGCTTAAAGGAGCGTTCGCGGTTATCGCGAACTTGCTTAGCTTTGGTAGCTTTAGTTACGAGTTCCGCTTCAGCCTCGATTGACGGGTTGGCCGTTTGAATGACCAAGTCAAAGTCACCTCGATTCAAAGCGGACTGGACGAACCCAAATCGGGCTTCGTTGAGGCCGCTAGTTGCTGTCGTATTTTCGGCCCACAAATCCAATGCGTTTTGGTAGCCGAAGATCGATCGGTTAAAGAGTTCGTAATCATCGCTTGAAACAGCTTGCTGGAAATGTTCTGCCGCTTGTTTGGAAATTGAAATGCTTTCGGCATTCCTTCGATAATCGCGTATGGCTTCCTGCATCGCTTCGATGGAATGAAAGCGATCCTTTGGGTCGGTTTCGAGCGCGCGATAGGCGATGTCAAGCAAAGGATCGCTTTTCTTAGGTTTGGCTATCTGGTTTTTTAGCGCAGCAAACAAACACTCCTCTTTAGATCTCCCTTCGTGCGGCGGCCTTCCCGAAACGATGTCAAATAAAATCCCACCGAGTACATAAATATCACAACCTTTCCCAATCTTTGGAAAAACGCCCTCAGCCATTTCTGGTGCCATGTAGCAAGGGGTACCAGCAATCGGATTGAAGTATTTCGATATCCTTAACGAGGGAGATGGCTCTAGGTCGCATTCGATGGGCTTTCGTAGGCAAAGCTGATTGGGATTGAGCGAGTCAATCTTCTGCACATCAACTCGAAAAATCACCGATTTACCATCATGGATGACGATCCTATCTCCTGCGCTGAAAGCGCTTGCATCCTCGACATTCAGTTTTCGCTCCCCTGCCAGGGCGACTGTTTCCAGGCGGGTTACCATTTTTGATAGGTTTACTGCCGTGCCCCAGTCCGTAACAAACACTTCGCCATAACGGCTAAGCATCGTATTTTCTGGTTTGAGATCGCGATGGATGATGCCTTTTGCATGAGCGTATGCTACGGCATCCGCGACTTTCATGAAGATATCAAGGTTGCGTTCGAGGGTATTCTGTCGCATCACCTTGATCCACTCTGTACCATCAATCAGCTTCATCGAGTAGAAAAGTTTGCCATCTATGTTCGCCCCTAGTTCGTAGATTGGCACAATGTTAGAGTGATCAAGTTCAGCGGTGATTTGTGCTTCGTAGAGAAACTGTCTGCGGGCTGATTCGTTTTCTTGAAACTCAGGTTTCGCAGTCTTGAATGCGACGATTCGATTGAGAGCATATTGGCGGGCGGAATAAACGAGTCCCATCCCCCCCTCCCCCAATTTTGTGCCGATTTGGTAGTCTGCGTCGATTACACCTTTTTCATTGGGATCCGCAACTCGTCTTTGTACCACTCGTTCAAAGATTCGGTCCGAAGCCTCGAGTCCTGAGTCAATCAGGGAATGCATCGGATCTTGGCTTGAACCAAGCTGTCCCTTCCAAAGTCGTCTAAATCGCCCTTCGCTTCCGGAGCTTCCAGCCTCGTGCGTGGAACGGTCTGGGTATTGCGAATCGTATCCTACCGTATTCCCGGATGAGTCCCTTTCGGAGCTAAGACTTGAGAACCGGGCGGTACCGGTTTGGTCTTTTGTGTTGTCTAAGTCATCGCCAGTGTGAGTGGAATTGAGATCTGCCACAATGTTCGTTCTTGAACTCTCATCGCGACTTTCGGTTGAGTAAAATTGCGTTCTTTCGAGGTCGTCTGTAGCTTGGAAAGTCGAGCCTGATTGATTGTCCTCCGGAATTTCATCAAGCTCTAATGATTGTATTTCGTCGGTTTCATGAGGGTCCGCAAATGGATCCATGCTCCATGTGCCGGACCGATCCGCGGCTTGCATCGTGGAGGGACGGTTCTCTTCGAGTGATTCCGAACCGGTCGATTGCTCATCGGAATTCAATTCCCCTGATTCCTGGGAAACGGTTCCATGATCCCAAAAGTCGTGAGCGATCAACAACCCACACTTTTCACATGCAGTCGTTGCAAACGTCAAGTCTGTAAGGCACTTTGGGCATTGTTTCATCCTAGTACTCCAAAAATTCTCCAGCGATATCAGCTGGAACCTCAAAATGAGTGCAATTTATCAGCCAAAAGTAGTTCTGAGTATAGTTAGGCTGCGGACTCTCGTTAGATTTTTCCGATTCGTTAATCTGTCGAATTTTGAAAAAAATCCAAAATCCTTTTTTACCTTGCGCTTTCGGATCGATAAACTGGAATAGGCGGCGTTTTGGACGGCTCGAGACACATTGTCCCGATTTGTCTTGAGTACCTCTACCCAGGACGTTAACGGCGAGGTTTGAAAAATGATTTGCGTTTTTGATGTGACAGCTGGCCCCTCGCGTGGCGGTAGGTTCTGGGTGCTACCCGATGAAAAGCTTGAAATTGGCAGGCGCTCGAACGCTGGTTTTTCCGTGTCCGCAGACACCCACTTGTCTCGCAATCACTGCATTATCGAAGGAGGAAAATCCATTTTTCGCATTCGAGACATCGGGAGTGTTAATGGAACGTTTGTCAACAATTCCAGGGTAAACGTGATTGAACTGTGCGATGGTGATCGAATTAGGGTTGGAAACACCCTACTGGAAGTGAGAATTCTAGACGACCAAAACCCTCACGAAGCGGATGGCATGCATTTTAGCATCCAAAACCAAGAACCACTTGAGATTACCGACAACGACGAGACGGTGCGCCAACCCAAATATTCAGTCCCAAGTCAAATGCCGATAAGAGTATCTACTGTCGATATCTAAACCAAGCACTTGATCATCGTGGTTTCAGCAAGCTGGACAGAAAGTCGATTCGAGTTAATGCGTAAAGTTTGATTTTGCCATCAATGGATTCCTCCATTGGATCCGCTTTTCGAATCTTTGGTTCGTCCAGGAGCAGTTGATAGGCTGCAATAGCGCGAGTCGGATTGTCCTGGCCCCATCGGATGTCGGAAATACGAGCGTCAGTCAGATAGTTGCGGATTTTTTGATATTCCGTAGTGCTCTCCTTCTCAAGTTTTTCAAAGAGATCGTGAAACTTAAATTTCAATTCTCTTGACTCGGTTGAGTTTGGCGATTCCGTCGTCAAAAGAAAAACGCCTAGTAGCAAGCAAACACCAATCACTGCGGCTTGAGTGGTCGTACGTTTTCGTTTTGCGAGACTTTCTGCCTGACTTTCTACATTTCGAGATTGGCTATTGTATATCTCCATGCTGATGCTGGTGGTTAAAAGCACCGTTAGCCCAGGTTGCCATTCCGTTTGCTCACCCGCTGGTAACTCAAATTCGCCTACATAGATGGCGAATTTGTTTGCGTTCCGAAGAAAAATAGCCCCTCCGCGAATTTCAATCAAACCTACAACTCCACCGTTCACCTCCACCTCTGGATGGTCAATGACGATTTCACAATCCTTTCGACTACCAATTCGATACCTGCCATCGGTGAGTTCGAATTGAAGTGGATTGTTGCCACCGTTCAATACAGAAAGTGTGTAGATCACAATATTGTCCTACGGATCGAAAATAGCGGTTAGAATAAAAGGTGCAACGACAAGAATCAAACATGCGATCATGATTAGCATGGCAGGAAATACCAACGTCACCTCTGCTTCGGACGATGCTTTTTCGGCCCATTGGCTCCGTTTCTGACGCATTTGCTCTGCTTGAATTCGCAAAATCTTGGCAAGGGGAGTTCCTAACTCTTCCCCCTCAATGATAGCTAGAACGACTTCTGCGACATCCTCGTCTTGGGTTCGCGTTACAAAATTTCGAAGGGCGTCCTCGCGTTTCCCCATGGTCATATCTCGTTTTACCAGTGCGAGTTCAGCGCCGAGTGGGCTGCCTTTGGATTCCTCAACGGCAACGTTCAATGACTCTTGAAATCCAGCCCCAACCTCCATCATCAATGCCATCAGGTCGATGGCTGCTGCGAAGCGGCGCTTTATTCGGATTTGCCTTCGAATCGCATTGCTTCGAAGCAACCGACGGGAGAGGAATTCAAATCCGAAAAAAACAATAGGGATGGCTACAAATGCGGTAGTGATTCCCAGAAGAGCCCAAAGCAAAAAGAAACCCAAAGCCGCAGCAAACACCGCCTCGATTCGACGAATCGCTAAAAATTCAGCGGGTAGCCAAGGCAGTTCGCTTCCGGAGGCAGCAAGATGCTTTTGAATGGGTTCGAGCTTTCCATCGTAATGGCGTTCAAACCAAGGTACCCAGTCATCTACCCATGGCTCAAAAAGCTTGTAAGTCGTTGATTTCTCACGGATTTCATTCCGCCGGTCGACTTCAAAACGCCCTAGCCGCGGATCAAACGTGCGTTGTCGAACCACCAAATCAACCACAACAAATGCAATTCCACCGACTGCACAACCCATTAGAGCACTGACGAATAGAAGCATATTTCGTCCTAGAAATCCAGGTCCAAGATTGCAACGCACCATCGAAATGCGATATATACGATAAGCCCTACTCCGCAAAGAATTAGATTCCCAAGCAAAGTCGAGTAAAGCAAATTCATGGACACGGGATCCATCAAAGTAAACATAATCAAAAACGCGACGGGAAACAAACCAAGAACCAAGGCTAGTCGGCGTCCCGATGCCGAATCAGCCTCAAGTTTGCGCTCAAGCCGCTGCATCTCCTGTAACCCTTCGCTAATCTTTTCCAAAGCCATCGCAATGTTTCCACCCTGTTCTAGCGAAACAATGGCAGACGATGCAAAAACCGTAAAGGACTCGAGGTTAAGACGTAACTGAACTTCGCGAAGTGACTCCTGAATACGGCTACCACCTTTGTAGTAGCGAACGATACGAGTCAATTCCTGAGACAACGGAAAGGGGGTTTCCTCTGAAACCTTTTCAATGCTTTGTGAAAGAGACAGACCTGCACGACAGCCGTTCGCAATCCCCATAGAAGCACGAACCAATTGGTCTCGAAGCTTTTGCTGTCTTTGTTCAATCAACAAATCGAGAATAAAACGAGGGCCAACAAATATAAGCAAGACAAGGCCAAGTCCAATTGTGGGCATTTGCAGGAACACGCTGAAAATCAACAACGTGGTCGCCATGGTTATGCCCCACCATCGCATCCACTTGCGAACCATATCTTCGTCCATACCAAGAGCCTTTAATCTGGGTGTCATGTCTTTGATGTAACGCTGCGATAGCACATCCCATCCTGGGCCAAGCCACTGGGCCATTAGAAAAACGCATGCGAACGCTAATACCGTAGACAAAGCCAACAAAATTGGGTTTGGTCCGCTATAAACGAAAACGTCGTCTCCTTCGGCCCCAAGAATCGGAGCAGACAACGCAAGAAAATAAAAACAGCAGGTAACTTTAAGGAAACAATTCATAGTCTACCTATAAAAGCTGCTGAGTTGAATGAGAGGGGGATCTTGCTCAAGCAACTCATCCATGAAGGTGGGTAGTGAACCTGTTGCGCAGAGCACAGCGTCACGCGTATCGCCATTCAGCAAGAAGAGGTCTTTCGTTCGAATTCGCTTCTCATTCAGGTCGTACTCCATAAATTCAGTCACCTGGGATACTTTTCGGGACCCATCACGCAACCTCTTTAACTGTACCACCAAATCGATGGCGGACGCGACCTGTCTATGAATGGATTCTAGTGGTAAGGCAGCCGCTTCCTGAACCATTACTTCGAGTCTCAAGATTACATCCTCGGATGTATTTGCGTGGATGGTTGTCATAGAACCGTCGTGACCGGTGTTCATCGCCTGTAACATGTCTAACGCTTCGGCCCCACGACACTCTCCAACAATAATACGATCGGGTCGCATTCTCAATGCGTTTACCACTAAGTCACGAATGGTGTACTCCCCCTTTCCTTCCACGTTTGCGATTTTTTTCTCCAAGGTAACAACATGTTCTTTCTGGATCCTCAACTCCGCCGTATCCTCGATCGTAACAATTCTTTCCTTGTCGGGGATAAAGTCGCTTAGGCAGTTAAGCATTGTCGTTTTGCCAGTACCGGTTCCGCCTGAAATGAGAATGTTCTTCCCAACGATGACGGAGGCCTCCAAGAATTCGCCGACGGTGCGAGTGATCGCTCCCCAACGAATCAGGTCTTCAATGAGTACTTTTTTGGCAGGGAATTTCCGAATGGTCAAGCACGGACCACTCACCGCAATCGGAGGAATTATCGCGTTGACCCGACTGCCGTCCGAGAGCCTAGCATCCACCAACGGCTGGGATTTGTCTATGCGTCTACCCACTCGAGAAACGATTCGATCGATAATCGTTTCTGTTACTCGATCGGAAACGAATCGCCTGCCGGATTGCTCAAGCACACCATTTTTTTCAACATAGATTTTGTCCTTACCCACGACCATAATTTCGGAGATGTTTGGCATCCGAATCAAATCTTCTAGCGGGCCATAGCCAAACAAAATATCTTTGATTTGCCTCTTGAGATAGCGATGTGCTGCATACTGAATGAATTGGTTATTAGAATCGAGGTGCTTTGCATTCAGCTCCGATTTCCATGCAGTCCAAAAATCTCGATCGACCATTTCAATTTTCTTGCTGATGTCGACTGCTCCACTGGGATCAATCGCCTGCTCAATTGCAAAAGAACGGCTAGTTAGTTCGCGTTCCATCTCAACCGACGCCGTCACCATTTCAACCCATCTGCGTTCTTGCGGTGCATCACGATTTGATTTTGCTTTGTCTTCGATAATGCGGGAGAGCAACTCACCCTGAACACTGAGGGCTGCAGCGTATAGTAGTACATCGGATTCAATAGGATCTAGAAAATAGTGAAGCCTAGCGATCTCAACGATATCGTCCTCGACTTTTTGGAGATCTGCGCGCGACAGCTTCGTTGGATCTATATCGAGTAGATCCTTCATTCTTTCGAGGAGTTCACTATGCACCACAAGGATAAGAGCGGAAAGTCTCTCATCGAGTTTTACTCCAGATGATATTCCGCCGCGCGCTTCGAAAAGCAGCACAAATGGGAAAATCTCGATGGGTTGATTCGTTGACAGGACTGCCCGCTCCCCTCGTAGCAACCTCTGCGGTCCAACCAAAATATCATTGTCGCCTATATTGGTCAGTTCCCAATTGTTTTTGTTACGATTGAGGATCGCGTGACGCTCGGAAACTTGGAAATTGTTCAATACAATATCATTGGATTCACCAGAGCCAAAACGCACAACATCCACGTCCCTAACAAAGGACTTTCGTTCGGACCGACCCTTGAGACCATATGAAATTTGCATTACCAATTGCCCGTTCGTTCCGTTGCATCGAACATCTCGTATCTTACTTCCTCGTATCTTGAATACGAACTGCCAGTATTCTCGCGCCAGATGCTTGTCTATCGCAGAACGATTCCAACTGCTTAATCAACAAAGCATCTCGCGCCTTGTTGTAAGCAATACCAAGACTGAACGCTCCGGAACTATTTCGTTTATCGTCATCGAAGTTATTGTTAATCTTTCCACCAACAGCAACAATGCGGTAAGGCCCTATCCAGATCGGTTCTTCTTCATCGGATTCATCGGGTACTCGAAAGTAAATGTTGTTGTCGATGCGCAGCAGACTTGAATCGACACTAAAGTTTTTCAACTCGATTGGGAAAAGCTCTTCTCCTTCTTTCAAGGACAGCCATTTATCACCAAGGTCAAAATCTGCGTAAAAAACAGGATCATTTGCCTTAAGGCTACGTCTGGCTTTTCTTCCGCTCACAGCACCCCGGGCCGAATATGGAACGACAGACGTCAGGGCATTTTTGTATTTTTGAGGGAGATTTAGCTGTTTGGCATACTTTAGGTCAAACATCTCCCCTTCTTTCATCTCCTTGTCCACCATCAAAAATTCGACAGACTCGGTCTGCGCCGTTACCATGTACACGTTTAGGAAAGCAGCAACTGCACCGAGCCCCAAGGGGATAAGTAATTTCAGCAAATAGTTCATGTTGGATTTTCACAAGCCTAAGACGAAAAAATGGATTAGCTTATCCTCGTTGTTTAAGCAGTAAGCTATCATGAGCTTAATCTAAGCACAAGCAAAGTTCGAGTTCCCGAAACCGAAAATGGAGACAGTACGACACAAACGGAGTCCTTGCCGCGATTGCAAATCATGGTTTCCTCCATTAGCCCCCCTGCGATGGAGTTCGATGGAGATGGCGGCGAATTTGCTGCGAGAGGTAGCCCCTGCTCTGAAGATGCGTTGCTAACTTTCCAGCCTTGCTCGGTCCATGTACGAATAAGACTCTCATCCGATTCCGCAGTTTCGAACAATTCGGCGTTTACCGTTCCGCCTGAATCTCGTCGCAAAGCGAGTCGCTTTCCATCGGCCCCCGGCGGCAATAAATACCCTGCTGATGAGGATTCATCGCGGCGAGGAAAATCGATTTCTCTCGCCAAATCCACTCGTTTCAACACGTCATCCCCAGAAACAAATTGGGCTTGGATGATTTGAATCTGTTGCGGCTGCTCAAGGGAAGCAAAACAATGAATTTGCCAGCCCTGAGCTTCGATAAAGTAACTGGCAAACAAGGCAGTGTCGACTCGAACGGGCTGAAACAGCGAAATCATCCCCCAGATTGTTTCGTCGTATTCGTCCGTCGGCCGATTGTTCGGTAAGGAAGTTGGCGGAGAAACTTCGGAAAGGGTTTGGCTTCTTTGATTTCCAGTTAGCTCAATTACTTGAATGCTCCAAGGCAATCCCGCAAACTGCCAGTCGCCATCCAGCAAATTCACAACACTTCCAGGTTCGTTTTGGGATAAATTGCTTGATGCCGAACCTTTGGATTTCGGGTCGTAGCCAAGCTGCCGAAAGGTTTGAACGCAAAAGAAAGTCATTACGACGATTCCCGCTGTCAACGCAAGACGACCGGACAAATCTAAAGCTCTCTCTAGCCGTGACCGTATCCGTGCCGCACTGTTTCTTTCGCCTGACTTATTCTTCATCGAAGCTATCGTCTCGGAAACTGAATGAGCTTAACCAACGAACTCACTTGGCCATTATTTGCTTGCACGCCACCTTGCGCTGACACCATTTTGGAAAGCACACCAAAATGCGGGTAGATCAAGACTCCCTCTGAAAACTTCACTTGCCGGTGGTCCCAAGATCCAGCCAGCACAGTATTCTCCCACTTTGCAGTACGTGAAACGTTTGGGAACAAATTTCGAAAAATGTTGACGGTTCGAGAACGAGTGTCATCAAGCTGTCCGGATTCGTGCATCGCGACAAGACCAAACGGTGAATTGTCGGAAGCTCGATCTGGGTCAGCTCGGTCAAGCCAGGCGTTGCTTCGAACTTTAGAGGTAACCTCGGTTTTGTACTTGGTAGCCATGTGAACCGTAAACAGCATTGCAACCAAAATAATGAGGAACGGATAGCACAAAACGAGCTCTAAGCTTGCCACTCCACGCCTGGAGGACTGAAGGCGCATTCGTTTCGTAAACAATTTTGCGTTTTTGATGTCGATCATTGGTTAATAACCTTTGCTCCAAGCTCATGGGCCACAATTCCAGGCAAAACTTGCTCGGTCATTCGCTCACGTATTTTTTCATCTTGAACCATTGGGATTCGTAAAGCAAGATTTCTTGGCGCGATTGGCACCAATTTGCTTTGCCAATTGAGCTCTATCTTGGGAGTTGGAACGCCAATCTCGGTAAAGGGAATTCGAATGTCAGGGGGCGAAACGACATCCATAAACGTCAACCTACCACCCATCCAGCGTAAGTTATTGCCAAATGGATGTAAGTACCTTTTTCCTAATTTCCACTCCGTGGCACCCTCGACCCAATTTAGCGTGTCCCACCCTTCTACTGGCTGTGGCTTTCGGCTAAGAAACTTCGAAATCCAGTCAAATCGCTTTTGCTTCCATTTTTCGGGTCTACCACTGTTGTAAATCATGGCTTGTGCCATCGCAGCAACAGGTTGCGGATTTGTGTTTGGAAAGAACGCCAAATGCGATGCCGCAGGTGGGTCCTGGCGTCTGGCAACGCCAACAACTGCGAACAAGCGATCTGCATAAGGGCTTTCGTCTCGTTTTCGCCAATCCTCAGTTCCTTTGTCGGTTTCAAGTTTCGAGGCATCCATTTCCAGAAGTACCATTAGCTTAACGCCTCGATCATCGCGAAATTCCTTTACTTTTTCCCTTGCATACCTGTCGGTGTAGTATTCGTAAAAACGCGCTGCCCGGGACCGACGTGCGACGATATCGAACGCAGCCAGAAGCGGAAACCTCCACTCCTGCACCCATGGATAGGTGGCTCGCATCAATTGGGAATGTTGCGGCAGTCGCATCTGGCGGTCAGCTTGTTCTTGTTTCCAAGGGTCCGGTACAAGTGGCAATGATGCGGACGGAATACCAACCCCAGCGAGTGCTACGTTGGCAAGTGTGGGCCTGCCCAACACCTCGCCAACACAG
>Ga0105046_10008859_pt1 | contig 15801 bp, 12 predicted proteins | sample MAT03_FD_78385 | JGI IMG/M metagenome (GOLD analysis project Ga0105046, IMG submission 78385) | Freshwater microbial communities from Lake Fryxell liftoff mats and glacier meltwater in Antarctica - MAT-03 (megahit assembly) | ecosystem: Environmental > Aquatic > Freshwater > Ice > Liftoff...
ACCCCGTCCAGCGCTCGTTGCTTCGGCTGACCAAAGAACCCGGAATACGTTTTGCTCAGTCCTACGGCTTCAATGGCACTCAAGGTCGATGTCCTACACTATAAAATAGCTACGGCGGGCAATCTCGCCCAGGCCGTCCTTAGAAGCAAGTCCTGCTGCGCATCGGGGCGCTTGCCAGCCTCTGAAAATTTCCAGATGCGTTTGCGCCCCATCCCGGTGATACTGGAACCATGGACCCTCGCATCTGGCACAAAAGCTACCCCAAAGGCGTGCCCACAGAGATCGATCCCGATAAGTACGGATCCATTCCCCACGTCGTGCGTGAAACCTGCAAGCGTTTTGCGGACAATCCTTGTTTTCATAACATGGGCGTCACGCTTTCGTTCAAACAGGTTGATGAGCTAAGCGCCCAGTTTGCAGTGTTCCTGCGCAAAGATCTTGGGCTGCAAAAAGGCGATCGCATCGGTTTGCAGATGCCCAACATTCTGCAGTACCCAGTTGCCTTGTTTGGCGCTTTGAGGGCAGGGCTTGTGGTCGTGAACACCAACCCGCTTTACACAGCGCGGGAGATGGAACACCAGTACAAAGACTCGGGCGTCAAAGCCATCGTGATCATGGCGAACTTCGCGAGCAAATTGCAGGAAGCAATGCCCGCCCTGGCGCAGGGTGGAACGCCACCAAAAGTGGTTGTAACCGAGCTGGGTGATCTGTTTCCCACCTTTAAACGTATCCTGATCAACGCTGTGGTCAAGTACGTCAAGAAGATGGTGCCCGCGTTTTCGATTCCCGGTTCGGTAAGCTTCCGTGACGCTATGGCTCGGGGAGCCGCTGCCGATGCTATGCCGGACGCGGAAGTGGCGTCTTCAGATCTCGCCTTCTTGCAATACACGGGTGGAACCACCGGAGTTGCCAAGGGCGCCATGCTGACCCACAGAAACATCATTGCCAACATGGAGCAATCGGCTGCATGGATGGGGCCGCGTTTCGTCGAAGGCGAAGAAATTGTGGTAACGCCATTGCCGCTTTACCACGTGTTTTCGCTAACCGTGAATTGCCTGCTTTTCATGCGTTACGGCGCTAAAAATCTGCTGGTCACAAACCCTCGCGATTTTCCCGGGTTCATCAAGCTTCTGCAAACGGAAAAGTTCACTGTGCTCACTGCGGTCAGCACCTTGCTGAACGCTTTGATGAGCCAGCCAGGTTTTGAGAGCATCAACTTCAAGAACCTAAAGATGACAGTGGCTGGTGCCATGCCGTTGCAACGCGCGGTCGCCGAACGTTGGAAGGAATTGACCAAGACCACAATTATCGAGGGCTACGGTCTAACCGAAGCCTCGCCCACGGTTTGTTGCAACCCCGTTGACGGTAGCGAACGCGTTGGCTCAATCGGTCTGCCCTTTCCCAGCACCGACGTTCGGTTGGTCGACGACGATGGCGCTCCATCTGAAGAAGGCAAACCCGGTGAACTTGTTGTAGCTGGTCCGCAAGTCATGAAGGGCTACTGGAAGAGAGACGACGAAACCATCAAAGTCTTGCGCGAAGGTTGGCTGTACACGGGCGATATCGCTCAAATCGAACCTGACGGTTTCGTGCGCATTGTTGATCGAAAAAAAGACATGATTCTGGTTTCGGGCTTCAACGTTTACCCGAACGAAGTTGAAGACGTTGTGGCAAAGCACCCCGGCGTGGCTGAAGTGGGCGCCATTGGGGTGCCTGATGAAAAATCGGGCGAAGTTGTGAAGATCGTCGTCGTTAAGCGCAAGCCCGAGGTCACGGCCGAGGAACTAATAGCCTTTTGCCGCGAGAGTCTGGCGGGCTACAAAGTCCCTAAGTTCGTCGAGTTTCGAACGGAGTTGCCCAAGACTCCCGTAGGTAAGGTCCTTCGCCGAGCTCTGCGGTAGCCGAAAGGTTCAGCGCATACGCCGTTTACAGAACGGAATTGTAACAATGTTCGTTCGGGTATCTGGCGTAAGGTTCGCCTCGCATGAGTTCCATCCCGCCGGCCTTACTTTGGCGAGCCATCATGAGTGGCATCAGTGTATTGAATATCGTGGCGTGGATCCTGGTGGCTGCTGGGCTTTTGCGAACTAGCCCGCCAAACTCACCTCAACGCGAAGTCGATTCAACCCGTGGATGGCAGCTGCTTCTGTCGTCACTCTTCGTGTTGGGATGTGCGTTTCGATCGTTCTTTCCACGCATCGAAGGCTTGCGGATTGGATTGGAGGATCACTGGATTGCCAGCGCCATGATCGGCCGCGCTGTAGCCACGGTGGCCGAGCTGGCTTTCGTTGCTCAATGGACCTTGGTTCTTGTTGAATGGTCGAAGGCCGCAGGTTCGGGGTGGGCGCTTACTTTAGCGAAACTCCCACTGCCTCTTATCGCAATCGCGGAGGTCTTTTCGTGGTATTCAGCTTTAACGACAAACTTCCTTGGCAGCGTCATTGAAGAGTCGACCTGGGCGGTGTCGGCCATGATTGTCATGGCGATCTTGCTTTTGTTGTGGCTTCGATCTCGCGGCCTTCGTCGATCGTTTATGCGCGTCTCGATGGTGATGGCGGCCGGTTACATTCTTTTCATGTGGATGGTCGACGTTCCCATGTACGTGTCGCGCTGGCGCGCCGATGAGGCCTCGAATCGCCCTTATCTTACTTTCAGCGAGGGCCTGCACGATTCTCAAAACCGTCGGTTGGTTTCCCAAGACTGGACAATTTGGCGAGAGGAAGTGCCATGGATGTCACTCTACTTCGGGGCTGGCGTTTGGCTGAGCATCGCATTGATTCGAGCACCTCGTTTCAATGCAAAGGACTCGTGGTCTCATCCCACTGCCATCGAAACGGTTTGAGCCGACGCAAGCCGCTGGGGCACGTCGCAAAGCTTAATCACCGGGATACTGTGCTCTTGGCAAAACTCGAGCAGACCACGCAATGACGAAAGAATACGCGCAACCTGATCTTCATTGGAAGCGTAGGGGCTTGCACCTGCAACCACTTCAACGTTGTGAAACATGGCATTGAGCACAATAGGTTGAACGCCACTTTGATTTTCACGAATTTCCTCACGCGCCAACGCGACCAAGGTGGGGCCACTGTTGCGTGTGGGGCGGAGCCATCGAGGTTCCAGCCATCCAAGACCTGGTATTCGGCTCAGCCAGCGAGGACGAATCGTAACTGGAACCTCCAAGACGGGGAATGTTCCCCTGCGATGAGCAGCCGAGGCCTCGGGGAAATAGGGTTGCGTGGGAGCGCCGCGAAAAGAAAGACCGCGTGCACCCGCAGAAGTCCAATCCAAAAATGGGGTGACGCTTGAATCAACCGTGTACCCCAAACTTTGCAGGATAGGGAGCGTGGCTGGCCCAACACCGAAGCGACCGGCCCGAAACGATGTGGGTCGGCGACCAAATGATTCCTCAAAAAGTTGGGTAAGTGTGGTCAGCCCTTCCGTCTCAACAGCCGCCGAATCGTGACACTGGAAATGACGGGTGATCAGCGGTTGTGCTTGCGGATCTAGAAATTCGGTATGCAAATGAGTGCCCAATTCGCAAGCGTCACCCAAGCTGCCGAGACATTCGACGGAGGGCTGGTGTCGCATCACTTCAGCTGACAACAGGTAAGTTGGTTTGGCCTCAAACTCATTAAAAAGAGGTTGAAGGCGGTGGCCGATTCCCACAGAAATACCCGCAAAAGCCAGCGGCAATTGAGTTCGCCATTGGGGACCCTTATCGCATTCGCAGTCGATCGTCACGCACAAAAAAACTGCTCTAGATGTCATGATGGGGCTCGCCAAGGGCATCACCAAAGCCAGCGTGCGTAGGCACCCAAGAGATTTGTATGCGTGCCGCCAAACCCGAACTTGAATTGCGCAATCGACTTACGCTTTTCGTCGACATCACTAGGTGCGGGAATGCCTCCGAGATCAAAGTCGCATCCTTCATCTCGTGCCCATTTAATGGCCTCCAACATCGCAGGCGTGGTTTTGCTGAACGGCATGGACTCATGGATTGACGACCCATTGACATAGGTCACTAGGCGTCCGTGCTTAATAGCAAGAACGACTGCAAGAGCCCGCCCCTCGAAACGTGTAACGAACGCAGCGGCTTGTGTGGAATGTCCTGGTGAAAAGGCGCCGCGAATGGCACGAAACCAATCCTGGGACTTCCACTTTCGTCCTTGCGCCCGCATGGCGCAACGGTGCAGCTGGGCAAGCAGGTCGAAACCCTCAAAGTCACTTCGTTGAGCTACCACGCCCAACCGCTGCGCCGCGTGCATTTCACGACGAGCTTTCGCAGCTTGGGGCCCATGAAGAAGACCTTCATCGGGACGGCCCGCGACCGCGAGACGAAGCGTGGCGCAGTGAGCTCCATCAGGTTTTTGCACATTGCGAAAGCCCAGCTCTTCAAGCGCCGAGGTTGCTGTGGCACAGTCCTTCTCTGCCCAATATGGCATGACAACCAAATAGGCAATTCCCCGCCGACGAGCTGCATGTACGATGGCCGGCAGAACACTCGACAGATCTTTCGGCGCTTGAACCACGGGCCCTCGATCGATGATGGCGTACGGTAAGGCCAGGGGACCTACGCGACAACGCAAGACATGCGCACAGCCCAGTAATTGCCCCGAAGCACGGTGGCGCACCAACACGAAGACGGATCTGAATGGACGCCCTAAGCTAGCAACGTCGGTCCAACCCCGCGTCTGTGCAAAATGCCCTGACGGGGAATTCACAACCCATTCGTTGTACGCAAGAGCGTCCGCTCCGCCGAGTTTAGATCGCCAATCGCAATCCAACATCGGCCCAGGAACAAACACATACGGTGCGTCCAATTGACTTTCAAGTGTGACGCTCACGTTGCACCTAGCTGCGATTCCCTGACCAGCAATTGTCGCGGGCTCCTATTAAATAGGACGGATGCATAGATCTCGTCGTAGCTCTGTTGCATCTGTGTGCGACTAAATCGCTGACGAACCCAAGCTTGCGCCGACACGCCTAACGCCTGCGCTTTCGAGCTGTCCAAGCTCGCTTGACGCATCACCGCCGCCAACGCAGACGTTTTGGTTGAATCGGCAAGCCATCCTGTTTGACCGGGGATGACAAACTCAACCATACCTCCCACAGGAACAGCCACCGCAGGCTTACCCAATGCCATAGCTTCAAGCAAGGCCAAGGACAAGCCTTCCTGACGGGATGATGATAGTGCAGAGTCCGCTGCCCGCACCACCGGTGATGGATCTTGTAAATATCCGTGAAATTTAACCCGATCACGAAGTCCCAGCCTTGCCGTCAACGATTCAAGCGGCGCCCGTTGATTCCCTTCGCCGACGATATCCAAAGCAACATCTGGAACCAACGCAAGCGCGTGCAGAGCAAGGTCAATGCCCTTGCGGGATTCCAATCGACCAACGAGCACGAACCGAAAACGTTCAGGGGAACGGTTGATCGGTAGACCTAGGACACCGGGAACGTCAACACCGTTGTGAATGACCTGCAATCGATGTCGCATCCACGGAGCGCGATCTCTTGCCACTTTCGCGACATGCTGGCTGACGGCAATGATTCGCTGGCTTCGCCGCAACGACCAACGCGACCAAGGCCAGCACCAGACGTTTGTGTAAACACGAACCGAATGTTCCGTGCGTACAAGTGGAATATTCATCATTTCCGCAGCTCTAGTGCCTAGAACGTGAGCGCCAAACGTATGCACATGAATAACTTCAGAACTTTCACGATCAAGGACATCTTGAACCCACGTCAGATCGGCTTGTCCAAATGCTCGCGAAAGAAACGCGCCCACGTGTTCGTGGCAACGACCACGATCGTGCACGCGGATGCCTTGACGCGCGAAGAAGTCGCTAAGGTGTGGATGTGGCGAAAGAACGGCGACCGCGTGCGCGGCTGGTTCCTGCCCTTCGCGTCGCATTGCTAGATCAGCGACGACGCGTTCCGCCCCACCAATCTCGCCAGCGACCACGAGGTGAAGCACGCGCACCCTCATGAAGCCTGTCCAGCCCGTGCGTAGAATCGACGCAACTGGAGCGCCATCGCTATCGCCACCACGGCTTGTACCAACGAAGTTGACAAGGCCACCCCTTCTACGCCCAACAATGGAAGCAAACTGAGATTAAACATGACGTTGAGCCCCACATTCAGCAGGCCCATGCCGAACATGATCCGACTGTTGCCCAATGACACGTGCGTTCTAGCCAACACTAACAAAAGGCCAAATGGGACAAGACCGAGGATCTGAAATCGAAATACAGATGACAAATGTTGGAGTCCATCGGGATCCATGGCGCCGGCGCCAAATAGAAGGCCAAGCAGTGGTCGTCGTGCCACCCACATTCCAAGTGTCGCGAGACCAAGAAATCCTCCCACTGTAACAAGAGCCGAACGCACTGTTCGCCAATGAAGCTCGGTGTTGTCGGACCTGCGCCGGGCCAGCTCCGTTAGCAAGATGGGAAAAAAGGCAGCCTGCAAAAGTGACGTTGGCGCCATTGCGACGTCAGCACCAAAGCGAAGGAGTGAACCGCCTCCGACCACTCCAGCTGTCCCCACCATCAGTTGATCGATAAGTGGATTTGCGCGGACGACAGCGCCACCCATAACTTCGGAAAGCACCCGACGTGCAAACAGCCGAACAACCAATGGACGAAGCAAGGTCAGTTGCAACCGTTGACCCAACACTTGGCGTGCGTTCCACAATGTGGGCCCCAACGCCGCGAGTTCCCCTAGCAACATTCCCCATGCGAGACCCTTGATTCCCCAGCCCGCATGAAAACCAAGGCCAGTGGTTGCAAGGCAAACAAGCACGCCTAATGACCCTGGCACCGCGGCGGCGAGATATCGCCCGTGAGCATTCAACGTGGCAGTATATAGAGAACGCAGCGACATCACTACCAGTTGGAAGGACAATGCCAAACACAATGTCATAGGCAATCCCGCAGAAGCGTTTGGCACCGCCACTTTCAAACTTACCCACAGTGCAAAAGCGGTGATCACCGACAGCGCGCCACCCAGAAGCATCGTGTGTCCCGCCAGGGAAGAGACCACGCTGTTCACCGTTTCGGAATCAGCCTGTGGGCTGCGCGTTGTTGCTTGCGACTGCGCTAAGTCGGTCAAAAGCGGCACTAACGCAGAGTCCCTATAGATGTCAAACAACAGGGCTCCCACGAGGCCAAACTCAGCCGCGGCGACGAAATACAGATCGGTGTCTGATGTTCGACCAAACAGATATGCGATAAATATTGGCAACGCCGCTTCGCCCGCCCGCAACGTCACTTGCGCCGGTAATAACAACAAGGTCGTATTGAAAATCGACCTTGAAGCAGGCATCGCCCCCTGTGTTGTAGGTAGACCTGATGCGATTGCGCTCACACCGTCACCGCGGGACCGCTAGGAAGGGCGCCTACGGATACAGCCGATGCGATGATGCAAGTCACCTTCGCCGCATGGGAGCGAGAATCAAAGTCTTGCAAAATGCGCGCGTAGGCAGCGCGGCCTTGACGTGCGCGAAGGTTCGGATCCCGAAAGTATCGAACAATCTGCCGACCAAGTTCAGTGACATCGGGAGGTGTGCCAGCAACCAGTGTGCCCTCGTTGGAACTGAGCATTTCTGCAACGCCACCTACATCAAATGCGAGCACGGGCTTTCCAAAGGCCATCGACTCGATTACGGCGCGAGGCAAAGGATCAGGGTAGACGCTGGGAACGACAGCCACGTCGAACCCTTTGAGAAAGGGTCGAACGTCCGATTGAAAGCCTAGAAAAGATACCTTTTGCGTGAGATCCAATGCGATCGCCAACTGACGACATTCCGCGAGGTGATCATCTGCAAAGTCGGCAGGCGTGTCGCCAACAATAACGAAGTGGCAACGCTGACGTTCACCACTTGAAAGTTCGTCTAGTGCCCGGCGCGCCGCCATTAGCATCTCGATGTAGCCCTTCTTTCTCAGAATGCGACCGTGACTACCGAAAATCACGGTGTCGTCCGGAACACCCAAGTTCTGCCGCAAGCGATCATCGAAATCTTGGGGAGAGAATTCGTGTAGATCGACACCGTTGTGGACGACCGACACTTTGCTTGGGCAATGAGGAAAGAGAGACGCCGAGGCTTTCGAAACGCAAACGATGTGGCGGACCGCGGAACTGCATGATAGCCAACGATGAAAATCTCGGGCAACAGTGGGGATCGAAGTGTAACGAACGTGCCAAATTGTAGGGATACCAGCCACCCTGGCCAGGATGCCGCCCACGAAGTCAGCTGTGGTGCCATTGCAGTACAACAAATGGTGTCTGCCTCGCTTAAACAACAAGAGTATGTTGAACACCGCCCGAATCATGCGCAGAACGTTTCCCAAAGCGCGAATCCTCTTGATTCCCCAAAACGCCTGGAAATCGCGCCGTTCCATAGGCCGCCCCCATGGCGCAAATATGTTTTCAACCCACAGTGGCTCAAATACAATGTCGTCTGCAGCTTGCGCGTCGCGCAGCAAAGTCTCAACGGAGCCTGCCCTTGGCAGAAGCACAGTTCGATGGATGACCGACGGATCCAGCCGCTGCAGCAAAGTACACAAACTGCGACCAGGGCCACCGTTACGGGGGGTATCATTTAGGAACAGGATGCGTAGCGGACGCGAGTCTTTGTTCATGGCCTAGCATCAGTCCGACTAGCACACGTTCCGCGTTGCTTATACCACTCGTCCCGTTTGTTTTCAGAAACTTCAAACTACGTCGGTTGCGTGACAATTCGTGCAGTGAAATGAGGTTTCGATGAACCAATCGTCACAAAGTTCGCCCTGCCTCGTACAAGAACGCGTTGTACACACTTCACATTAAAACGTAACGATTGGGAGTCTCGCTTTGCGGATCGTCGACATTTCAAGCTTCTTCTCCGACGGATGTGGCGGCATCAAGTCTTACTACCGTGCAAAAGCCCGCTTGTTGCCGCAGCGCGGATATGACTGTCACTTCATCGTGCCTGGGTCGGACAACCGTAGTGAACCCTTTGGCGGCGGAACTCTGCATCGCATTGCGGGACCATTGATGCCCGGCAGCGCCCACTATAGATTCTTCGGAGACGGCGATGCGTTGACCTCGCTTGTGTCGCGGTTGCAGCCCGAAGTTGTTGAGCTGGCAAGCCACTATTTTTTGCCTGGATTGATGGGCAGGCTGACAGAGTCCATGCCAAAGACGGCGCTGGTAGGTTTTTATCACAGCGACATTCCGAACACCTTGGTGGCGCCGGCTGCATCGTTGCTCCCAAGCGCATGGGGACGCGCGGCGATGGAGACGTCCTGGCAATTTGTTCGTTCCGTTCATGGCCGCTACCGCGGGACTCTCGTCGCCTCCCGCATGTTGGCCGAGCGGCTCAAGGCTCAAGGCGTTCCTCGCGTCCATTGGGTGGGGTTGGGGGTCGACTGCGACGTTTTTAAACCCGAAGCAGCAACGCTCGAAGATCAGGACTCAAAGAAGCCGCTTCAATTGGCATATGCAGGCAGGTTGTCTTCGGACAAGGGCATTAACCATCTGCTTGAAGCGTTTGATGAAATTCATCGCGCCACGGGTGCGCACTTAGACATTGTTGGCGACGGACCTCAACGCGGACGCGTTCTTCGCTTTGCCGACAAGCGCGAAGGCGTTCACTACTTGGGTTACAGAGATCAACCCGAAGCAGTCTCGCGCATACTTGCGGCAGCGGACGTGGCAATCACACCAGGGGCGTTCGAAACATTCTCCTTGGCAACGGCAGAAGCTTTGGCGTGTGGGACACCTGTGGTTGCTCCGGCGCAAGGCGGCGCTGGTGAACTTGTTCATGACGCGCAGGCAGGAGCCTGTTTCGCTGTTGGTGGCGACAAGCCGGGGCGCGCGCTGGCGGCATCAGCCATTCAATTGCTGCGCCTTCCTCCAGGTGATTTGCGTGACTTGGGCATGCGCGGTCGTCGTCACATTTTGTCGAATTTTACCTGGTCCAAAATCATGGATCGCATCTGTGCAATCTACGAACAAGTTGGCCAAGAAACCCGCGGCCACCGCAATTACAACTTGCGGCCGGCCGCTGAGCCGTTCGTCCCAATGGTCTAGCCATGCTTTTGGTTTCGATCCATGACGTTACACCTCGACATCTTGAACGCGTCAAGCGTATCCGTGGCGCATTGACGGAATTGGGAATCGGGCATGTCACGCTACTAGCGGTACCCGAGTTCCATGGGCAAGAGTCGTTGGCAGGTTGCACAGCAACCACCCATTGGCTTCGTCGTCAAATTGATTCGGGAGACGAAGTGGCTCTGCATGGTCACTATCATCGCCAACTGGGAACTTTGCCGTCGCTGCGCGCCCGTGCACGTGCACGATTGTTTACAGCAGGCGAAGGAGAGTGTCTTGCCTTGCGCCCGGAATCCACGCAAGCAATGATGCAGGGTAAGCAACAACTGGAGAACCTTGTAGGGTGTCCCGTTAGAGGCTTCGTGGCCCCTGCCTGGCTTGAGCCTGCCGGCTTTCGCGAAACCCTGCGTGCACAAAACTTCCTATGGCACGAAGTGTCGTGGTTCATCGAACGATTGGGTGTGCGACCTCAATACGACGCGAGGGCTTGGTCTCCCGTTATAGGGTTCGCAACGCGTACACGTATGCGGCTGTGGAGCGCATTGGCTTGGGCCCGGGTAAGTCAGCCTTTGCTTGAAAAAGTGATGTTGGAAAACCATCCGATTCGCGTGGCCTTACATCCGGCTGACTGGGATGAACCGCTGGTGATCAAAAGCGCCCGCAGATTGATCCAAAAGCTGGTTGTCACACGGACCCCAAGGCGCTGCGCGGATCTCTGTTTGGGGGATCGGTGCTAGCACTACAGTTCACCCGAAAACAATCGACGTGGGTGTTGGTAGGCGCACTCCTTACGGGCCTGCTGGGCATCGAACAAGCCTCTCATTTGGAAATGCGAACGGATCTGGCTGAACTTCTGCCCACAGATGATCCAGCCGTTGTCGCAGCCCGCGCCACACAGGACAAGGTTGGCGATCTCAATCTTTTGTTGTTTGGAATCCGGTCCCCCGACCGGGAAGCCAACGTTAGATATGCTGATGCGTTGACCCAGCGATTGCGAAAGTTGCCACCCAAGGTGCTGCAATTAGCGACGTTCAACGTTGACGATATACGAAATTTCTTCACTAAACATAGATGGCTATACGCCTCTGAAGACGCTTTGCTGGAAGCTCGCGATAGATTGCGTAAGGAGTTGCTAAAACACAAAAACCCACTGGCCATCGATCTGACGGAGGATGATTCTAACTCCGCTGTCTCTGACTCGCGTTTGGATTTTCTCGACCAGCGCTTTCCCAAGGGCAACTTTGTAAACGACGACTACGCGTGGGTTCTCACTTTACCGGACGGCGGTTTGCTTTCGGAGCGGGGTGGCGAAGCCGTGCTTGAAGAGGCTCGCGCCTTTATCCTGGAGAATCCACCGTCGACGTATCACCCAGGAATGACCGTCACCCCGGCCGGTCCTGTGATGAGCGGTATTCAGAATCGGCAAGCGGTCGAGAAAGACATCGTTGTGGTGACCTTGGTTTGCGCAGCTCTCATTGGCGCCGTTGTGCTGGCCTATTTTCGCACGGCGATTGCTTTGCCACTCATGGTGTTGCCTGCAACCCTAGGCACTATCGTGGCGTTTGCCTTTGCGCGATGGTCATTTGGATCACTCAATGCTTCCACGGCTTTTCTAGCTTCGATCATCGTCGGCAACGGGATTAACCCAGCAATCGTCTTTCTATCTCGATATCAGGAAGTGCGGAGCGCCGAACCGCAAATAGAGATCCAGCAGGCCATCGCGACAACCATTGCCTCGATATGGCGCGGAACCTTGGCCGCGGCGCTGGCTGCCACGGCTGTATACGTCTCATTGGCAACAACCACGTTCCGTGGATTTTCGCAGTTTGGGCAAATGGGTGCCGTGGGCTCAGTGGCCTGTTGGGTTGCTGCTTTTACGGTGTTGCCAGCTTTGCTGACACTCTTGGGAAACCGTGTCAGGCCTCGTAGCTCCCGACGCGGGACCGCACTGCAGGCCACGCTCGCCCTTGTCACCCAACGACCGCGAACCATCCTCCTGGGAGCCGTGGTGCTGTCCGGCATATCCTTGTTCGGAGCACGCCACTTCCTGGACGATCCCTTTGAATATGACTTCCGTAAACTGAGCACCGAAATGGATCATGAAGAAGGTTACCGGCGCGCAGACAAAAACTTGGACCAGGTATTCGGACGTTGGCATTCCCCTATGGCAGCTTTGGCACCACAATTGGAGAAGGTGGAAGAGCTGCGCATGCGTCTAGAGGCTCAGGACCGGCAACGCAACGGCAAACAACCAGTTCTGGGGCAAACCGTTACCGTCTTCGACATCCTTCCGGGCACGCCCGCCCAGCAAGAGCGTAAGCTTCTTCTTCTTACCGAATTGCGCGCACTCGCCAATGATCCCGCTGTAGCTTTGCTGGATGCGGTCAATCAAAAGCGCCTTGCCGACAACACGCCACCTTCGGATTTGCGCGTGTTGCTTCCTGAAGATCTCCCTGTATTGGCGAGGCGTCCCTTCACCGAATCCGACGGTACGATCGGTCGAATCATACTGCTGTATCACCATGAAAAGAATGTGTCGTTGTGGAATGGTCGCGACCTCCTTTCATTTGCGGCCACCGTTTCGAAAGTTGAAATGTCGGACGGCACGGTGGTAACGAACTCAGGTGCCCCGTTGATCTTCGGCGCAATGTTGCGCTCGGTATTGCGTGATGGTCCCCGGGCCACCTGGCTGTCTCTGTTTGCTTGCGTAACTTTGGTTTGGATCGTTTCGCGCAATTGGCGCGCAACGTTAACTGTTGCAGCTACGTTGCTCTTGGGCATTTTGTGGATGATTGGTGCAGCGGGATGGGCGCAAGTACGGATCACGTTCTTAAACTTCGTCGCCCTTCCGATCACATTCGGAATCGGAATCGAATACGCGGTCAACTTGGTCAGCAGAATGCAACAGGAACGTGACGTCGCGCGGGCTGTGCGCGGATCTGGCATCGCTGTCGCGCTGTGTTCCTTGACAACAATTATCGGATACGGGTCACTTCTTGCCGCACACAGTCTGGCATTGAGGGGCTTTGGCACGATGGCGATATTGGGCGAGGTAGCCTGTTTGTCCGCTTGTTTGCTGGTCTTGCCTGCATGGACTGTTTTGGTTCGCCAACGTGATTCCAATTTGAATCAGAAACGACGCGAAACTCTCGCAAACCTTTCATAGGGATGTTGTCTGATGATCACAATCGGCAACTAGGATGTGTTCCTAGGCCAACGTGAACCCAAAACGCATCGCACTCGTCACTGACGCATGGAAACCGCAAACCAACGGCGTTGCCATTACTTTAGGACGCCTAACCAAACACCTGGAATCTAAAGGTGTGAAGGTTCTTGTGGTCGCCCCGGACGCGCACCGCACTGTGGCAATGCCGTCATATCCGGAGATTCGCATGGCATGGGACCCATGGCGTGCCATCAACCGCATCCGGGCGTTTGAACCAGAAGCCATCCACGTGGCCACGGAAGGTCCTTTGGGCATTTGGGCCAGCCATTGGATGAGCCGAAACGGATTGCGGTTCACGACGAGTTTTCACACGCGGTACCCTGAGTACGTAAACGCTCGGTTCCCGGTACCGCTTCCTTGGCTTTACAGTCTTGAGCGTTGGTTTCACAACCGTGCCGAGCGAACCCTGGTCAGCTCGAAAGCGCTGTTGAAAGAACTGCAAGCAAAGCGGTTGGGCAAACAGTTGGTTCACTGGCCGCGTGGCGTTGACGCCTCACTTTTTACGCCAGAACGGCGCAACAGTGAAGTGTATCCGGGCGCCGGTCCGGTGTGGCTTTACGTCGGGCGCGTCGCTGTGGAAAAGAGCCTCGAAGACTTTCTTAGGCTTCCGCTGCCAGGGAGCAAAGTTGTTGTGGGTGATGGACCGTCGCGCGCAGATCTGCAGGCTCGGTATCCCGATGTTATTTGGCGTGGCTATCGCTTTGGCGAGGACTTGGCGGCTCACTTTGCCAGCGCCGATTGCTTTGTATTTCCCTCACGCACAGAAACTTTCGGCAACGTCATCCTTGAAGCTATGGCTTCCGGACTTCCGGTGGCATCCGTGCCCGCTCCGGGGCCAGTAGACCTCATTGTAGACGGCGTCACTGGTGCCGTTAGCGAGGATCTCTTAGACGCATGCAACCGGGCCATCCTTTGCTCGCGTGCCCAATCGCGCGCTAAGGCGCTTGGGCACACCTTCATAGCAAGCCACGACTGCTTCTATAACAACTTGGTACCGCTTGCTTCCGCGGCGGAATGGGTCGGTATGCCTGCGGCCGCAGCAGGATGAATCAAGGCACCTGGAGCAGACGTTCGCCCATGCGAATGGCCATCCCCGGTGCAATGCCAGAACACAATTCAAAGCCCTTAGGAGCAAAAACGATGATTGTCGAGCCCAGCTCGAACCATCCCATCTCTTGCCCTCGCGAAAACGTGGCGTCGCACGAGAAAACGTTGGGACCTTTGTGTTTAAGATGCAGCAGCACATCTAAAAAGTGAAAACGCATACTAGCCACCAGGATCGAAGCCACGGGAACGAGGGTGATTACATGGCCTCCGGACGACATCGTGGTTTGAACCACGGCGCGTTCGTTTTTACAGAACAGCTTCTCCACACGCCTAAGTGCAATCGGATTTGTATTCCAAGTGTCGCCCGAAACGTAGTTCACCTGGCGAACATGCAGGTCAGTTGGCGCATGAAAACGATGATACATACTGGAAGTCAAGCGCAAGGTCACATAGGTGCCATCGCGGTAGTGCGAAACAAGCTGGGGATCAATCAAGAGATCTTCCAAGGTATAAGGAAATCCCTTTGCTTGCACAACGTTGATCCCTTCAATATGGCCGCAAGCGCCCACCAACGCATCGCACGGGCTAACCAACACGGCGGGATCAGGATCTATTGGCCGCGCCCCCGGTGCCAGTTCCCGTACGAAACAATCATGCAAGCTGGAGAGCGTCGGTTTGGCAGCATCACTAAGGTCGACCTCCGCAAACACACGCCATGCTGCGATCGAAACGTCGCGCACCCAGGGAACTTGAACCTTGCTCAGCTTCCCTACAAGTCGCGTGGCGGCGTGTCGGGGAATTCTGTTTGTTATCAGAAAGTTAACGTCCTCTTGACTAAATATCTGTGTCAACGTCGATCTGAGACCCATGTGATTTTAGAAACCTCTTCGCAGTTTTTGAATGCCCGGAACTAGCATGAACAATCTCTGGCTCTATCTCTTTTTGGCTGCAAGTGCATGTGCCATTTTGATGAAAATCAGAACACGCCTGATTCTGTCAAAGGCAAAGCACCCATCGTTGCGTGGACATTCACGCATTTCGCGTCTGTTCGCCGCACAGGTGCCGCGCTACGAATATGACGAAGGCGGCTATTTTCAAACCGATGATGCTCCCGCCGATGTTGTTAAAAGTCGGCAGGACGGCTTCATGCACTTGGCAAAGACCTTTGCTTTGCGCTTCGCGAAGACGCTGCAATTGTCCGCCGAAATGGAACCGTCTTTGTCGGACATGCAGTTTACGGCAGCTTATCGCGTCCCATTCCAATATAGCGGTCTTGTTCGCTGCCACTTAAAGAGCGGATCGTTCTTGGCCTCATCCGCCGGAGTCACGGTGACCGATCTGGATGGAAACACATTCTACGATCTTACAGGTTCGTACGGCGTCAACGTTTCGGGCTACGACGTTTACAAAGGTTGCATTGAACGCGGTGTCGA
>Ga0105046_10008860_pt1 | contig 15801 bp, 19 predicted proteins | sample MAT03_FD_78385 | JGI IMG/M metagenome (GOLD analysis project Ga0105046, IMG submission 78385) | Freshwater microbial communities from Lake Fryxell liftoff mats and glacier meltwater in Antarctica - MAT-03 (megahit assembly) | ecosystem: Environmental > Aquatic > Freshwater > Ice > Liftoff...
GTATATTTACAAGTTCGGGATCAGGGTGAGTTGCCTTATCCAATTCTCTGTCGCACCAGGACTTTAGTCGGTAGTGGTACAGGCACCTACACGATCGTGAGCAATCGCTTGAGCATCGACCTAAGTATCCATGCCAAAATAACTTACCGAATTCGTTCTTGGCGGGTGCCATGCCCACGGCTTTGCGTGGGCATGTTTAGCCCGGAATCTTCACAGACATGCCCACGCAAAACCGTGGGCATGGCACACAAATTCGGTAATTTGATTTGGCGCGGCCCCCAAGGATCCCCGGCGAAATAACTTCCCGAATTCACGGTCGCCCGACTTTGGCAATAGGCTGCGCTAGAGGCCGAATTCACAATCTGGTCTTCAGTCCAACGGACTGCGAGCCCTTAGCCCAGAGCAACGCTCTGGGTACACGCTAGATGAAATCCAGCCTGAAGGGCTGGGAGCGGCTCCCTCAATGCCAAACGCAACGTTCGTCCCATTTTCGATTTCGCGTCCGTACGGCCCGCGAAGCTTGGAGCGTTGGGACAACGCGAAGGCCTCATGTCTCAGTCCTTCAGACTGAAAGAGAATTCGATCCCCGCGAACCCAGAGCGTTGCTCTGGGCTAAGGGCTCCCAGTCCGTTGGACTGAAAACAAAAGTCTGCGCTGAGACCCAAGCGGAATCCAGTTGCCGAGGTCAAGTCAGTGAATTCGGGAAGTTATTTCGCCGCGACTCCTAAAGCAATTTGAAATACATCCGTGACAGTAGTGAAAGTTGGAAATACGACAAACGTGACGACCGACGCTGGCACGGTGGTGACGTCCGAGCTGGTAAAGTGAGCGTGCCCGCATTCGTTTGGTCAATCCGATATTTAGTTGGCTGCGGACACGTTTCATAGTCGATCGTACCCACATCAACGAGCGTGCAGAGCGTGACGGTAATCGTGTCTCTCCTGGCTCTTATTTTCGGATTCATTACTGATCGCGGGACTCCACTCGGGGGTAAGCGTCCTTGAGCGCGCGGTGCTTGAGACTCACTAAAATCAAATGCGCCTTGGCCCCTTCGAGATCGTCGGCCAAGAGCATGTCGCGGACTTCCTCCAAGGCTTCACGCAGTTCTTCCGCGGCCTCGGCCTGTTCGCCGGTTAAGCCTCCGGAACGAATATAGACCCCTACCTGTAACTTGCGGACGAGCAGGTCCCATTGCTCCAGTCTTCGGATCGCATCGTTCTTGTCTCCCGTCCTCGTGGCAACGGCCGCCTCGGCATAAACAGCCGCGATTCGATCCAGGCATTCGTTACGGTTCGGGTAATACAAGTACGCTCCAACCACGCTGAAAGCAATCAAGCCCACGAGCGAAATCCCTCCCAGGATTGGTCCGGGAATGGTGACGTCCCATTTGGGTCGAGCCTTTCCAGTGTCAGCGTTTCGAGCCGTCAGCCACGACTCCGCTCGTCCTCCGCGATCGAGCCGCCGAAGGAACATTCCGGCCGCCAACATGCCGACGAGGCCGTAGCAGACCGTCTGTTCCAGCGGTCCGAAAGCCTCCGCCCATTTCAGGCGGATCAGTGGTGCGTGATCGACACTATGGGCTGGGAATGGGCACGTGTAGTCGTCAAAAGCATGCGTGTGCTCTTCCTCCTTTTTGCGTGAATCGTACAAGAGCGGCTCCGCTGCGTAGGCCGTCACGAGGACGATCAAGACGTACGACAAAAACCATGGAATAATTCGCTTCCACCCGAAATCAACCAGCAGCCAAGCGAGTGTTCCAAGGCTTGTGCCAATCCCCAGCATGAAGAGGACAAGCGAGGCACCGATCGAGTTGCCGTGCTCGAACATCAGTCCGATCTTCATCATGCCGGGCAAAGGGGACGAATAGATGGGGACGGCCACAGCCGCCATGAGCAAAGGCGAAGTATGGTCGGCGTGCTGCATGGTGTGTTGCAGGCTACCGTAAGAAATCGCGCCAGCCAGCATAGCGGAGCCCAGCAGCCCGATCGCATAAAACCCCAGGTCTCGACCCGTGAGTTCGCGACACGCCGTTACAAATACTGAAAGAATTCGCTTTGGACCTTCGCCCGGCATCGGGACGGCATCTGCCTTTTCGGCGAGGAGCTTACACTCGCTTGCGTCGATGTTGCGTGCAAAGAATCTGTCCCAAAGCAAGCCGGCAAGCGTCGTGATGACCAGTGAAGCGGCCGCGAAGCAACAGATCACGGACGGCTCCGCCAGTGTGAGGCCATACAGGAACGAAATGGGATTGAGAAGCGGGGCGGCAAGCACGAAAGCTAGAACGGTCCCTCCGGGCACGCCCGATCGCCGCATCTCTCGTGCGACGGGAATGACCCCCAAGGAACAGACTGGCAGCAGCATTCCCGCCAGCCAGCCGCGAAGGAGCCCATTCCAGCCACTTCCGAACAGCTTGCGAGTGCCGGCCGGGCCGACCATTCGGCGTAGCACGCCGGCCACCATCACGCCGATGAGCAGAGTCAAGCATGCTTCGATTGCAATTTGCCCCAAGCGTAGAACGAAGCCGTAGAAGATGGTGGACATGATCGCCTCGATGGTCAATTGGGATAAATGGGCACCGTCACTGAATTCAACACGTCGCGAATGACTGCTTCCGATTCTCCTTGAACACCGAGCCGCACATTCAAGACGGGCCCCGCAACCGTGCGAAGATCGTCCGGCGTAACAAATGGCCTGCCCTGCAAAAAAGACCATGCTTGGCCGGCACGTTGCCAAATTAACAGTCCGCGCGGGCTGAGACCGAGGGTGACTCGCGGATGATTTCGAATCGCTTCACCGAGATCGATGAGGTAGCTCTGCACGTTGGCGGCAACGACCTGAACGGCCACGCGATCTTGAATGGCTCGCAGCTCGCCCGTGCTGAAGCATGGTGCGGCACGATTCCCGGCGTCGGCTTCGCATGCCACGGCGGCAGCCAGCATCGAGTGTTGGCTGGACTTGTCGGGATACCCGATCGAGAGTTTCATCGCGAATCGATCGAGTTGTGCTTCCGGAAGCGGATAGGTGCCGTGATGCTCGATCGGATTCTGGGTTGCAATGACGAAGAAGACGGTTGACAGGGGATGACGAATGTTGTCCACGGTTGCTTGCCGCTCGGCCATGGCTTCCAGAAGGGCGGATTGGGTGCGGGGCGTCGTTCGATTGATCTCGTCCGTCAGCAAGACGTCCGCGAAAACCGGGCCGGCTTGAAACTCGAATTCACGTGTTTTCAGATTGAAGACGCTGAAGCCCGTGATGTCGCCCGGCAGAAGGTCTGGGGTACATTGCACGCGCGAAAACGTTCCGCCAATGGCTTGTGCCAGTGCTTTGGCCAGCGTGGTCTTCCCGAGGCCCGGCTTGTCTTCGAGCAGGAGATGCCCTCCGGCAAGCAAGCAGGCGATCACACGTTCGATCACGTCCGCCTTGCCGAGTAAGGCGGTGTTGAGTTGCCGACGAAGGCGGTCGATTGGTGCAATTGCTGCCCCGTTCATCATGCCGCCCCTCCCGTTACGTCCGACTTGCGGAAGTCTCGCCACGAGGAGCGACCAATCGCACGCCGACAGATTTCGCGAATTTCGGATTCCGGCAGCGGCGGATGGAGTTGCGCGGCATACGCCGCCCACTCGGCCAGTTCCACCACCTTGGGCATCGATTCCATGTGTAGCGCAGGTTCGCAAACCGTGCGGGCCCACTGTGCCAATGTTTCAAACTCGCGACGCGAGTTGCCGGCAAGTCGGCCTCTACGTTCGAGCAGTTTCGTGGTTTTCAGCACCACGGATGACCATGTTCGTCCCGGCTTCAGCATCCACACAAGCGTGAACGATCGATCGAGAATTGTCTTCCGCTTCCAGGCCAGAAGCAAAACCGCCAGGGCACCGGCAAGTAGTTCGATTGCGTTCCGAACGATCCACCGACCGAGGTCGCTCGCAGCTTCTTGGAGGCGATCCGCGAATGACTTGCGGGGCGGCAATGTCTCGTATCCAGGCGTAGGCTCAATCACCAGCCAGTGCCCGTCGCGCAGCAGTATCTCGGGCCAGGTGTGCAAATCGGTCGATTTTACCGTGGTATGCTGTGAAACCGGATCGTACGCTTCCGGGCTGGCGTAATAGCCCAGGCACACTCGCGTGGGATAATTGAGCGTCCGCAGCATGAGAGTCGCTGCGGTGGCGAAGAGGTAGTCCGGCCCACTCTTGCTTTCGTTCAGAAACCAAAGGACCGGCGAAGGATGCTCCTTCGGTGGGACTGCTTTGGGATCGCAGACATATTCGGTGCGGAGCCGCGAGCCTATTGCGTCGATCTGCGGCCAGCCGCGAGGGATGGAACGGGTCCACTCTTCCGCATATCTGGCCATTTCTGACTTGAGTTCCGCCGGCACTGCGAATAGGTTCGGCTGAAAGCTCGGCACCGCAAATGCCTCTTCGGGCAGATTACGCGGGTCGAGCGTTCGGCACTGCGTGTGAACGATGACTCCGGATGGCGTTTTGGTGCGGCCGGCAAGTCCCAGTATGCCGTCGTAGTCGAGTTCGTAGGCGTCCGCACGCGTGACTTTGCGAATCTTGAACCGAGTCGTCATCGCGGGGGTCGGTACCAGTCGATCCTTCAAGTCGGCGATTTTTATTTCGTGGCGATCGTCCTTCGCATACCAGTCGCCATGTTCACGACGCTTGACAGTCAGCATCCAGTCGCCGCCGTCGGACTCTTCATCGATGAAGCGGCCCTTTAAGGCAGGGGCTTGGAGCCAATATTTTTTCTCCACGTCGTACAAATCGTAAGCAACTGCCGCGATGTGCAAAGGTGTTCTTCCTTCGACCTCGAATACTCCGCGCGGCCCGCGTACCTGACCTTGGCGAGCATCCTTAGGGCCCCGACGCGATGTATCGAATTGGCGGTTGGCGCGACGATTTTCCGGCAGTTTCTTGTGATTTTCCTTGACTCTCTCTTGGCCGGCGGCCACAAGACGCTCGTCGCTCTCTCGTGGTTTGTGAGGCGGGCCGTACAAATCTCCCACAACATCGAGCAAGCTGTCCTCCCGCGATTCGATGAACAGGTCGGATTCGACCATGCCGACACTATTGGCCTCCAACCCCGCCGTTTCCTCGGGGCCATCGTTAGTCCCATGACGAGCGAACGGATCCTGTTCGCCCGTGCCGCCCGAAGTGGGCACGAGTTCGCCCAAAGTGCCAATCACCTCCTTGGGTCCAGCGAGCGTAATGGCGAGGCCGACGGCAGCCAGGAGGCCGAAGAGGATCAACTCTCGAACGGGAAATTGCAGTCGAACTTTGAATGCTTGCTCGAGGATGTTCGTGGTCGCTGAGATACTCGCACTTTCTGCGCGATAAGCAAAGACCAGCCACAAGCCGCCGCAGGCGGCCAGCACCGTCAATGCGTACGGGATGGCAGGCTGATCCCCCATGGCCGAAGCGAACAATGCAAGGAAGAGTGAAACGATGGCGGAGAGCCTGCGGTAAACTCGCCAGGAGGCCGCCGCCGCTAGGCCCATTCCCAGCACTCGCAGACCGTTGACCAATTGCATTTCGAGTGGTTGGCCTGTATTGGTAATTTCACGCAGTACCGGCTCGATTGCGATCGGCAGGGCAAGTGCCGCCACGAGCACGAAGGTGAGCCATAGCGGAGGCTTCTCGGAATCCGTCTTCGGACTAGGCAGGAAATAACTGCCGAGGATGGTCAGCCCGAAAACACCCAGCCCGAACCCGACGCCAAAGCGATCGGGGATGCCATCGAGATGAGATGCAATCTCGCAGGCGACATATGCCTGAGTAGCAAAGAGAATCGTGGCCCAGCGAGCCGATCGCGTCGGATCAAGAGCCATGACGAGCCTCCGACCACCCATATCGAAGGGCATGTGGAACACGCTCGGGGCCGTCGAATTCGATCCAGGGACGGGGTGCGTTGCGGATCGGTCCTTCGTCGCATGAAGGAAACGACGCCCGTTCTAAATCGGGCTCTTGAAACTCGTTCCTACGAAGAACCGCCCAACGGATACCGGCCGAATGCGATGCCAACCGGACATGCCCTTCGTCCGTTGTGATGCCGATCCGGACCCCCGTCGCGACTCGACCGACTCCAGTTCGCAAAACCTCGCTCAACGGCAACTGTCCCGAATCGGGCAGGCGTGCGAGGCCATCCATGATTCGCAAAAGTTGAACGCTGCCGGATGCGGGCGGGCAAACAAATCCAGACCAGACGGTTCCGACCTGAGCACCAGTTTCGAGCCAACCTTTCGCCAGGCTAGCCAGGATGCGGATGCTCCATTCCCTCGATCCATTCGGCCCCAACGTGTGAATCGTGGGATCGGCATCGAGAACCAGCAAGACGACCGGGCGGGAATTGGAGTGGAGTTCGCAAACAATCAGTCGATCGTGCCGGGCGGATTGAGCCCAGTGAACTCGGCGCGGGGAGTCGCCGCGACGATAGGGCCTCAAGCCCACAACATCGCCCATCGTTCCAACTTTGTTACGCGTCACGTTGCCATCGATAACGTCCTCGCCGTCCATGACCGGAACCGGACCCACGGGGAACGTTTGCGGCCAGACGAGAAGCGGTGAATCGCAGGAAGCCAAGCGTCTCGGCTCCCAAATACCGAAAGGGAAGCCCGTCGAAAGATACAAGGGAGAGCGGGGATACAAGCCCCGGATAGTCGGTCGAAAAACCCATCGCGATTCTGCCTGAATGCGGCTGGGGATGCCTCCGAACCGAACGGAAAGAGAGCGGTCGCGTTTCTCGTTACCCTCACGCAACGCCAGCCCCCACGATGGAATTGGCAAATGATTCGTGGTCCGAGCGAGAATTGCAACCGCTTCGCCTTCCATCGCTCGGGGTTGCTCGAAAAAGATGCGCGTCCGATTCCCCCGCACAACGATCCACGGCCAGCAAATTCCGGCCGCCAGCACGAAAGCGATCCCTCCCGACAGGGTAAAGATGCGAGGATGGAGAAACAAACCACAAACGATCGCCACGAATAGCGTCGCGACTAACACGCCCAAGGGCGTTCCCATCGTCCGCCGGACTTGTGCGCTAAAGCCAGGGAAGAAATCGTGCGTCGCACCCTTCTGGAACCAAGCGAAGTATCGAAGTAGATGCGGCATGTGACACTCAACCGGAGGAATCAAGGCAATTTGACTTGGTTGTAGCAAGTATGATTATGTAATACCATCTTGGTACGTCGTTGCAAAGTATTGAGTTCGATCTTTTTTGTGAAACGTGGACCGGGCTAGCGGCCAATCGGCATGCGAAGACAGGCCTTGAGAGTTGCGAACCATCTCCGATCATACCAGGCCGCCTGCAAATACCATTTCGTGGATTGCAGCGGGTGGTTGGATCGAAGCACATACCCCATCGTCCGACAGGTTGAGCCCCAAGCTTCCGCTTGTGCCGCTCGATCTGCGAGTTTTGCATTCCCTCGGCCGACGAGCGAACGATTGAGAATCATGAGCACACTCGCGATTCGTTCCGTGATCCTGCTGGACAGATTCATGTGGCCGGTGCGGTAGCGGACGAGAGGCAAATCAACGAAGTCAAATTCAAAGTGACGTGCGACTCGTAGCCACAGGTCGTAGTCGATGGCCAGGGAGAGATGCGGATCGAACATGCCGATGGCTTCGAATACGTACCGGCGAACGATGATAGAGGAGAAGCAAATCGGATTCGCTCGAAGCAAGTCGTCGTAGATTCGGCCACGAACGAGGGGGCTGGTTGCTCGTTCAATGTCTTGCCCGTCTTCATCCATCGTTACGCGATGGGCATAGACGACGCCAACATCTGCATCGACGAACAAAGGCAATTGGCGTTCGAGTTTGGTTGGCAACCATTCATCGTCGCCATCGAGAAAGGCGATCAGCGGCGCAGAGGAGAGTTGAATGCCCAGATTCTTGGCCCGCGATTGGCCCAGTCCGTCCGTGCGGATATAGCGCATTCGCGGTTCGCTGTTGAATTCTCGAACAACTCGCGGCGTATCGTCCGTCGAGCCGTCATCAATCACGATCAGTTCGAGGTCGGTCCAGGTTTGCTGAAGTACAGATCGAATCGCACCGGCCAGATACTTGCCGTAGTTCCGAGTCGCGATGACAACGCTGACAGCGGGCATTCGGTTCACGGTGCCAGGGACTTCATGTACGCTGTCGCCACAGGCGAAATGCAGAACCGATATTTTCCCGATGGCTCCTGAGGAATCGCTTCCACCATCTCGAGTTCATATTTCATCCGGGGCCCGAATGTGCTTCGAACCAGAGACTCGATTTCGCGATGCGAGTCGGACCCGAAACCCTCTCCTGCAACCATTCGCAATCGCAGAAGTGTCAGATTTTCCTGAACGATTTGCACCTGTGCCGCACCGCGAATCTCCGTTGCGAAATGATCGGTTAGTGAAATCCCCGAGATGAGCGAGCCTTCGGGAGTCAGCACGTAGTCGGCATCGCGGCCAAGGACACTTTCAACCATCGGCATACCGCGGCCACACGAGCAGACACGATTGCTCGGCACGACGACATCACCCACCTCGTAACGAATCAGCGGCATGGCCCGGTTGCGCAGATCGGTCACCAGCAACCGGCCCGCGTTCGTCCGGCTATCGGGCACGATTTCGCAATACACGCCATCGGCATTCATGTGTAAGCCCCGATGCTCCTCACATTCACTGGCAATCAGGCTGACTTCCTCGCAGCCATAGCGATTCGTGACCGGCGTGCCAAACGCTTCCTCAATGACGGTTCGTTGCCAGTCGTGCAGAATCATCGCGGAAGAAACGATTCCATCCGGTCGGATTGAACCTGGACATGCCGCGCGGACGTAAGAAGCGAACAAATAGAGAGAATGAGCGTGGCCGAACATCAATCCGGGCGGATTGTACTTCAGATGATCCGCAAACGACTTCAGCCTGGCCCGGTCGATATCGAGCGTGTTGAGGTAACTCTCGCGATCGAAGAACAGGCGTCGCAACTTGGCCTTCCAGTTGCCGCGATCCGCGACGCCGTGCCCCCATAGTCTTGCCACCCGTTGACCGAGCCGCCAGCCGCTCCATTGATCGGACCGTATCGTGCAAGCCCGCTTCCAAGCCAGGGCGTCGGGATCGACAAAAATCGTGAGCGGCACGCCCGTGGAGCCCGACGTCGTTTTGCGGGCGACCTTGGAATTGCGATAGAGGTCGGAACGCAGGCGATCGCCGTGCTCGCGAATGTTCGATTTAGTCAGAATGGGGAAGGCCCGTAGGTCTGCCGAGCTTCGAAGGGCTTCCGGGTGAAGCCCGAGCGATGCCCACCGTTCCCGATAGTAGGGGACTGTTTCCCAGGCATGTCGAACAATTTCGCGAACCGCGGCCGATTGGCGTTCCTCGACGCGCTCCGGAGCGTCGAACTGCCGGCGTTCGAGAAGCTTGAGGTAACGCAGATGGGGGCTGCTATCCCGTCGAGCCCAAAGGGGTTGTGCCAGATATCGATTCAGCGCAGAGAGCATCCCAGAACCTCGGATTCCATTCCGTGTGGTTAAGGGGGGAATCCTACCATGCGAAAGCGAAATGGGGCAATGGCGGTTTTCTGTAGGGTGGGAGAAGGCTTTGCGCAACCCACCGAACGACTGGGCCAGATCCATCCACTATCGAACCAGTAGTAGAGCGACTTCAGCAGGCGGGACAACTCGGAATTTGGCACCGTCCTTGTAGTCTGGTTTGTTCATGCCGCTTGCAACCATGAGTCGCTCTTCGCGTTCGAAGTCCCAAGCAATTTCCGGCGGATCGCCCTGGCAATATGCGATTGCCTCGTGGACCGCGTCTACCGGCAAGTTGAAATCCAAAGCGATTTCTTCAGGGGTCAGTGGCTCTTCATCGCTTATGAATAAGCCGTAGAGGACGCGGGCACGAATACGCGTTCCCGCAACAAAAAGCTGCCGATAACAGGACTTCACATTGGGTGCCAAGTATTGCCATGTCACTGCGGTTGATGCGTTCATGTTGGAATTCTAGCAAGGTGCACGATGATTGATCCAGGGGACTTTACTCGGCGGTCACAGCAACCCCGGACCGCGACGGCTTGAAGACGCCGTCTTGTTTCATTGAGCATCGCCTGACAGAATAGTCTCATGCCACTCAGAGATCATTTCCGGCCACCCGTGTCGGAACGTCATTCGTGGGACGAGTTGCATGGCGGCTGGCCGATGAAGATAGTTGAATCGCTCTTTCTCGTTCTTCCCTGCGATTTTGTCTCAGCGCCGCTCATACGGCTGGGTGGATCTAGCGAACCGTTCGATGAGTACGAAGTCCGAGTCTATGACGTCACGCGAGGACGTCGCTTAGTTGCCGCCAACGAACTCGTCAGTCCGTCGAACAAGGATCGGCCGGATACGCGACAAGCATTCATCGCGAAGTGCGCTTCGTTGATGCAACAAGATAGCTCGGTGACGATTGTCGATGTCGTGACCACTCGCGACTTTAACCTGTATGCGGAGTTGCTCAGATTTCTCGGCCAAAACGATTCGGCCCCGACCGATCAGCCGACCAATATTTACGCAGCCACATGTCGAGGCACGAGGCCGCGCAAGCGATGGATATTGGAAAACTGGTACCAACCGCTGGCCATTGGCAAGCCATTGCCAACATTACCGCTGTGGTTGACCAACGATTTGGCAGTGTCGCTCAATCTGGAATCGAGCTACCAGGAGACGTGCCGGGTGTTGCGAATGGGGTGAGAATCGAGAAGATGAAAGAGAGCATCGGCACCATTTGGCAATCTATTTGCAGCACAATCGTCACTGCGCGAACGAGCCGGCATCGCAGGCGAATTCTGCTGCCGGCTTGCAAAGCTGTCACTCGGCTCGACCGAGCAGGATGCCGTTGCAAGGACGAAACAAAGGGATGGGGTCTGGGACGATTTCCCTCACCTCAGTATCAGCCGAAGATTCGCCATGCGATGCCCACGAATGGAGCCTCGATAGATTTCGAAAGCGCCAATAATGCCGATGAAATCGGAATCGATCTGCTCTTCGCCACCTTTGGGAAGCAACATCTCGGAAGTAATCTCACGGCGAGGCAAGCAGTCGCGGAGGGCTCGACATACCATGTCGGCATGCCGGCGCAGTGCATGGCCGCGATCCTGTCGGCGACGCAATACCGCATCCAAGTCCTGATTCCAGAACAAGGCGAACTCGCCGAACGTGTCCAGGCCACGCTTAACCAGGCCACGAATGAGCGGAAAATCGGCCTCCGCACTTCGGTTGCCGACCTCGCCATATTCGTCGAGATTCAGGATGCCGACGCGGTCGAGTTCGGGCGCGTCGAGCCGTTCGTACAAATTGCCGGCCACCCATTTCAAGTCGGGCCGCTGTTGGCGGAAACCCTCGATCCGGGCCGTGTCGAGATCGACGCCGACGAAGCCGCCTGGTGCTAGGGCCTGTTCCCGTTCCAGCAATTCGAGCGTGAGCAGGCCAGTCGTGCCCATGAGTTCGCACCAATCGCAGCGGAGCCGAGCGCGGTCGCCGTCTTCCCAGAGCAAGAAGGCGGCCTCGCGCAGGACGCGAAGATTGCCTTGCCGGCACGCCATCTTTGCGGGATTGTCGAAGGCATCGTGCTGGCGGTCGGAGAGTTCGGAGGAGGACATTTATTTCGACCAGTCTTCGATCTGTAAGCCTGGAACTTTCGTGAAGTCGCGTAGATTGCGGGTAACGAGAATCGCGATATACTACAGGACGATGGCGGCGATACGGAGGTCGGTCTTTTTGATCTTGAGCTTCAACCGCTTGAGGTTTTCATAGCGGTCAATCGCTGCCTCCGAAAAGGTGAGAATCGGCATGTGGCCAAGAAACTGCACTGTCTGTGCCATTCGGTAATAGACCGCGGCAAGGGCGGCCGGCTTTTTGGCCTTGCGCAACTCGTTGTACCAGCCGGAGAGTCGCTCCTCGCCCGTAAGGACCGTAATGGCAAGTTCCGCGAGCGGGTGTTTCTGTACTGCAACACTCACCGCCGGGTGGTCGTGCTGGTACAGAGAAATGATGTCGGTATCCAGAACAAAGAGACTCATCGGTAGTCTGGATCCGCCTCGGCCTCACGGCGATACTTCGCGATCGACTTTTGCCAACTCTCGAACAGGGGGTCGTCCTTGAACATGCCCGCGAATCGAGCGAGCGGATGCGGTTCGACGGACACGTCCAGCGAAAACACTTCCGAGCCATTTCGCAAATGGGCGTCGAGTTGGTCGCGCAATTTGGCCAAGACTTCTTCGCGGGTGGTGCCTTCCGCGCTGAGTGCGAACTGCTCCCCGCCACGGGACCGATAGCCAGTACCGTTCATGGGTTCGATGAGGATTGGAATTTGCATGATTGTTTCTCCCCATCTATTGTAATGAAGCGAACAGAACTGCTTCATCCGTATTTTTCCATGCGGCGGTCATGCATCCACCGGTCGACCGTTTCGTCGTCGGGCGGCTGGCCAATTCCATCGCCGATGCCGCGAATCTCCGACGCCGGCACTCCCCGAGCATTCGAAAGCTTGCCAGTTGGCGACTCGACGGTCACCACCAACTCGGCCGGACCCGTCGGCACTTCGGGCGGCAGGGTGACGATAACCTTTCGATCGCTCTGGACATCGGCTCCGGTTTCCTCACTCACTCGCGCGGCGGGTGCTTGCCGGTTAGCAGCCAGTTGCGACGTGCGACAACTCGAATCTCGCGGTTTAGCTTCAGCTTTGCCACAGTAGCCCTACCTGTCGGCGTCAGCCCCTCGATCGTGAGGCCACCATCGATCCAGCGGAAGTGTTGGGACCAAACCTGGCGGCGAGGATTGAAGAGGCGGACCTTGCGGCCGGTCCGCGGGTCCTCACCGTGCGTATGGTTTGACTTAAATTCGTTGCACTTGTTTCAAGCCAACCACAGATTTGCGCGGATCGTTCGGCCGCCGTGCGATTCGGGCCAGATGTGGTCGACGAGCATTTCCATGCCCATAAGTTCTAATTGGCACTGGCAATACCCACATTGCTGTCGGGCGTCGGCCTCGACCTGGCGGCGCACGGCAATGGGAATGGGCGTTTGGCTCACGGTGCGATCAGGTCGGCGTAGTCCGCTCCTCGCTTGTGTAACTCTGCGATGGCAGTCGCCCGCACAACCATCGCCTTATCGTAGCGGTGCGAAAGTTGGTCGCGCTCTTTCTCCTCGGCCGCGCTGAGACCTTCGTTCTGGGCCTTTCGGTTGAGGGATTCCAGACGCCGAACCTCCTTCGTGGACAGCACGTCGTTGGCGGCGTCCCGGAGTTGCGTTTCGTCGAGCCCTGGGATTCGCGCGATGGCTTCCACGATGTCGGGTGCCAAGCGATCGTCATCCGAGATGGCTTCGCTCAAGATATCGACGACCTCCGCTTCAACGGTGCGCTTCGCCTGTTTCGCGCGAATGCGGATTTGCTTGAGCAAGGCATCTGGTACGGCAACGGTTAGCGATTTGGCAGGCATATTTCGACCTCGGGGCATTCGTTTGATCTTATCAGCCAATAGCGGATTGCGCCCAGCCTACTTGCGGCGGCTTCCCGTTTGGCGACTCGACGGTCACCACCAATTCGGCCGGTCCCGTCGGCACTTCGGGCAGCAGCGTGAGGACGACCAGTCGGTCGTCCTTCACGTCGGCAGTCATTCGCAGGGTTATCATCGTCGGTTCCTTTGCGAGTCATCATACCTCGCAACCGTTCGGCCGGTAGATGCCCCACAAACGAAGCGGAGATCGCCCTCTTCTGCCAGGCGTCGAGGATGTTGGTCGCCAGCACTCGCGTCCCCTAGGCGCAGAGTTGCTTGCGACAAACGTTGGGGTCGCTGGTACTGAATAGCGGTCAGTCGAACCGTTCCTTCTCACTTCCCTGCACCCAGTCAATCAGATAAAATTGCCCAAAAGGGAGCCGCCATGATTTTGAACCAGGAACAGCAAATGGCCGTGAAAAACGGCGAACCAGTCGCCTTGAACGTGGCCGGCACCGATTGCGTTCTGGTCCGAAGGGATATTTTCAACCGCATGGGTCCGGAGTTTGATGCCGGGCCGTGGGCACTCGAAGAGATGAACCTGCTGGCCGACGAGGCCGAGGAGATGATTTCGCGAGGGGAGTCCCATGGTCATTGAGCGAGGGCACGTCATCAACGCTCGTTTCCCGCACGCTTCAGGCACACGTGGCAAGAAACGTCCGGTCGTCGTTGTCCAGGCGAATGTCTACAACGCGCGACTTCGACATGCCGTCGTTGTTCAGTTGACCACAAACCTGGACGACAAAGACGATCCGGCTTGTTTTCTGCTTGAAGCCGGAACGCCGGAAGGTCAGGCGGCTGGGATCCTCCAGGACAGTCTCTTTTCCGGTTATCCAATCTCATCGATGAGCGAGGACCGCTTGCAGGACGTGATCGGGAAGCTGTCGGATGAAGCCATGCTCAAAGTGGACGCATGTTTGAAGACTGCGATGGGGATAATCTAGCAGCGCACGCGTCCCCTTGGCACACACTTGGCTGCGGCAAACGTCGGGATCGCTCGTGAGATGCAGTTGCCAGTTGATCATGGCTGACGAGTCCGTTTTGGCTTCATTGTACCTCCCGCACGAAAGCGGCGATAGTCGGCACATCGGGCGGCAGGGTCACGATAACCTTTCGATCGTGCTGGACATCGGCCTTTAGTCGCAATGTGATCATGAGGGTTCCTCTTCTGCGTCATGCTAACGAGCGGTTATGGATTATCGAGCAATAGCGCCTTGAAACCCGCTTGGCGGAAGTGAACGTCCGCCGTCAGCGCCTCGTCGATGCCTTCCTGTCGCATCAGCACGAATGACACACAATCGGTTAGGCCCCATTCCTTGTCTTTGCGATCGAGGTAGAGTTGCCGGGCTACGCCGAGCAGTGGCTCCGTGATCGGCGAGACAAGGTAGCCCTCTTCTTGCTCGAACCTGTTCAGCAATTCGATTCCCCTCTCGCGGCGATCCAGGCGCGCATAGCCATCGCCGATTTCCAGCACGATGCCCCAATGAAGCACAAGGGTGGCCCTTTGTTTGAGCAACTCGACCTCCAGCTTCTTGGCCAGCTTGTGGTGGGGATCGTGATTGTTTGCGAGGGCGACAATGAAGCTAGTGTCGAGAAATAGAGTTGGGCGCGGCACGGTCAATACCTCCGTCCCGTGAAGCTCTCGACATCATCGGAACGAATGCGATCACCCCAGTTTTCGCTGTGCGCCTCGGCCCAGTCGGCCAGGCTTGTCCGCGGCTTCTTTTTCACTGCGGGCAGTGGAGAATCGTTCAAGGAAACCGCGTCGGCAGCGGAGACGGCTTCGGTCAATAACTCGATTACTTCCGCTTCCACGGTTCGCTTGCCCCGACGGGCGCGGCCGCGGATTCGTTTGAGCAAAGTCTCGGGAACGGCAACGGTTAGCAATTTGGCAGGCATATTTCGACCTCGGGGCATTCGCTTGATCTTATCAGCCAAGAGCGGATTGCGCCCAGCCTACTTGCGGCGGCTTCCCGTTTGGCGACTCAACGGTCACCACCAACTCGGCCGGTCCCGTCGGCACTTCGGGCGGCAGGGTCACGATAACCTTTCGATCGTGCTGGACATCGGCCTTGATTCGCGGTGTGAGCGTGGTCGGTTCCTCTTCTGCGTCATTCTAACGGTTCGGAATTGCGGGAGATAGCCGGTTTGGCAGGAGTCGCGGATGCTGCCTTTGCGACAACTATCTCAATGTCGAACCTCACCATCCGGAATTCGCCAGCGCTAGCCTGACATTCCGCACCCTTGTATTTGAATGCTCAAAATTGCTCGTTTGAAGTGCTATATCACTATACGCGAGGGGGCAA